>Ga0208134_1001794_pt1 | contig 11994 bp, 10 predicted proteins | sample VirMetDEL_Mar_31_FD_184515 | JGI IMG/M metagenome (GOLD analysis project Ga0208134, IMG submission 184515) | Aqueous microbial communities from the Delaware River and Bay under freshwater to marine salinity gradient to study organic matter... | ecosystem: Environmental > Aquatic > Marine >... | reverse complement strand
AGAACAAGAAAAAGAAATAGAAGAAGCTGCAAAGTCTGAAGCGCAAAAAACTGCTGAAGCTAAAGAAAAAGCTATGGAAGAAAAAATAGCTACAGTAACAGCACCAGTTTCTACTATGGAGCCAGAGGCGCCTGCAAAAAGAAGGCAAGAAGAAACTAAAGTTTCTGTTGAGGAACCATTACCAAAGGCACCAGCAGCTAAAGAAATGGTAGCTGATACACCAGAGGGTTCATTAATTAAAAAACGAAAACAAGAACAAAGAGAGTTAATTTCTGGCCTTTCAAAGAAAAGAAGTAGAGCTAGAGGCAGAAGATCACTTATTACTGGTAAGTCTGGTGGCGGTATTGGGTATTACAGTAGATTCTTTACATAGGATAAAACATGATAGAAGATCCGATTGCAAAAAAATACCTTGAGCAGTATGAAAGAGCCAAGGCTAAGAGAGAAAATTTTGTACCACTGTTTGAAGAGTGTTACGAATATGCGTTACCTCAACGAGAATCTTTTTATAATGAGACAATAGGTCAACGCAGAGATGATAAGATATTTGATGAGACTGCTGTTGTAGGGGTACAGGAGTTTGCATCAAGATTACAATCAGGTCTTGTTCCTAACTTTGCTAGGTGGGCTGATTTGACGTCTGGTTCTGAAGTTCCTAAAGCAGAACGAGATTTTGTTAACAATGAACTAGATGAGGTAACTGAATATGTTTTTGAGATTCTCCAAAATTCTAACTTTTCCCAAGAAGTGCATGAGTCTTTTATGGACTTGGCTGTCGGGACTGGCGTCTTGGCTGCGGAAGAAGGTGATGCGCTAAACCCTATTAGGTTTTCTGCAATACCACTTCCTCATGTAATACTTGATACTGGTCCTGATGATCGTATTGATCATGTGTTTAGAGAAAGAAAAAATATTAGATTTGATCAGCTACAGATATTATATCCTGACGCTATATTAAATGATAAAATACAAAACATGATGCAAAGTGGAACTAATAACACAACAACAGTTCTTGAATTAATATGTCGTGATTATTCTAAAATAAATGAAGAAGCGTATCTTAGCTATGCTTTTTGTATGACTACACAGTCTATAATTTATTTCAAACAAATGTCAGGTGTAGGTTCTAATCCATTCATTTGTTTCCGTTGGTCTAAATGTGCAGGTGAAGTGTATGGGCGTGGGCCATTAATGAATGCGCTTTCTGCAATTAAAACAACTAACCTAACAATAGAGTTAATACTTGAGAACGCACAGATGTCTATCTCTGGTATATATCAAATGGATGATGATGGTGTTGTTAACCCAGATACAATACAGCTTGTTCCAGGATCTATTATACCAAAAGCTATTGGATCAGCAGGATTACAACCGATACAAGCAGCAGGTGGATTTGATGTAGCGCAACTTGTTCTTGGTGACATGAGGTTAAATATTAAACGTGCATTGTATAACGATATGTTGGGCAATCCAGATAGAACCCCTGCATCTGCTACTGAGGTTGCAGAGCGTATGGCTGATTTATCAAGAAGAATTGGCTCTGCATTTGGTAGATTGCAAGCAGAGTTGGTTCAACCAGTATTGCAAAGAGTTATTTATATACTTAAGAAACAAGGAAGAATAGATTTACCTACTGTTAACGGCAGAGAAGTAAAAATTAAGTCTGTTTCTCCACTAGCACAAGCGCAAGCTAACCAAGATATTACTTCTGTTGCTAGGTTCTTAGAGCTTATCCAAGGTAGGTTTGGCCCTGAGATGATGCAGCTTCTTGTTAACTCTGAAGAAACTGCCGCTTTCCTTGCTAAGAAATTTGGTGTACCAGATACCTTGATTCGCGACGAGAATGAGCGTAAGCAGTTAGTTGCGATGGCACAACAAATGGCTCAACAGCAACAAATGATGCAAGGGGAGCCGCAACAACAGGAGCAAGTAGTTGAGCAATAAAAAACAAACTAAGCAAATTAATGTTGGGGTAGACGGCTACCAAAGATCAAAAGAAGCAGACGAACAAATAAGCCAAAACGTGGCGCAGTTATTTAGTTCTGATACTGGCAAAGAAGTTCTTAGATATTTAAGAGCTATAACTATTGATTTAGTTCACGGTCCTAATGTGAGTACTGAAGAGTTACGCCATATAGAAGGGCAACGATTTGTTATTGGTCTTTTAGAAACTAGAATTAATCATGCACACAGGATAAAATCAAATGGCTGAAGAAGCAGAAACACTTATACAAGAAACACCAGAAGAAGTTGCACCAGAAAGACCTGAGTGGCTACCAGAAAAGTTTAATGACCCTGCTGAATTAGCTAAATCATATAGCGAATTAGAATCTAAGCTTGGTGCTAAACGTGATGACATTATAAAAGAACATGATGCAGAAAGATTTATTAACCGCCCAGAAACTAAAGGTGGTTATGAGCTGCCTGACATTATAGATTCAGAATCAGCAACAGATAATGAACTTCTTAGTTGGTGGTCTGAACACGCTTTTAATAATGGTTTTGGTCAAGATCAATTTAAAGAAGGCATAGAAATGTACGCTAAAGCTATTGATGCGGCAATGCCTAAGAATGATTTAGCGGCAGAACAAGAAAAACTAGGAGATAATGCTAACACAAGAATAGAAGCTGTTAGTATGTTTGCGAATAAATACTTTCCAGATGAATTGAGCGGTGCTGTAGAAAGATTAGGTGAAACAGCAGAGGGCATTATGCTTATCGAGCATATTATGTCACAAAATAAAGATACTCAAATATCTGCTGAATCTTCTCCTGTTGCTACATTTGGAGAAGCAGACCTTCAAGCTATGATGCAAGATGAAAGATATTGGAATGCAACAAGACGCGATCCTCACTTTGTTAAGCAAGTAGATGATGGTTTCAAAAAGTTATATGGATAAAGTTCTTATAAGTCATGGGAGCCTACAAATGGTTCCCATGCAAAAACGCCATATTATTCCTATGTATAGCACAATGAGTACAGAAAATTTATTTGAAGCTGAAGCTGTATATAAAGTTGATTTAATGAAAACTCTTATTCAATACTCAGAAACACCTGATGTTTTTGCTATAGAGAATAGTAAAGAGCCTCTAGCTATTGTAGGTATAACAGGTATTACACACCAGCAAGCAGTAATGTGGACAGTGTTTTCTGAAAAAATGAAAGACAATTGGTTTTCTTTTGTTAAAGCATCTCCTAAATTAATTGATTACCTACACACCCACTACCATGAAATTATTGTAGACACTTGGGAGGGTAATCATAAGATGCTTCAATGGTTAGGTTGGTTAGGTTTTGATCTTACAGAAATGTATTGCAATGAGCATGGTTTTAATATGGCTCATTTTGTGCGTTGCAATCAACGTAGAAAGAATGTTTACGCTTTTCCATCAAGACCCGTAATTCATTGAGCAGCCCGTAAGGACACCTGCATTGATATGACAGAGCGGACACTCAAGATACTTTAAATGCAACTTAAATAAGGAACTGATAAAATGGCTAATACAATAGATACAGCCTTTATTAAGCAGTTTGAATCTGATGTGCATCTAGCGTATCAACGTATGGGTTCAAAGCTGCGGAATACTGTTCGTACTTCTAACGTTACTGGAAGTGTGGTCAGATTCCAAAAGATTGGTAGTGCCGAAGCGTCAACAAAATCACGCAACGGTAATGTTACACCAATGGAACTAGCTCACACCACAGTCGAAGCTACAATGGCAGACTACTATGCTGCTGAATACATCGACAAGTTGGATGAGTTAAAAGTCAACATCAACGAGCGTCAAGCTGTAGCACAATCTGCTGCTGCTGCACTAGGTCGTAAGACTGATGCCATTCTGTACGCAGCAATGGATGCAGGTGCAAGCTCAACTCAAATACATGATACTGGTTCTGCTCTTGCAAAAGCTGATCTTATATCATTGTTTGAAACTTTAGGTACAAATGATGTTCCTGAGGATGGTCAGAGATATTTAGCAATGCACCCTAAAGGCTTTGCTGACTTATTCTTAATTGAAGAGTTTGCTTCTTCTGATTACGTTGGCGATAAAAACCTTCCGTTTGCAGGTGGCATGACAATGAAAGAATTTTTAGGAATGAAAGTTTTCTCAACGTCTGCGGTTACTGCTGGTAAAAACATTGCTTACCATCAATCTGCAATTGGACTTGGTATAAACTCTGATGTTTCTACTGAGGTCAACTATGTGCCTGAGAAAGTTTCTCACCTCGCAACTTCAATGATGTCCATGGGCGCTGTCGTAATTAACGACGCTGGCGTTTATGAAGTCCTTGACAATAACTCATAGAGAGGAGTTTAATTATGGCTTATAGCGCAAGCGGACTAACTCGCATTGGTGGTGCATCAAATGCAAACTTGTGGTTCTACACAAGTGCGGATGCGATTGCTACCGTAAACACAGCAGGTTACTTTAACGATGCAGCAAATATGCTTGCTGTTCGTGACTTGATGATTGTTTGCGATACAAACACGCCAACAACTCACTTTGTTAATGTTCTTTCGAACACTGGCTCTGTAGTAGATGTTTCAGACGGCACTATTGTCGTTGAAACAGATGGCGATTAATAAAGGAGTGGGGGGTTAATAGCCCCCCATTTATATATATGGCAGTAATAAGCACTTCAGCAGATTCCCCTGTAGATGTATCTAGCAGGGCTTTAATATTGATAGGCGCAGAGCCTATTACTTCGTTTGATGACGGAAACAATGAAGCACTTGTTGCTTCTAATATGTATGAAGATGTTGCTAGAGCTTCACTTGTAAATACTAGGTGGAGATTTGCAACAAACCAAGCTGTATTAAATAAACTATCTGACGCACCTACTGGCAGATATGATTCAGCTTATCAAATACCAAGTGATTCACTTATGGTTCATGCGGTAACAGTAAATGATTATCCAATATTGTATCAATCATATGGTAATAAAATATTTTGTGATGCAGACTCTAGCGATGAATTAATACTAGATTATACGTTTAGAGTTGATGAAGAATTTTGGCCTTCCTATTTTGTGTTGGCTGTAGAGTACGCTCTAGCTAGTGTGTTTGCAGTAGCTTTAGCAAGAGATGCAAGTTTATCTCAACTTATGGAACAAAAAGGTGTGATGGCTATGGCTAAGGCAAGAGGCTTAGATTCACAGCAACAAACAAATCGTACTCTAAATACATCGAGGTTTATAACTCAAAGGCGTAGTTGATGCAAAAAGTACGAGTACCTATTACTAACTTCCAATTTGGAGAAGTAAGCCCTTCCCTATATTCAAGAACTGATTCTGATGTTTATACAGCTTCCGCTCAAAGAGTAGAAAATCTATTTCTTAGGGCAGAAGGCGGTGTAATTAAAAGACCGGGACTAGAGAATATTTATGAATATGACATTACTGTAGAGAGAACTACATTTACTATTACTGTATCTGACTATGCTAATATAGCAGTAGGAACACAACTTAAGTTTTATGATGCAGATGGCAATTTATACATACTAGAAGCCCAAGCAATAAGCGGTAGCGCACCTTCTGCTGCTGTAAATAATATACATTATTTTAGACCCAATGAATCAAACAACACAACAGCAGACAATCTTTATACCGCAATTAATGCTATTAATGGATTTACAGTAGCTAATCCTGGTGCTGCTGTTGTCACAGTAACAAGGGATAAACCTAATGGCGGTACTTATTTAGCCACAGAAAGCACAGACGCAACAAGACTAACTGTAACAAACTTTTCGGGTGGCTCAAAAGTACAATCAAGATTATTACCTTTTATATTTTCTGATGATGAACGATATATAATATCTTTAGAAAATGCTAAGGTAAGATGTTTTCAAATAAGCCCAACAACTGGAGCAGTATCTTTAGTCGCTACAATAACTGCTGATACTGATAGTGCTGCTTTGCCATTTTCTGATACTTACTTGCATGAGTATACCTTTGCTCAAGCAGGTGATGTTATGTTTATCTGTCATCCACTGTTTATGCCAAGACAACTTGTTAGAACAAGCCTTACAACATTTCAAATAGAAGTGTTTGCGTTTGATGTTAAGTCAGATTCAAAATTAATTTATCAACCTTATTTTTCTTTTCAGTCTTTAGGTGTTACACTTAATCCTTCTGCAACAAGTGGAAGCGGTGTGACTTTAACAACAAGTGTTGCTTATTGGGATACAACAGGAAGTCAATCAGGTGGTAATTATCCAAGTTCTTTGCACGTTGGTGTAACTATTAGGTATCATGGAGCAGAAATAGAAATTACTTCTGTTCAATCTAATACACAAGCTACTGGTACTGTACTTGATGCTTTATCACAAACTTTAGATGTAAATGCTTTTAGAACAACAGATGGTTCTGCTGAAGTTATTGTTACTCACGTTAAACATGGGTTAGCAGTTGGTGATGTTCTTGTTGTTTCTAAAGCTGCGGCTGTTGGTAATATAGCTTCTAGTAATCTTAATGGTTCAAGAACAGTTACTTCTATTGTTGATGATAATCATTATACTTTTGATGCAGGTGGTTCCGCAAATGCAAGTGTAGATGGTGGCGGTGCGCCAGTAATGACAACACACGCTGCTTCTCAAAACTGGTCAGAGCAATCATTCTCTGCATTAAGGGGGTATCCTGCTGCTGTTGCTTTTCATGAAAACAGATTAATATTTGCAGGAACTATATCGCAACCAGATTCTATATTTATGAGTAAGTCTGCTCAGTATTATAACTTTGACGTTGGTACAGCAGAAGATAATGATTCAATACAAATTACAGCAAGTATTGGTGAGATTAACCAAATTAGACATTTAGTATCTAATCGTGATTTACAAATATTTACTGCTACATCTGAAATGTTTATACCTTCATTTCAAAACAAACCATTAACGCCAACAACAACAACTGTAAAAAGACAAACGCCATTTGGTAGTGATTTTGTAAGGCCACAAGTTATAGATGGTGCTACTGTGTTTGTGCAAAAAGGTGGTGCTATTGTTAGAGAATATTTATTTACTGATTCTGAATTAGCTTACTCAGCAGGATCAGTATCGGCACTCTCTGCACATCTTATTAAAGCACCAAAGGAAATGAATATACTTTATGGAGCAATAGATAGAACTGAAAGTTATATATTTGTTTTGAATAACGATGGCACTCTTGCAGTATTTAATTCTAACAGAAATGAAAAACGTGCAGGGTGGACAGAGTTTACTTGCCAGGGAAGATTTTCTTCTACTGTAACTATAGATGATAGAGTGTTTGCTAATGTAATTATTAATACTGGTGCTGGTACACACCAAATATTTCTTTGTGAATTTCAAGCTGCACTTAATACTGATGTTGCTAAAGTTTATACTGGTAGCGCAGGTGTCTTTGATGTGTCTGCTACATACGCAAATGGTGCAGTCGTTGATGTTATAAACGGTACAAACTATCTTGGACAGTTTACTGTAGCTGGTGGGAATGTAGATGTTTCTGCTGTGGAGACTACTTCTGTAGCTGAAATAGGTTTAAAGTTTGATGTTAATTTAAAAACAAATCCATTAGATATTGTTTCACAAAGTGGCCCAGTTACAGGTGAACCAAGAAGTTTAGCAAGTGTAGTTGTTGACTTAAACACTACTCTATCTGTAAGTGTAAACGGAACAAATCTTTTAATTAGACAGGTAACAGATGATCTTTCTTTGCAACAAGCACCAGTCACAGGGAAGAAAGAATTTAGGTTACTTGGTTATAATCGTGACCCACAAGTCACAATAAGTCAATCAGCACCATTACCAATGCAGGTTAATGGTCTTATAGCGGAGTTAGTATTCTAATGTGTTGGCAAGTTTTACCTATGATTGCAAGTGGTGCAGGTACATTAATTCAAATGGATGCACAACAAAAACAAGCGCAAGCTCAAAAAAAAGCTCAAGATAGGCAGGCAAAGCAAATAGAAATTGATAGAGAAATGGGTAAAGTACAAGCTATGCAAAACCAAAATGCGCGTGTAGCTGAATACATTTCTGCTGAAAAATCTAATTTAGCTGTGTTTTCTGCAAGTGGTGTTGATGTAGATAGTGCATCAATACAAGCTTTCCAAGAAGCTAATGCCGTTACTGTTGGTGAGGATTTAAATGCTATAGCTTTACAAGCTGATTATCAATCAAGAACAAGAACTGTACAAGCTGGATTAGCGAGAGAAAGAGGTGCTAACGCTTTAAGTGCGGGGTATGCTAATATGATGGGGACTGCTCTTACTGGTATTTATAATATGGCAAATATATGGCCTGCTTCTACTCCAGCGCCAATAAGTTATCCAACTGGCAAGGTATATTAATATGGCAGTAACTAAACAAAAAAGATCCTATATAAATCAACCAATAGGAGTAACTAGATTTGAGACTGGTGAAACTCAAATGTGGGAAGCTGTTGCCAATACTGCTGGCAGGTTGAATGAAATAGCTTTAAAAGAAGGTGCTAAACAAGCAGAGCAATCTGGTCTTGATGCAGCTATGGCTGTTGAGCAATCAGAAATAATTGCGTTTGATGCTGAAACTGGCAAGCCAAGAGCATTAGATCCTAAAATGTTTAGTGGAGGTATAATTGCTAGAGATGCTTATAAGCGCGTTGTAGAAAAAAGATTTGGAGCTTCTATAGAAAATGAGTTAAAAATAAAAGCTCAAGAACTTCAATTAAAATATAAGTTTGAACCAGAATTGTTTCGAGAAGAAATGTCTAGGTATGTTGCTGATATGCACGCAAACGCTCAAGGCAAATGGAAAGAGACTGTTAAAGTTGGTGGAGTAGCAATAACAAGAGCTACCGAATTAAATATTCAAGCAAATGCAATAGAAAAAAATAATCAAGAGCTTGCTTTAAATATTGAAAATAAAATTGATACTTTTTTAAATGAAGAATTTTATAATAACTTTGTAAATTTTAACAAAGACTTAGCTTTAAATTTTGTAGGAACACAAGCTGATGAATTAATTGCTGAAATAGAAGATGCTGAGGCCGCTAATATTTTACCAGTAGGTAGCGCAGAAAAATTTGAAGATAAATTTCTAGCAACTCTTGGCCTTTATCAGGCGCAAGAAATGCTTAGAGACAATACTATTATTCCATTAGTTGGCGGTGACGATCAAAGAAATGCTCTTTCTGTTGCCTTAACTACTGGTGATTATAACGCTTTAAATAATGATAAGTATCAAGATGCAAGAAAAATACTTACACAATTAATAGCAACAACTAGTGGTGACAGAGCTATTCTTAGTAATATTGGAAACGATATAGGAAAAAATATCCAAATATTAAATGCGGAATCTCAAGCTAAACAAGAAACGCAAATGATATTAAATGTTTACGAATTTGGATCACAACAAATTGCTAAAGAAAATGAAATAGAACAATCATTTTTTAATAGAACAGTAGATTTAACTAAAAATGGAAAAATTGAAACTGAATTAAAAAAATTAGATGATCAGGCTAAAACATTAATTCAAGCAAATATGGCTAATGATGATCCAAATATAATTAAAGAAATAGGATTAATACAAGAACAAAAAGAAACAATAAAAAATACTGTTTTAAAACAGGCTATATTTGATTTAGCAATTACAGAAGATATAAGTATAAATGAAATAAAATTAGCTTTAAAAGGAGAGCCAAGATTTATAGCAAAACTTTCTTCTAAAGGAAAAGTTACAGTAGATTTTATTAACAGAAATAAAATAAAAACTGTTGGTTTTGATGGTTTGTTTAGTGATTTAGCAAGACAATATGCAACAGAAAATATACAAAAAATAAAAAATCACACGCAAGCTGCTCTTACACAAGAAAACGAATTAAGAGAAACATTATCTTTAAATAGCTATGAAGAAAATGAAAGGCTTTATAATTCTTTAATTAATGAATTAAATAATCCTGATGGAATGTATTCAAAAATGGATTTTGAACGTGCTAATGCTTTAATAAGAAGGTTAACATTAACTATTTCTAAAGAAGCTTTAGGTCAAATAGGATTTAAAAATACTAACGAAACAAGGGCTGCATTAAGTTATCTTGATAATACAAACCCTAATGCTTTAAATTCTATGCCTAGAATAAAAGAAATTATAGAAGATGTAGAAAAAAACGGTATTACAAAAAGTGAATTATTACCAACTATTGTTGGAATAAATAGTAGATTAAATCAAATAGAAGTAGCTCAATCTTCTGCACAAACTGCTATAAATAATAGAAACATACTTTATGAAGGAGGTAGTACAAATAACGAAATAATGAAAGCAACAGCGCAAGCTAACCTTATAGACCCTCATATACTTTCAGAATCTACAGAGCCATTTGCTATTGATATTCAAGATACAACTACAAAATTAACATTAGAAGAAAATTTATATGATCCTAATTTAATGCAAAATAATCCAAGATTATTTGCAGGATTAATTACTTCTATGGAACTTAATACAATTCCTAAAAAAGTAGAAATAATTTTTAATAAAGCAGCAAGAGGTGCAGTAAGAAAAGAGCAAGCTAGTGCTATTGTTGCATTAGCAGGTACTTTAATGGAAAGACTACATCCAGAAACAAATCAACCTCATAATTTATTAGATAAAATATTAAACAAAGAAACTTATAGCGCATTAAAAACAGCTTTTCTTATTACAAAAGAAGAAGGAAGTGAAAACGCATTAGAATTTTTAATAAATGCTTCTGAAATTCATACAAAAGATTTTAATTCTAGGTTTGATATTTTTATGGATGCTTATGGTCATGAAACTTTAAGAGATTTTTTTGGAAGTATTAATGATGATTTAGCAAAAGATGGTCAAGCAATAGAAGATTTTTCTCCTTATGTAAAACATTTATATTTAAGTGGGATGCCTATGAGTGAAATAAAAGATAAAATAGAAGAAAGATATAAAGAATCATATGGAGATACAGAGGGTTTAGTTTTAGATCCTGGAAATCAAAATGTAAATAGATCAAGAAGTTCTTTTGCTTCTACTTATGGAAAAGTTCAAGGATTAGAACCATTAGTTATGGATCATCTTAATACACAATTAGCTGCAATTAATCCCCATTACATTTTTGAAAAAGATCAAGGTGTTGTTGGTAAAGTAGCTAATTTTCTTGAACCTTTTTCTGCTTTTATGGTTGGCGTTACTTCTCAAGCACTTTTATTAGATTACAATAAGAGCGTTGATGAAGCTTTTCAAAAAGGATTTGATCCTAAAAATATAGCTATAAAATTTTTTAATGACAAAGTTTCAAAATATAATGCTAAGGCTATAAGAGTTGTAGCAGTGCCTATTCCAAGCTCAGATCAATTAGTAATACACGCTCTTTATGAAACAACAGAAGAAGGTAAGTTAAGCAAACCAGTAAGGATGCCTAATGGAGATCATCTTGCAATTAGTAATAGAGATGATTATATTATCAAATTTTTAAGTAATAAAGCAAATACAGAATCTGGTTACACTTTAGAAGAATTAGAAGATTCAATAATGTATAGAAAAAATTTAGCAGAAAGAGCAAAAAATTCTTCTAATTTATCAATGCACTCTGCTCCTTGGGCGAGTCCTGCTCCTTTTGAGAATTAATAAATGGTTTATAAATTAACACCATATAGAAATCAGTTAAATTTAGGGCCAGAATTATCTGATCCTAATGTTCCTTTTTTGTCTACAGTTGGCGCATCTCTTGGCTATACATATGATCCATTAATTGAATATCTTGTAAATAATAAAAAATTTGGAGATGATAGTGTTGATTTAAGTTATTCCCCTAAAGATGATTTAAAGGGTTATGAGCAATACGGTTCTTCTTTGCTTTATGCAAAAAACGCAGATCATATGAAGTCTTTAAAAAGAGGTATTGACGAAAATATTAAACGCAGGGAAATTTTAGAAAATTCTAGTTTTTGGTCACAGATAGGAGCAGCTATTTTTGATCCAATTAATTTAGTAACAATACCTTTAGGCGGCCCTGCTCTTACTGTAGGT
>Ga0208134_1001792_pt1 | contig 12006 bp, 12 predicted proteins | sample VirMetDEL_Mar_31_FD_184515 | JGI IMG/M metagenome (GOLD analysis project Ga0208134, IMG submission 184515) | Aqueous microbial communities from the Delaware River and Bay under freshwater to marine salinity gradient to study organic matter... | ecosystem: Environmental > Aquatic > Marine >... | reverse complement strand
GTTAGTGAAGTGTTAGTGTTAAGTGCAGTTCTTACAGAGTTTAATACGTTCATGAGATATATTACCTTAAAGTGTTTGGGCTTTTGCCCTTTAATCATTAAAATCATTAAGCGAGAGCGCAACGAAGCTTATCGACGTTGCTTAGGAACTCTCTGGTGTTACAGTTTAGTATAACCTTGTTTTTGTACCTCTTGTAGTACATGACTTGATATAGCAGCGTCTATGCTATGCACTAAGTTTGTTGCATGAAGTGCATTTAAACCAACCGTGGTTATTTGCACTGCTGAACAAGTGTTACATGTTGCTGTCTCAGTTACTACGTGATGTCCCATTAACTTCTTACATTTCGCACACTTTACCAATGTGTGTGTTCTCCAATTAAGCAAGCTCATTTGTCTTCTCCGTTGATGATTGATTGATATGACTCGATAGTACCAACTGCCGAGTTATGATACTGACGCTTTATAAAGTTGATAACTCTATGCGTTCTACTGAACCGCATAACTAGTTGTTCTAACGGAATGTTCGTTAATGTCGCATGTTGACCACAATAGCTTAATAAGCAAGCTACTTCACCGTCTACTCGAATTACCAAGTACTCTCTACTCTTACGTATTAAGTTCTTGAAGCATACTGTGTCACCTGTTTCAATGTTACTCATGATGTTGATACCTTATGTAGTGAGTGATACGAAAAGAGACATATTGAATGAATCCAAAAGAGACATATCACCTCGTAAGCCCACCCATCCCGATTGATGAACGATACTTACATAAACCAGACTAAACACGAACGCAGTGAGTCCTTCTTGTGTGAGCGAACGAAGTGAGTGAATGATGGCCTTAGGGGGAAATACAAAAGTTGCGTCAAGACGGAGTACCACCTCGTATAACAATCTAATTTTTCAAAATAGTGAAATTACGAATGGAGTGGAGGGTGAAACCCTGACTTAATTCCTTGTGGGAAATATATGTTTCCCCTACACGGGTCGACACTCTAAATTATAGGGCCCGTTTGATGTCATTGATTTATATAGAGTTTATTTGGGTGTTTTATAGCCAATCTGGGGCTATAGAGTCGTCTTCCCAGTCAGAATCATCGTATTCTAAGTCTGGTAAATCTAGTAGACTGAAAGAGTTTATGATTGATTCTAGTACTTCTATGTATTGACGACAATGACGGTCATTATAACCATATTCCCAAGATATTATCTTAGCGTGTAGTATTTCGTTGTTAGTTAGTAGATGTACTATTACTGACTGTACTACCTTTAGTCCGTTATGTGTGTTAGCAGTTTCGAACTGCTTTATAATGCTCTTAATACGGTCTAGACAGTCCTTGTCCAGTACTTTACCATGTACGGTATTGGTTACCATGCGTGGTTGCTTCCCGTATGCCATACGCTTCTTCTCACGGTCTATACGTGTTTGTGCTTGTGTATCGATGTGTCGGAAGCTCTTACCATATTTGATTAACATCTTACGCTCAAAACGAGGTAGGTTTGGTATGATAGGCTCTCCGCTTGCATACTCTCTAAATTCTAACTCGTTCATGAGCGTTCCTTAATGTTGTTTAGTATCTACTAGAAAGTTGAGTAGTCATAATCTGGGTATATGACTGTAGCTGTTAAATCTACTGTACCACCCGAAGCTATTACATGTTTCCCACTGTACTTAACCCACGGTTGTCCGTAAGCTACTGAGTGGAATATAGCCATATCTTCTACAACCACACCACCACCATCTGCTATATGGTCGGTTACTCGCACTACTAGCGGTCCACCACCACCTACTGCATGTGGTCTAGCTCCACGTGTGTTTACTTCCGTAGCCGATAACACTAGTTCTGCCATCGTTACTTCTGCTACACGCGTAAAACTTTCTACCACATCTATAGAGAATGTGTTAGTATCTGCTGTGTTAGCTGCTGTATCTGTAGCTCTTACTGAAATACCACCATTTGTGGATATGATTGTAGGTGTACCACTGATAACCCCTGTACCTGTATTAAGCGTCACACCTATTGGTAACGTACCACTCTGCAATGCATATGTAAAAGGTGTCTCTGTTCCTGTAAAGTTACCTGATACATTAATTGAAAGTGAGCCGTCTACAGCAACAGTTTTGTTACTTACTGTCCCTACAAAGCTGACTGGTATAGGCACAACTTCAGCAAGAACGCCAATATCGACCGTATTAGCTATGCTGTTTTCTGTCCCATCATTAACGACTAAGCTAAATGTGAGTGTTTGAGGTGTGCCGCTGGTCGGTGCTGTAAACGTTGGGCTTGCCACTGTGTTACTTGACAGTGTTATTCCTGCGTGTGGTGTCCAGAGATAAGTTAGTGCGTCTGAATCTGCATCACTTGAGCCTGTACCGTTTAATGTAACCGTAGCACCCGCAACGATATTTACTTGGTCTACTCCTGCGTTAGCAACTGGCGCGGTGTTAGCTATAGCATTGACACTTATCGTTGTTGGTGCAATGGGTAGATTCAACGTTGAGTTGTCAAGCACAATACCAGTAATTACAGGAGATGCACCAAAGTACAATCTACCTGCCGTAACTGTGGCCGCATTGTGAGTAACTAAAATACTCGTAGAGGTTTCTCTTGCTGCTGTTATTCCCGTTACACCGTAACCGTCACCCGCCTCAGTAAGTTCTATACCTGTTATGCCTGTTGTTGGCGTAAAGTCTGTCCCTTGACCTTGAGATAGGTTAACTCTTGTTGACGTAGTGCTAACTGTTTCAATGCTGGCGACTGTTGGTGATTGCCAGTCGGCTACGCCACCTAATACATTAGTGATTATATTGTTAGCTAAACGTTGACCAAACTGCGTATATCCTGCATCAGTTAGATGTAGAGTATCAATTAGTGGTAAGTCATGTTTAATAGTATAAGAGGTGTGTACATCAGCATTAGCTACCGCTATATGTGCCTGTTGTATAGTATTCCAATCGGAATCTAATACATTTTCCGTAGTGCGTCCTAAAACGCCTATAACTATTTTTAAATCCGCCTTAGTATCTGCCCTTAACTGTGCAAAGTGACTAGACAAACTGCTTTGATACGTATTTAAACTAATACCACCTTGTCCGTCCCTCTCCCCTTGAGAGAATATAGCCCCTGCTATTTCTCCACCAATAGCTGTAATTGCAGCCTTAACTTCTAAATAACGAACGGTATCTGTAGTTACAGGTCTCCATAAAAAGTTGTCTGCTACATTTAAATTGTCCTCAAGCAGTGCCATCCCACCTACTGCCACATTAGTAGCTATTTGTGCGAAACCTGTCTCGGATACTAGAGTATTGAGAAGTTGGATTGTTCCGTTACCAACTGTAGGTGTTGTGTACGCACCGCTTATAGGGTTTGCGTACTTACTTAAAGCGTTTGGTGTTATATCTGCACCATCAGTTGAGAGCTGTCTCGCTAAACTTTGGCCATAAATAAGCCATTTATCGGCTGTCCTAAAACCGCCTGTAGATGCAGTTATATCTACAGCATTACTGAACCTCAAGTCAACTCGGTACTGCCTTACACTCTCAGGTAATACAATCGACGCTCCTGCGAAAGTACCCCCGACAGGGCTAGTGATATATGTTGCCCAATCAAAACCGACTACAGTCGAAAGGTCGTCTGTGTATATTACTTTCCTTTCAATGTTTGTAGGTGTACCTGTGTATGTACCACTAATAGGTAAACTTATATTACCAGAGAGACGCTGTATGTATTCATCCACTACATCTGATGCTATAGTCCCAACTGCACCCGCTACCTCTGGTACTGTTAACGTGTCCACACTGTACGTTGTGTTTCCTAGTCTCACCCCATGTAAAAAGTTAGTCTGATTAAATGTACTTGTATGAGTGATTCTACTCACATCATCAAGAAAAACCTCAATGCTGTCACCTGAAAAAACAACCTTTACTACATAATCTTGAGTATTACTAAATGCGGGTATTGTGTAAGAGGCCTCATTCACATAAGTGCCCGCCTCCCTTCTAAAAAGTACTAAACCTGAGTTGGCTGCATTAACAAACACTGCCCAGAAGTTTGCTGGCTCAGCATACCGAAATACTGGACCACTAGCTCCTGATGTAGAACCTTCTGCATTAACAGTTACTACTACAGTTCCATCGGATAACTCAGTACCAATTTGCGAAGCACCATCAGTTGTTGCTACCCATAACGCCCCTGATGCCGTCCCTGTTGCTGATAGTTTGTTTGATTGTATTTCAAACGTACCTACTCTGGCTACCAACCCCGACGGTAAAGGGTCACCATTAGCTCCTGTAAAATCATAAATTGCCATTTATTTACCCTGCCTGTCTGTTAGTGTTTTGTAATCTAATAAACATCATTTTACTACCCTGCTAAATGATGTCTACTCGAAAGTTGAGTAGTCGTAGTCTGGGAATACAACTGTAGCTGTTAAATCTACTGTACCGCCTGATGCTACTTTATGTACTAAACCTGTATCTTTAACCCAAGGGTGACCATAAGCTTTAGAACTGAAGATAGCCATCTTATCGGTATCTGTACTGACTTCTGCTGCATCGTTATCTGCATGGTTACTTACACGTACTACTAGTGGGCCACCTGTTGAGAGTGCATCTGGTCGTGCTGCACGAGTGTTGATTGTAGTAGCTACTAATACTAGTTGAGCCATTGTTACTTCTGTGATACCTAGTGTATTTGCCATGATTACTTACCTGCCTTCTTAGTTGTTTTTGGTGCTACTTCTACTGGTGCTTCTAATGCAATGTTCTTCTCGATATGAGCTTTTGTGAACTCTAGTAAGTCTACTAGTGCATCTGCTTTTAATGGGAATTTACGAACGTAGTTTGTCATCTTAACAAGCTCTGTTCTCAGTTGACCTTGGTAATGTTGAAGGTCACGTGGTAAATCACGTATATCTAAACGTACTGTTTTATTCATCTTCTATGCCTTTTATTTTGGTTTCTTGAGAATCTGTCGGACATGTTCCCAAGGTTGTTGGAGACTCCACCTATGTCTGCACCCCACTCTGCGAAGAATGCCATATTGTCGTCTGTTTCTTTTTGGCCCATACGGACCTTTTCGTCTACTGAAATCCTGTCCACCCAACGTCTAACGCTACCTGCTACAGCATCGATGCTATCATCGTGTATCAGTGCGCCCTTCTCTCTGCTAATCTTAGCAATCTGGTGGAACAGCTTGTATGTTTCTTGTATATCTACTGGATACTTCTTGGCACTGTCTAAGTCATACTGAATGATGTCTTCATGTATGATTAGCTTGTGTCTGGCCATAAGCGGCTCTAGGGTATCTATTATACGTAACTCTTTCTGTCCCGACTCCCACACATCTTCTACACGTGGACACATCGACTTACCCGCAGCTAAATAGTGCTTGGCTAGTGATGGTTTCCATGCGTGTGAGAATGCTCCAAAGCCAAAGTTCTTCTCGACATCAATCGAGTTTACTCCATGCTTCAGTGATAGTTTGGATAGAGCGTCGTACTTATCATCTCCATAACCACCTTCTAGTTTCATGATTTCCGCGAGAAACACATAACCGTGTAGAAAGTATGTTACTGCTGCTACTGTTTCATCACCGTTCTTACCACCACCAGCGGTATCTACGTACATATGCTTACCTTCGTATTCATATTGTTCTTTAGACACTGAGAATGGCCTGTAGAGCCTCGGTTTTGTTTTAAAGCCCGATACAGCTATCTGATTTTCTGGGCTAGGCATCCATGATATTTCACCAGATGTTTTATCTATAGGGAAATTCATCACTATAAGATTCTTGGTTTTAAGTGGATGTCTTAGTTCATCTGATAACTCGGTGTTCAACATATGTTGTAAGTTGAAGTATGCAGGTCCTTGGTCTAGTTCTTTATTACATAAGAGTTCTTCACCTAGCAACACGGGGTCCGTAGGCTGTCCTCTAGAGCCATCTAATCCACCACCTATAGAAAGGGTAGGGTCTGACTCCATCTTGGCTACAAGGTATGGTGCAAGCGTATCTCCGTATGACTTAGCTTCTTCCGTATTAGGGTATCTGCCTGTCCATACTCTGATTCTGTAACCACGATCTGGTAAGTTCTTATATATACTGTCTACTGTCTGTGGTGTACCAAGATACATGATACGACCTTTCTGACAGATTGAGGTAAAATCCTTTGACAGATGTTCGAGGGCTGAACGCTGTATTTCAGTCGTTCCGTTCTTTGATGATTCTATATCATCGGGTATTAATAAATCTGCACGACGACCCTGCATGTTTGCAGTAATCCCTATACAAGCCACTGATGGTGATTTCTCTGGTCCTTTTAGTTGCCAGTTGATATCAAACGCTTTTGATGATGCTCTATCACCATGTGTTCTATCTGGTCGTATACACTCAAGTATATCCCAGTTCATTATAATCTGGATTACCCAGTTTGCAATTTCGGCAGCAACTTCACTACCTGCTGATACTATTAGTATCCTGTGTTTACAATCATGTATTAGTTGCCATACAGCAAACATAGCTACGATTGTTGATTTCGCTTGAGAACGTTGTGCCTGAATCATTCCGTACTTAACGTCTGACTGAAGGAACCTACCTATATCTATCTGTAAGTCTGAGCATTTGAAGCCCATTAGTTCGGTCATACAATCATACAAGAAGTCTTCAAATAGCGCGTAGTGTTCTCTCAGGGCCTCTACGTCTGCCCATCTACTAGCTACCTCTTTCTCTACATCTGTTAGTTGTAGGTATTTAGCGCGGTCTGCACATATGCGAGTAAACTCGTCATCGTCGTGTAGTCCATCGTCACCTTCTGCCAACTGTTCTAACGGTGCGGTTAAAGCAGACAACTGTGATGCACGTGCTCGCATCAAAGTGTCTAAGTCTTCGTCTGAGATTGAGTCTAGTAGTTCTTCCCTTGTGAACTTACTCATTATACTATTTACCTCTCCTGTACTACCCATGCGGAATCTAGCTCTAATGTACAATTATCTGTATCTAGTAGGTTAGCTACTTGCCACAATAATAGGTCACCTTGGTTCAATGTCACAGATGTCACACCACTCCAAATACCTACGTCACGACCACCTTGTAGATTATTCACTGTACGAACCTGTGCTAATTCTACAGTCACGTTAGCTAACGTATCTATCTTAATTAAGAATAGCTCGTAATTATCATTATTCTTGCCCTCGATAACGAAATCCCACGATACACTAAACTCGTGTGGTTTGATACCTAGGTGACGTAATCTACCGTTAGCTGGCGAGTCAAAGTGCTGTAAATCTATACCCGTAAATGTCCCATTTAAGTCTTCCGCTGTACCTGTCGTATTTATCACTGTCTCTAGTTGTACGCTATTATTAAGCTTACCACCTACGTAAGTGTTGTTTAATCCCAAATTACCTTTCCAATCACACGCTAAGTCTGCGTATGTTAAGTTCGGGAATATGTTAGCATCATTGTTGTTTAAAGCACTATCCCTAGTGAATATACCATTCTGTACTTGTATTGTCGAAGGGTTCGGGAACATGGCTGGCGTAAAATCCGCAAATGGTTGTAGTGTTCCTAAATCACAGTTTATATCTGTCAGGAATCTAGAGTTCATTACAAATGCAGTACCCGCTTTAAACAGTGGTTCTGTGGTTGTGTCGCTCATTCCTCTTACAATAGATGTGGTAATCCGGAATCCCCCAACCCATGTACCATGTAATGTCAATGATGGAGAAGCACCAAATCTACCAGTACCGTCCTCAAGCCCCTGTCTATAATTATATATGTCACCCAGAGATGTACAGTTATTGTAGTTTATTCTTTGAAACTCAAATGCGTTAAACCCAGTAGCATCTGTTAGGTCATAAACTTTAGAGCCTGTACCTGATGTAGTTAAACCGATATCCTGTCCTAGTAGGTTACCTGAACCACCTACAGGTGATGTAAACATTGTGTAGTTGTCTGCACTAGATACTAGTTGTGATACATCGAATGTACCACCTATTAAATTCAGACCTGTAGCTGGTACTTCTATGGATTGTGTACCCATATCGATAATACCGTCTATAAAGTATATCTTAGTACTATCTAATATCCCAGACAAGTCGCTTGCCTGCTTCACTATTACTTGACTATCTATGGATATAGCACCCCCACCTCCACCTAATATACCGATTGGCATAATGTTCCCCTATGTATTTGTAACTACTATGAATGAACCTACTGTAGTTATAACTATTTCTGTGCTAGGTGCTATATAAGGTTCGTAATAACTACCGTTTAGTATTGTTACTGCTCCTGAGCCATTACCAAACTGTATTGTTAAGTCTGCTGTTGTTGGTTGAATTAGAAAGTACTCTCTACCACGTTCTTCTGGTATTGTTGTGTTACCAGTATATGTTGTAGATACTAACTTTGCGTTATTAAAACTCATTAGTGTGCCTTTGCTTCAGTACTCGCGTCTGCTAGTCTTGACTTCTTCTGCTTACGGCTTAATGCGTCGCGTAAGCTACCCATGTTCTCGTCTTGTTCTACGTCACAAGTGATGTCATTATCTTTCAGGAATCTTGCTGCTGTGGCAAGTAGTGCGGGGGTTGCAGTTTTCACCATCAACCCCGTTGCTACCGCTTCGCCCTCTCCGTCGAAAATGGTCTCTTCCTCCTCATGAAGAACTTGTTCTACTAATACTGTGGCTACTGCCTCATGTAGTGCAGCTAACATACTTTCTGATGCTTTACTCATGGTTTTTGCCCCTTTTCTAACTTTGTTAGTATTTTTTCTATGTTACCTTGTATGTGTTCTAAACGTACACCTGTTAAGTCGCTAAATGCTTTTAATTCTGCGTTCATTACTTGTAGCTGCGTTTGTTGTGCGTGTGCTGTGTTTTCAATGTCCACTATACGTTTCTCTATGGTTTGGAATCGTCTATCCCTATGGGATTTGTCATACCAGTGCCATGCTGACAACACAATAAACATGCTTGTAATAATTCCTTCTTTCAACCACTCCATTGTGATTCCTTAATGTTAACCACTTGGAGTGGTTGTTGAGTACTTCGTTTAATAATAACCATTGTAGACACTCGTATTGAATGTCTACTAGTTTACTACTTCTTAGCGTAACCTACTTTTAATGATAGTGCTTCTAGAATAGGCATCAAATATACTTTGATTTTACCTAGTGCTACATCATCTTTCTGTGTAGGTGTCATTGCTACAATTAAACTTGCTATAGTGACAACTGCTGTTACTATGTTTACTACGTCTATGATTGTTTCCATCATGTATCTCTTCTTATGTAACTGTTATAGTTATAGTAGCAGATTGTGTACTACCCACGTCGTTTGTAGCTACACAATAATACTCTCGTGCATTTGCTGCTGCTGAACCCGTCAGTACGAAGAACGGTGTAGTTGCACTCGCTGGTGCGAAAACTCCACCACTATTTTTAAACCACCAAACATATGTTAATTTACTTCCACCGTAACTAACTGCTTCTAAGCCTATAGTTGTATTTGCACCATCTGCTACAGTAGTGTTTACTGGTTGTACACTAAATACTGGTACGCCTTCAGGAGTCACTGGTGTAAGGTCTAACCAACGATGTTCTGCCACATAGCTATTAAAGCTTGACCAACCTTGGGCTTCGTTATACCATAAGAATCGTTTGTTACCGCCTATCGTCATTTCAGGACGATACAGGATGTTTTTACTGTTATCTAATAATACTGTCTCAGCGGCTACTGCTGAGTAGTCATCCGCTAATGTTAATTGCGTTAGTCTATGCCTGTTTTGGTTATCGCCATCTCTATCTGCGAAGTATACTATAGGTCTAACGTCCAATCCGTTTTTACCTCGCCAAAACGATGCCCCATGCACGTAACCTGATGTATACCCTTCTACCCCTGATACTGGTGGGTTTAATGGTTGTGCGCTTACATCATAAGCCGCTGCTTCTGGCTTATATCCTAAGCAACACCGCAACCCTGTTTTAAGAGTTAGTGCACTCCAAGTTTTAGTTATTGGATGAAAACTTATTAGTTTTAAATCAAATGTAGTACCAAATGGTATTGATGCACCATGTACCCAATCTAACGTGAACTCTACGATTAATGCTCTAGGCGATTGACCATACTGAACATCTAACAATCTGTATGTGTTTCCTGCGGCTGCTGTATATGCAGTTTCGAACAGGTCCTTTGTTAAGAGGTTGCTACCTAACTTACCGTCGCCTACTGGTGTAGTTTCAGTTGTTGGCTTTTCTAAGAATACACCACCAGAATCCCGAATACCTGAAGTAGAACCTGCTACGAAGAACTCTCCTTTTAAGTAACGTAATTGTCTGTCTGGTGTAATTGTAGGATGTCCTTGTCCAAAGATGTGCATTAGAGGTCTGAAACCTGCCTCTGCTACGTTGTATCCCGCTGCTTTTGAATCGTAATCAGAAATACCTAAGTAATACTGGTCAGTCGAACTTAACAACTGTGTAAAGTTAGAGTAATTCTGGCCACCTGCCCCTTGTGTGAATCCCCAATTACCTACATCATCCCTAGCGAATATGAAAGAACTGTTACCTACAAATACCCCTTGAGAATAATCATTTGTAGAAACTGATTCTGGTGCCTCTGACACAGATAGAGAGTCTAGAGACTGCCCGTATCTAACGTGTATTTTGTTACTTACACCACCCGTACCGTCTTGATTTCTTGCTGAGTTACGTGAACCCCACGAAGTTATAAGCTGGCCGTTTATAGGGTTTAGTAGAGTCATAGGTTGGTGGTGTTCGTCTTCTCTGTACGATATATTAGTATCGTTAATTCCTTTTTTGGAGTAACTTGCCACACCTGCACTATCTATAGATACTTTAGTTACGGCTATAATAGCCTCACCTTTACTTTTGTTGTTTGCTAATACTGCGTCTAAACCTGCAGTATCCATAGACCTGTTCTCTGGTGAACCAAAAGTGCTTCCTATGTACACTGTGTCTACACCATCCTCTTCTCGTCCTACAGTAGAGGGACGTACCCACCATGTAGAGCCACCACTACCTATCGAGTTGTTAGCTGCTTTGCGTAACATCTCATCGTTCTGTGTTGCGGATACTGGAAAGTTCCATTTGTACGGGTAGTCTGGTTGTGCTGTTATATCCGCAGATGAAGCTGCCATTTGTAATTCCTCTATAATTTCTGTTAATCCCGTAATCGCTCCCATTGGATGACTATCTACACCATCTACGTGAGCAGTTAGCGTAGAAGCATCTGCCTTTAATGCTATAGCTTCCGTTAGTCCAGTAACGGCTGTTATAGGATGGCTATCTACAGCATCTCTGCCAGTTAGCGCATTGTGTACGGATACACCTCCGCCAGCTATTACTAAGTCTTGTAATTCTTGTAACCTTACGGGTGACGTAACATCTACTGGCGCAGGTAGGTTTGTAATATGATTCTGTAACATATTTAGATTGCTTTGTAAATACCAATCTTCTCCAGTTGTTATAAAACCATCCTCTACTTCCTCTAACCACATCAATGCTTGTTTGTACGAGTTGTCTAGATTTAGTTCTCTTAGTATTGCACCATCTGTGTAGTCGTTTACTATCCTATCTCGTGGTACTACTCGCCTAATGTTAAATGAAACACCGTTTGCGACTGCCGTAGTTATTTCAATCTGTGCAGCATTTAACCAAACGTAGTCTAGCTGCGTTGCGTAAGTATCTGTGTCTAGATATACATATACGTAATCTTTGTTGATATACCCTAGTTGAAAGTCTATGGAGTATATTGTTGTTGCTCCATCACCTGTATAGGTCCTTATTGTTTTAAGTGTCATGTGCATCTCTTAAATAAATGCCCCCACTCAAGGGGGCTGTGTGTTACTGCTTTGCAAGTACTTTACTTGCCTCTTCCAAACGTTTCGTTACACCGTCATTTTTGACTGCTTTACGTCTCTTGTATTCCTTGTGGTCGAGTAGTTTCTCACTCGCTGCTTCAAAGTCACCGTTGTTAACTGCTTTTAC
>Ga0208134_1001791_pt1 | contig 12013 bp, 15 predicted proteins | sample VirMetDEL_Mar_31_FD_184515 | JGI IMG/M metagenome (GOLD analysis project Ga0208134, IMG submission 184515) | Aqueous microbial communities from the Delaware River and Bay under freshwater to marine salinity gradient to study organic matter... | ecosystem: Environmental > Aquatic > Marine >... | reverse complement strand
AGACGCTGGAACTGGGGTTCTAACAATTCAGTCAAACCAAGTGCGCTTCAGAAATTCGGCTGGTACAGAAGATGTTGCTTTCTTCAACCAAGATGCCGCCGTGAAATTATATTACGACAGCGCAAAAATGTTTGAAACAACATCTTATGGAACTCTTTTTACTGGCAACAGTAAGTGGGCAGACAACGGCAAGGCCACTTTTGGCGATGGTGATGACCTACAGATTTATCACGATGGTTCTCATTCTATTATACGAGATGCTGGTACGGGGAATCTTAAACTTTGGGCCGAAAACTTTAGTGTTCAAAACTCTAATGGTTCTGAGCAAATGATTTTAGCCACACCTGATGGATCAGCTAACTTATACTATAATGGAACTAAAAAGTTTGAAACAACTAACACAGGCGTAACAGTAACAGGCACAGTAGCCGCAACGTCATACACAGGCGATGGCTCTAACCTAACAGGTATTGCGAGTTCGTTCAACTCTTCAACCTCTTGGGCGAGTGTTTCAAGAAGTAGTGGGACAACCTATACAAATTCTTTGTCTTATCCAATTATGTTTAAAGTTACTGGCGGTGTCAATGGGTATATATCAGTCACTGTCAATGGTGTTCAGATTCACAGTATGACAGCTGCTTACTCGAATAGAGAAACGGTTACTGTTATCGTTCCTCCGGGTAAAACATACTCATTTTCAGGCTCATCAATACAAGGAACATGGATTTTAAGTTAGGAGAGAACATGAAAGTCTATAAGAATCAAAACGGAGACACTTTTGCTTATGAAGCAGATGGCTCTCAAGATCATTTAATTTCGGCTGATTTGATCCCCATATCAGAGGAAGAGGAAAAGTATCTAAACGATATTAAAGAAAAGCAAAGATTTGCCAGCTTATCTCATGATGAAATAAAGAATCACCGTCATGCTCTTTTACTGCAAACTGATTGGTGGGCAACATCAGACCGTACAATGACAGCGGAGCAAACGGCTTACCGTCAGGCTTTGCGGGACATACCCGCACAAGCTGGGTTTCCTACAAGTGTGACTTGGCCTGTGGAGCCTAGCTAATGGGTATTAACTGGACAGTTGTGACAATAGCTGTAAACAAGTCAGACGAGTGGCGCACTTATCGACAGGCGTTAAGAGACACCCCCCTACAAGAAGGCTTCCCAAACACAATCGTTTGGCCCTCTCAACCTTAAGGAGAAGGTAAATGAGTAAAACAAGAAATTTAGCCGATGTAGCCAGCGGCACAATAACTGGCAACTTGTCATTTAGCGACAACGAAAAAGCTATTCTCGGTGATGGTGATGACCTTCAGATTTACCACAATGGGTCTGATAGCTATGTAGATGATACTGGAACAGGTGCTTTAATTCTGCGTGGAAACAGCAATGTTACTATAGGCAAATACACTGGCGAAACAATGGGGTATTTTGAAACTGACGGTGCAGTTTCTCTGTACCACGACAACGCAATTAAACTGGCAACAACAGCCACAGGCGTAGACGTCACAGGCACAGTCCAAGCAGACCAGTTTAACAACGACGAAGCCCTCCCCGACATTCGCCCCAGCCTATTGCTAGACTTTGCGAACTCCAAAACGCTAGACCCACGGATTACGTTTACCAGAGGCTCCACTGCGACTTACTGGGATGGTAAGACCACGGGGAAGGCTGAAGAGAATTTGCTGTCTTATAGCCAAGATTTGAGCAATGCGGCTTGGCTTGTATCAGGAACAACAGTAACAGCAAATAACACAGCGGCACCTGATGGAACGACTACCGCTGAAAAGGTGGCGATTAGTACTGAGGGCGACTACCGTAACATAAGCCAACGTCCGACAGGTTTGGCGTCCACGGCGTATACGCTGAGTGTTTACTTGAAGAAATCAAACTGGGACTATGTTTCTGTTAATTTGCAATCAAGAACTAGCAGCAACGGTTACATAAACACTTTTGGTCAAAAAATAATAAACCTATCAAATGGTACAACAATTGGCAACGACATTGGAACTGCCACTACAACTGATGTGGGCAACGGTTGGTATCGGGTTACTGTTTCTGGAACATCTGCAAGCAATGCAGAAATGATATATATTGATTTCCAGTTTACAAACAGCAGCGGTCAAGCAGCCCCATCAACAAGCGTTGCTAACGGCTCTGCTATTTTCCTCTGGGGCGCACAGCTAGAACAACGCAGCGCAGCTACAGCCTACACAGCGACAACCTCTAGCCCCATCGTGAAGTATCAACCAGTGCTGCAAACAGCGGCTAGTGGTGCAGCACGGTTTGACCACGACCCAGTGACGGGTGAAAGCAAGGGGCTGTTGATTGAGGAAGCACGGACGAACTTAGCTACCCATTCTAAAATGAATGAAAGTCTGGACAACTTTAACCGTGGCACAGTATTTGCCAACTCAATCATTGCGCCCGATGGCACACAAACCGCCAACGTCTATCGTGAGGATACCGCAAACGGAGCGCATCACATTCAAGAAATTATTCCGAATGAAACAGCGAATACCGTTCACACCGCAAGCGTTTATGTGAAAAACTACGGAGTTAGTGATTGCCAGCTTGCCATGCGTATTTCTGATAGCGGCGATGTCTACAAGAAAGTCTTTTTTGATTTGGACAATATTGTGGTCAGTTTTTCGGGAGATACTGGCTACACTGGGACGATTACGGATGTTGGAAACGGCTGGCGGCGATTAACAATTACCGGAGACGTAGGTGATGGAACCAACGATTTGCGTGTGCATTTGTTCAACTGTCAAGGCACTGGTACAACCAGCAGTTACACAGGCAATGGCTGGGATGGATTGGGGTTCTGGGGCTTGCAAGTCGAGGTCGGCAGTTTTGCAACGTCACATATTCCGACCACTGGTGCTGCGGCGACGAGGGCTGGTGAACTAACAAGCGTACTTACGTCAACGGTTATGAGTGCGCATGACGGTTCGATTTATGTCGAAAGTACCAGCGGTCCCGCAGGTTGGGACACTACGGGACAATACAATTTGTTCCAGTTTGGTGATAGCAATGCTGATGGACTAGGAGTTTTTAAAGAGAGCGGCTCAAAGAAATTTTGGTATCACGCTCGTCGAGCAAATTCGTCATTTACAAACGTCAACGGAAGCCTGGCTTGGGCTGACAACACGACAAGTAAGGTTGTGTTAGGCTTTAACAATTCAAGTCAGCGGTTTTACGTTGATGGCACTTTAATTGGGACGGAACAAACAGCGGCGTTAACGCAGCTAGACCCTAACCAAGTCACAGAATTAAATATCGGAACAAGCGGAAATGCGGCTTATCATCAATTTAACGGATATATCAAAAAAGTCGCTTGCTGGCCCAAACGCTTGTCCAACGCCACCCTGCAAGCAATGACAACGGAGTGACGCAATGACACAAACATATTATCTTAAAGCAGCCTCCGAAGCCGCACTCTGGACAGCCCTTGGCGCAGCGGGATTGGCACACAAAGAATACGACCAGACAGACCCGCTAAACGTGGCACCTGATAACCTCGGCTACGAAGAAACTTGGGAACCTACAGGCGCATACGAGTGGCAAGCAGACACGCAGATGCTGGATGTAATTGGCACGATTTACGCCAAGACGGGCAACACGCTGACCGACAGTGAAGGTTTTGAATACGACGAAACACAGGCGGTTGCGGGGTTTCATGCGAACCTACGGGAAACACTGACAGACGCACAGGTGGCGGCATTGCCAACAGTAAGCGCACCAGCAACGCCCTATCGCATTTGGGCAGGAGATAACACATGACAAAATTAATAGGGACTGGCGCAAACCAAGTGCCAACAAACGCTGATTTAGGCAAGTTGGCGTATCAAGACGCCATTGCGCTTGGCACAGGCACAGCGGGACAAGTACTGCAATCTGGTGGAGCTACGGGTTCGCCTACGTGGGCTGATGCTGGCGGTGGAGTTCCAGCGGGGTCAGTCATTTACCACGCAGCTAATACAGCCCCTACAGGCTTTTTAAAGGCAAATGGTGCGGCTGTTTCACGTTCAACTTATTCTGACTTGTTTACAGCTATTGGCACGACCTTTGGTGCGGGTGATGGGTCTTCTACATTTAACGTGCCTGATCTTCGTGGTGAGTTCCCTAGAGGCTGGGATGATAGTCGTGGTGTTGATAGTGGGCGTTCCTTTGGTTCTGCTCAGACAGACGCGTTTAAGAGTCACAACCACAGTTATAACCTTTATGGATTAATTCCAGCCGTTACCAATAAAATAGGTTCATCAGGTGCAGGATATGGGGCAACTAACACCACAACATCCACAGGCGGCACAGAAACTCGCCCTCGCAACATAGCCCTGCTTGCTTGCATTAAATACTAAGGAGACACAACTATGAACGTATATCAAACCGACATTGATGGTGTTTATGTAGGCACTACAGTAGCAGATCAAGATCCTTTGGATAGCACTAACTGGCTTATTCCAGCGGGGTGTGTAGAAACTGCACCACCGACTATCACTGACAAGCAACTTGCTAAGTGGAACGGTACAGAGTGGGTTGTAGAAACTCTACCCGTTGTAGAGTCTGCCCCAGAACCAGAGCCTATCGCACCAGAAGTTTTAGTCCGTGGAGAACGTAACGCTAAACTATCTGCTTGCGATTGGATGGCTTGCAGTGACGTAACTATGCCAACCGCGTGGCGCACCTACCGACAAGCCTTGCGTGACTTACCAGAACAGGACGGGTTTCCAGACACAGCCTTTCCAGTGGCCCCCAGCTAATGTCGGAGGATCGCATGGATAAAGCTTTTTCTAAAATAGAGTTTTTAGACAGGAGAGTAACTGTAATTGAAGACAACCTTAAGGAGAAGGTAAATGACTAAGACAAGAGATACCGCTTCTGGGTCTACTAAAAAGAAATTTGGCGGTCAAACTAAACTAGAAGCTCACACTTCAGGAGTGACTGTTACTGGCAATATTAGCGCAACAGGCACCGTTGATGGGCGTGATGTTGCAGCTGATGGGACTAAGCTAGATACTGTAGCGACTTCTTCAAATAACTACGTACACCCAACAGGTGCGGGTAACAATCACATACCAACAGGAGGCGCTGCTGATCAAGTATTAACTTACAGTAGTTCTGGGGTGGCTGCTTGGGCAGACGCTGGTGGTGGTGCTTCTGCCTCTGCTGACCTTTATATTGCCAATCCTAGTTCAGCCACAAGTCCTACGGCGGCGGGTACTAATTCAATTGCTATTGGCTCTCAGGCGGCTTGTGCTGGGGAAAACGCATTTTCTATAGGTCTGCAAGCAAGGTCAGCTACGGAATCTATAGGGTTGGGATTTCAAACTCATGCAGATGGTTTAAGAAGCATAGCGATAGGGCATGGCACTGACGTAGATGGGGAGTTTGCGCTTGGAATTGGTTATAGCGTAGATATTCCGTCAAACTCAGCACAATCAATGGCTATAGGGTATGATGCCCAAATATCATCAAATAAATATGGTGCGATGGCCATTGGTCATTCTGCTATTGGTGCTGGGCAATTTGCACTTGCCCTTGGTAAGTCTAGAGCAAGTGGAGGAGATAGTTGTGCAATAAGTATTGGAAGCAATTCAAGCAGCTACGGTTCAAGTGCAAATGAGTCTGTGGCGATTGGGTATTTAGCTAAGGCATCTGGCAGTCAATCTAACGCTCTAGGAGCAAAGGCGGTCGCGGCTGGTGTAAATTCTACGGCCCTTACAGACAGCTATGCTGGTGGAGTTGATAGTTTTGCGGCTGGTATATCTGACAACTCAACTAGCTACGGAGCCGTTGGAGATTATTCTTTAGCTATAGGGTATCATGCGAAGGCACATGGCAATGAATCAATCGCCATAGGCTATTCGGCAGATGTCGGTACAAATCAAGGTGCAATCGCAATTGGTACAGGGGCAACAGTAAGCGGTACAGCCTTAAGGGGCATTGCTATAGGCCGAGATGCAAAGGCTCAAAGTAATGGTGCAATAGCTTTAAGAGCTACTTATAGCGCTACTGAAACCGTAGCTAGTGGCTATGGGTCTGTAGCAATTGGTGACGGAGTTAAAGCTGCACAAACTGGGAAATATGCGTTTGGTCAAGGGCGCTTTGCCGCAACAGGCGATGCTCAAGGTGGCATGTTTATTTTAAGATGTGATACGACAGATGCGACAGCAACACGTATGACAACGAATAATGCAACAGCGGCTTCTAGTAATCAAATAGTAGCGGCACAGGATACTTGCATTACATTCTCAGGCACAGTCGTTGCAATGCAGAATGGCGCACAGGCTTATGGGTCTTGGAAAATAGAAGGGCTGATAGTCAATGATTATGGTGCATTAACTGTACCTAATTCTGCAATCACAGTGATCCACAACAGTTCAAACTGGGGGCTGGCATTATCAGCAGACGATACGTGGGACGCATTGGCTATTACCGTCACAGGAGAAGCATCACACAACATCAGATGGGTGGCGAACATCCAAACGGCAGAAGTCACCTATGCTTAAAGGAGCAAGATAATGGCTATAACTAACAACATTACTACAGAAAATTCACAGTACGGCATCGCTTTCAACGGGGCTTACTACCGTATTGTTACAGCGGCAGTCTCACGACAACGTGGTACTGATCCAAAGTTTAGCGTCATGATTGACCTGTCTGGTTATGCTGCAACTCCTGATGATGACACCCGTGAGGTGGATTTCAAACGGTATAACGCAACGTTGGACGCTGTGGAAGCAGCTTCTGGTGCTACATTTCTAGCAAAATGCTATGCTTGGGTGATGAATCAAAGCGATATGGCTGGCAGTTCAGCAGCATAGGAGAACAATATGAGTCTAACAATTAATCATCAAACAAACGACATATCAGCAAGCAGTGGTTCAATGACGATTGATGGTGCTGCCGCTGGTAGTAGTACAACATGGGGCGCTGTTGGTACTTATACTGTGGCATCAGGAGGTTCATCGATGAGATCGGCTAATTCTACTATTTCAGGAAGCACTCTTAAGACAAATGCTTATAGTTCAGGTCATAAAAGACCGCTTACTCATGAGTGGAATTCTGGTGAAAACAGCACTCTTGGTGTATCAGGCACATGGCGTAACATGACAGGTGCTGCTGGTAGTACACAATTTGGTAAGCAAGTGAATTGCTTATGGGTCAGAATATCTTGATTAATAAATACAACAATAACAACAGGAGGCGTTTATGCCAACAGTAACAATAACAGAAGTGCGTAACGCACAATCACTTAACGCAGAAAATACCGCATTTGATGTAGAGATTAACCATCCAGAATATGATTGGATACCGTACACATTAGACCCTTCTGATACAGATACAACAATCGACAACGCAGAAGTCATGGCTCTTATAGGCACAAATTTTGCAGCATATGTTGCTCCTACACAGGCAGAGTTAGACGAAGAAACGGCGGCTAATGTTCGTGCTGAACGTGATAATATTTTAGCTACAGTCGTTGACCCTCTTGTGTCCAACCCTCTCCGCTGGGCTGAAATGACCGCTGACAAACAAACAGAGTGGTCGCAGTATCGCACGGACCTGTTGAATGTCCCGCAACAGTCAGGATTTCCGAATAACATCACATGGCCTGTGGAGCCTATCTGATGATATACATGAGAATGACCAGAACACCTGATGGCTCAGATGTATAATTTAACCACAAAGCCCGTACAATGATACATGTATTTGCTCTAATGCTGTACATAGGAGCGGGTGAGGACAAGAAGCTTATAAGTGATGACATGTACTTTCGCAAGATTGAAAGCTGTAACTACTACGCAGAACAACTTATTAAGTCTTTTGGTTCTCACCCTAACAATGACCCTAGAAGGGCTTACTGTGTACCTAAAGTTGTAGACCCTGCTAAAGAACAAATTTACTACTAAAAATAGAGATCGCTAATGATAGGTCTCTCTAGAAATACCAACTAAAGGATCCTTTATGTCAAGAAGATCAGAAAAGAAAAAGTCCCGTTATGCTGATAAGAAAGAAGGTAATGTTCATGTATTACCTAGATTTCATGTTCTTCCTAAGAATGAAAAGCAAAACTACTTAATACAAGCTATTAAGACAAGTCCAGTTGTAGTGACCATTGGTTGTGCTGGTACTGGGAAGACTTACTGTAGTGCTGGAACGGCAGCACAACTTTTTCTGAAGGGTGGCTATCGAAAGATAGTGCTTACCCGCGCTAACGTACCTACAGGCAAAAGTCTAGGACACTTCCCAGGAACTATTGCTGAGAAGATGACTCCTTGGTTACTTCCTATGTTGGAAGTCCTTAAGAAAGCCTTTGGTACAGGTAAGTATGAGTATTTACTGAGTAAAAATGACATTGAGATTCAGCCCATTGAAACTATACGAGGACGTTCTTATGAAAACACTCTTGTACTAGTTGATGAGGCTCAAAATTTAAACATGGATGAACTAAAAGCCATAAGTACACGCATCGGAGAAAACTCTAAACTAATTCTCATGGGAGATCCTGCTCAGTCAGACGTAAAGGCTGGAGCTGATCTTATGAAATTCTGTAAACTTATACAAGTTAATGGTCTTGGCCTTCCTGTGATTGAGTTTGGTATAGAAGATATTGTTAGAAGCGATATAGTTGCTGACTTAGTAAGGATGTTTATAGCAGAAAAAATCTAATTTAAGGAAATAACTATGAAAACTTATTACTATAAAGGGGCGCAAATACTTACTCCTTTTACAATTACATCAAACGAACCTATGTTCGATATGACTACTGTATCTTTAAAAACACAAAGAGCGTCTCAGGGTGCTCAACGTTGGGAACTGTCTTTTGACGTTGTTGCTGAAACTAGTAATCAAGCAGATCTTTTCCTTAGTTCCTTTGAAGACTTAGAATCCTCAAATACTATGATTATGCCGCAATTAAATAATTCTACAAGCATAGCATCTAATATGTATGCAACAGAGGCTATAGGCGCAAATTTAAATGAAATTACCCTGCCTATTTCAGTTTCAGCTGCAGCAGGTGCAACACAAGTTAGCGTTGGAAGTGGTACTGCGGTGGTTCATGGCCTAATGCCAAAAGGAACTTTTATCAAGTTTAGTAATAGTGATAAAGTTTATATTACAACTTCCGATGTAACTTTTTCAAACTCAGGGACAACTATTAATATTTATCCTAGATTAAAACAAGCTTTAACTACTGGTAATAATATGGTAATGAAAGATCTTGTTCAATTTTCCTATTACAGAGATATAGGAAACCAACAAGGTATTACTTTTATAGATGGTATTCTTTCTGATATTGGACGAATAACTTTAATTGAGGCAGTGTAATGGCTAGAACTTTTTCAACTAATTTTACAACTGCCCTTAACAGTGACTTTGTTAAGTATTTCTTTTTAATTGAAATTGAACTAGAAAGAGTTTCTGCCAATAATCCTAATAGAGTTACTTACTATTATACAAGCTTTAATCGAGATATTTCTTGGAATGGTCAAACATGGGTAGGAGATGGTGGTGTTTTTGAAATAGATTCTCCTAGGTTTTCTTCTATAGTTGATAGAGAGGCTTATATCATTACGCTTACAGATGCAGCCAATGGGTTATCAGATACTTTTAAACAAGGTGTTATTGGCAATAAAATAAAAGTTAGACTCGGCTTACTTAACAGCAATGAGCAACCAATGACAGGCACTGACAGTAACGGGGTTAGTGATATTATTTTTCTTTATTCTGGCTTTATTGATGCTCCAACAGTTTCTATTAATTGGGACAGCAAAATTGCTAAAATTGAAGGAACTTCTCCTATGGCTGATTTAGATCAAATAAATTTGACCATGATTTCTAAAGATGGAATGGACCAAAAAAATTCTACAGATACTTCTTTTGACAGTATTTATGAAGATAACGAAACTGCTATTTCATGGGGGAAAATCTAATGGGATTAGGTATTGCCAATATTATTAGTATTGGGCTAAGTATTGCGTCTGCAGCTTATCAACAAAAGCTTGCAAGAGAGGCTGAAAGAAGGCGTCAGGCTGCGCTTGATAAAGCTCGCGGTCAAAAGTTTAATATAACTTCTGAAGCTGCACCTTTACCTGTTATTTATGGAAAACAAATAGCAGGGGGTACAAAGACAGGTCATAAGGTTAAAAACAACTATACCGCTTCAGGCTCTACTGATTATGATACTGCTTTTGAAAAAGCGTTTTCTAATACTACTCAACCTGGGTCTAAAAAAGAATTTTTAGCAGTTCAAACAGCACTCTGTCACGGAGGAATTGAAGGTGTTCAACATATAAAAGTTAATGGAATTGACTATCGCGGTGCAACTAGTGACATGAAGAATAACAAAAGTACTTATAGACACAGGTTCCACATTCATAATTCTGGTGGTGGTGACAGTGCCTCTGTTAGCATGGGGTTTCCTATAACCAATACTTTTACTGATACTGCGTGGGTTGCTTCTTTTTTTAAACTTAATAGAGAAACACCGCAATATAGCGGCTCTCCAGAAGTTGAGTATATTCTTAAAGGACGTAAAATAAGAAAAATAAATAGTTCTAATTTTACTTTAAATACTAGCTATGAATACTCTAACAACCCTGCATATTGTTTATTAGACTATTTATTAAATAGCGATTTTGGCAGAGGACTTAGCTCTAGTGATATTGATTTAGAGTCTTTTTATAACTCATCAGTTATTTGTGATACAATAAAACTATCGAATGCAACTCTTGGTGGCTCTGTTAATGGCGCAAAACCTATTTTTAGTTTTTCTACTAATGACGCTTTTCCTGGAGTTAATGACTTTTCAGCAAGTAACTTTAGCACTGCAGACGCTTCTGATGCAGATTATTTATATTTTGCAGAAGATATTTCTCAGCTTTATTCGTTAGCTGTTGCATCCAATGGAACTCCAACTTATACAACCATAAGTACTCCAAACTCTGAAATTATAAGACTATATGAGTGTAATATTACTTTAGATACTACAGAAACTTTAAGAGACAACATAGAGAGAATTCTTGCTACTATGGGGATAGCAAGTCTTACATGGACGCCCGAAGGCAAGTATAAGCTCTCGTTAGAATACCCCGCAGACGAGGCAGGAGTTGTTTCCTTAGTCAATAGTAATCATTCCTTTACTGAAGATGATATTATAAGAAATGAAGCTACTGTTGTTTGGCCAACTGCTCAAGAAAGATTTACTCAAGTTACTGTACAATTCCCAAATGAAGCTGAAAACTTTGATATGGACTCTGTAACTTGGCCTCCAACTTCTTCTTTATCTACCACACCTTACGCTATCTTTTTAGCTGAAGACAACAATAATCCTCTAACTAAAAGTTTTTCTCCTGAAGGAATTACTAATAAGTATAACGCACAAGCTTATGCTGAACAACAAGTCAGAAAGTCTAGAGGAATTTTTACAGTAGATCTTACTTTATCTAGAAAAGCCTTAACAGTAGAACCTGGAGATATTATACATATTAAATCTGATAATCTTGGTTTAATTCAAAATAAAGGGACGGTTAATGAAACAGGTTATAATTTTAAAGTAGAATCTGTAGCAATTAATGATGATTTTTCAGTAAAAGTAAAATGTTATCATTTTCATTCTGGTTTTTTAGCTTGGAATGTTTTAGACGATACTGCTTACTCAATACTTCCTGAAATTGACTTTTCAGTAGCGGCCCCTGTTGGATTAGCTTTTACAGCTTCAGGGAATCAACTTTATGGAACTTCTGCTGGAAAATTAACTTGGACTGCTTCTGATGATATCTCAGCTAAAGATTATGTTATCGAAGCAAAGCTTTCTACTGAAAACGATGATCAATACCAACAAATAGGCAGTACAGTTAATACTACTTTTGACATTCTTGGTATGAAAACTGCTACCTACATCTTTTCAGTAAGAGCAAGAAACATAAACAATAGGCTTTCTGATAGAGTAACACTTCAACAATCTTTACAATTAATTACTAATGGTTCTGTTG
>Ga0208134_1001788_pt1 | contig 12033 bp, 20 predicted proteins | sample VirMetDEL_Mar_31_FD_184515 | JGI IMG/M metagenome (GOLD analysis project Ga0208134, IMG submission 184515) | Aqueous microbial communities from the Delaware River and Bay under freshwater to marine salinity gradient to study organic matter... | ecosystem: Environmental > Aquatic > Marine >... | reverse complement strand
TCTAGACAAACATAAGCATTGACATAAGTTTCGGCGATCTCATTGAAATCAATGTCGTCGCGCTCGCGCATCATAAACGCATAATAAACATCATAGCTGTCTGTAATCATTTCAAAGATCCAGCTGACAACGGGATCAGCACCGAACATCTTAAAATTAGTGACGGCTGAGTCAAATTTATCATAATCAAAAGCTGCTAAATATTTGGCAAGGTCTGGAATGACGGTGTACTCAACCCAGTGGGTGTACGCGTCATCAAGATCTTCGTCGTATGCTTCTTGGTTTAGCATATTGCGCAAATCGATTTCTGGTGTGCTCATTTTTTCATCCCCATTTTAGCGAGTCGGCGTGCGATGTACGCTTCTTGAATTAATGCCTCGACCGTTTTATTCAAGCTGAGGCCGGTGGCTGCGCTTTCGTCGATGGCCATCTGGTGTATAGCATCTTGAATACGATAGCCGCGATTTTTAATTAGTGTTGCCATTATTTAATTCCAAATTGTCGTGCTAGTGCAATGTCATTTCGCGCAATGTAAGCGGAGAAGCGCGGCGTTCTGAGCACCCGCGTATAACTATGCGGGTAAGCTCTGGTTGGTTCTTTATACTGCCCTTCGCTGATGTACTGAGCAGCAATCGAGCCAGGGTTTACTTGCCAGCGCCCGCCTGCGTCTTTAGTAGTGAGCGTAGTAATATCTGACCAGCTTAAAGTTTTCATACCCAGCCCATAATATACGCGTAAAACGGGCTGGTAAGAGCGATGCCTAGAAGGATGCAGCCGATGCTTTCAATTATTGTTTTCATGGTGTTGCTCCGTTTTTTATAGAGTGTCTTCAGTTTGTAATTGTTGCGCGAACTGATCGATTGAGTACATTACCGACCTATATAATTCATCGCCGGGGGTTACTGGAACACCATCAATATCCAGCAACGCGCCATCAGAATGAATCCCGAACATATCTTGGTCGTCATCTACGACCATAGTGAACCATGTAACAATGCCGTCGCTGCCGTTATCATCTATTGAGTAATGCTCTATGTTTGAAATGATCATGTTGTTTGCTCCGTTGTTTAGTTTTGGCCCCGTGGGGCCGGTTGATTAAAAGTTTGGGTTCATTGCGTCAAGATCACCGGTGCACTGATCTTCAAGCCATGCCATATAAACGCCGGGTGATTTCTTGCCAGTGGTGCGGTGGTAATGTTTTGCTTTAAAGGCCGCGTCATAATCGAACGCGGTAAGTATTTCCGCGACGGTCGCTTTAATTGGCTGGCCAGATACATATTCAACGCCCTCATTATCAATGCCAGAGCCGATATAGATAGCCATGAAGCCTGCGGTGGTAATGTAGATGTACAGTGCGTCAAGCGCGTCTGCTTCAATCTGAACGCCGTTTTTGATTATCTCTGCGATGTTGATCATGTTGTGTTGCTCCGTTGTTTGTTTTCGTTGCGTTTCAATAAGGTAATATTAAGGCATCACTAGCATAGGTGCAAGCACTTCAAGAGCTTTTATATATCGATTAGCTATATCAATCGGAATTCTTATTGCTTTCCATTTCGGCACATAACGACTTGTATTGGGCCTTTATGACTTTGGCATCTGCAATGGTATATTTTTTTGGTGCGTGTAGTCCTTCGATCCAATCGACCTTATCGACTCCTATTTTCTTGATTAAATTGATTCGGTAGTCGATCGCATTAGATGACAGGTAGGTGTTGCAGTGCTCGCATTGTAGATGAACGTTAAGCGGCTCAAACCTGAGCTCTGGCGCCGCACCGGTGCTCCGATAATGACCCGCGTTCTCCTTTTTGGATGGTTTGCCGCAACTAATGCAAGGCTCACCGGCATCGCGCAGCCTAACCCATTTGTTAAACCACCGTTGAGCGTCCTTCAGGTGTTCTGTGCGCGTTTTTAGCTTTTCTCGGGCTACTTGTGTAGCTTTGCGTTCGACTTTTGCCTGAGCCGTTATGCGCTTGTCCTTTGCGTTGTTTGCTAGACACTCAACAGAACAAAACCCCTTCTTTTCGATTATGTCGCTACACTTTGCCGCCGGCTGTAATTCGATGGTGCAGTTTGGTGCTTTGCATCGTCTCATTGTGCGCCCCATTCCTCGTAGATCTTCATTGCTGGATCTGACCACTTGATGCCCCACTCGCTACCCTGAGCGTAGATCAATTCTATAAACTCGGAAAACCGGGATTTATTTAATTCGCTGGTGCTGTAGTTTAGATTGACCACCTCGCCATTGATGCCAATCACTATGCCAGACGGGTCGAATTTGTAGGCCGAGATCAATATTATTTTCCACTCCTCGGCGCTTCTCGATTTGCCGCCGTATTGTTTTTGGTCTGCAAAACACGCAAGCAAAGCCCACAGCAATCTGTTCTGTGTTTCTCCGCGCGTCTCATGCGCAAGCTTTATAGAAACCGGCTTTCCGCCTGCCAAGCCCTTTGCGAGCCAATGACTGGCCCATCCGCAAGCGTTGTGAACTTCTGACTGATTACTGACCAACATCTTCTTCATTAAAATTTCCCCTGTGGCTTGATTGCTGGCTCCCAGTCAATAGCCTCCTGGTAGTCGCCTATAGCCATTTGGTGACGGAATGGAACCATTTTAGCCTCTCCGTCTCTGTTCTTGCCTATGTTTACCTCGGTTATTCCAGCGTCATGGCTGCTAGGGTCGTAATAGTCATCGCGGTATAAAAGCACGATTACATCTGCGTTTTCTTCTATCCGCCCTGACTGTTTTAAATCGCTAACCATTGGCCGCTTGTCTTGCCGCCCTTCTGTGCCCCGATTGATTTGGGCCAAAATGATGAACGGGCAATCAAACTCCTTCGCCATTGACAGCAGTTGGTTAGATACCTCTGCCAGGCCTTCTGTTGCGTTCTTTCGCGGGTCGCCTGCAATCAAGCCGATGTGATCAATAACAACAAACTCTATTTTGCCTTGCTTTAGCTGCTGAGTTTTTAGCCGGCTGCGTAATTGATTCACGGACAAACCTGGCGTTTCATCAATGAACAGCTTGCTAGTGTGTAGCAGCGTTACAGCGGCAGCTATAGCCGCAAAGTCTTCATTAACTAATTGGCCTGATCGTATTGAGGTGTTTGATACCTTCGACTTATTGGTCAGAAGTCTTTTAGATAATGATTTACCGGTCATCTCCAAACTGAAATAACAGCCGTTGTTTTCCTGGGCTAATCGTTCTGCAATGTTAAGCGCAAAAGCCGTCTTGCCGGAGCCAGGCCGCCCACCGATAATGTAATTCTTGCCGGGTTCAAAACCATCAATAGTCAGATCAAAGTCATTAAAGCCGGTTGCCAGCCCCAACAGTTTTCCGGGGTTCTCGTAACGCCATTCGATTTCCGCTAGTGCGTCAGACAGATGCAACCCGACCTTTTTAAATCCGCCGACTGAGTTGGATGTCATTAGATCAACAACGCTTGTCTGCAAGAAGCTGACAATCTCCTCGGGCTTTGCTGCGCTGTTTAGCTGGCTTTCAAGGCTGACCTTTAGTTGATCTATCATTCGCAGTTTGTGATAGCTTTCTAGTGAGTTCCGGTAGCTATTCCAAAAGCCCAGGTTTGGCAATGATTCTGCAAGCTCGCTCAGGTATTCCATACCACCGGCTGAAATCAATAGTTTATTGCGTGATAGACTGTCACCAATCGAGAACAGATCCGCGCTTAGGCTTGCGCTTACGAGTTCCCTGATAGTCCTCAGGATTAATTTATGGGCATTTAATGAGAACCATGATTCTGGCAGATCTAGCAGATCGGTTGCCCGGTTCTCGTCTATGATCGCACATGCTATTAAATGCTGTTCAGACTCTAATGATTTGCTCATTTGTTACCCCAGTTTTCGCCGGCTCTAATGCGGCAGGCTTGTGGTTTGCTTATTCGAAAATAGTAAGCCAGTTCAGCTAAGCTGCACTTATGCTGCAACCGGCGAAACGATCGGAGCGCAGATGGTGTCATCTGTCTCGGGTTATTAGTGCCAATCCTTTGCAATCAAATCCTTAGCCGCCTTATGACGGCTTGTTATATTAAACTAACTGTTTATTCTTTTTTGTTATCAGAACGGTATATCTTCGTCATAAGTATTAAGCGGAGCGCCTTGACCCTGCTGACTCATTGCTGGCGCCTGACCTGTGAAACCCTGTTGTTGCTGAGTTTGTGGAGCTTGGCCGCCTTCGTTCCAGAACAATTTACAATTGCCAAGAATTGGGCCTTTAACTCCTGAGTCTTTCTCATCTTTTTTAACGTCTTGCGTAATCATTCCGCTGTTGCCGTATTGGTCTAGTTGGTCGATGTCAATGAAAACCGTGGCATCCAAATACGTTCCTTTTGCGCCTTTAAATAATCGTGCCTTTTCGATTTTGCTTACGTCAATTTTAAGTGATACGCCGATTTTACTCATTTCAATAACTCCAATAGGTTGTTTAATTCGTCTGTAAATGTATCGATCTTTGCTTGTAGTTCTATGATGTAATCTTCGTCTCGCTCCACTCTAATGATAAAATATTGAGCTGGGCCACTGATTCGCGGGTCAAAGCTAACGAAATCACACCACGTCCGCTCTGTCGCCAATAATTGGCCCTGCACCTGTGCTTTGTATTCTGTTGGAAATTTACCGGTTACAAACCGATCGATCTGCGTTGTAGTTTTTGGGCATTTGATTTCTAGCAGCCCATCCTGCCCCACCATTCCATCCGGGCTAACTCCAAACCGATCGCTTGCAATAACGAAAGCTACTTCCTCGACTACGTTGCCAGAATCAAACTCGTACATTGATCGGGCCTGTGGCTCGCATGCGTTGCCCCAGTCCATATATTTATTCGAGAAACTATCCTCGGCTTCACCTGTCAAAATTTCGGCCGCCAACTGTAGCATATATGACTGCCGTGTCTTACTGGGCGCACCGCTGCGACCGTTTGCCATTACATCCGATAATCGGCTTGCCGTAATTTTACCAAGCCGTAGCTGCTTCCATTCGTCCGACCCTTGGGCCATGTCGTTAATTATTTGCATCGTTCTTCTCCGCTGCGCTTTTGCATCGAGCTATTGCTGTTTCAAAATTAGAGGCCCGTAATTCAGCCAATGAATTGATCCGGTAGGCCTTGGTCAGATTTGTGCCAATGCTAGACCATTGCGGGTTGCCTTGGTCATCTTTCGAGAAACAATACTCAGATAGCTGTTTAACCTGCTCTTGGCTAACTGTTCTTGATTTCTCTTTGACCTCCTCGCGGCTTTCGTCGTTGTCGCCAGTCTCAAACTGAAACACCTTTAACATGCTAATTTTGGTCGCATAAGTTATAGCCTTGCCCGGCGCTTTGTCGCCTGCGTCCATTGCATGGGCTTCGACCAGGGTCGAAAACCGATCGCTTGGCAAATCCACGTTAATGTAATGTATGACGAAATCAGACTCGTATATATAGTTGCCTTTGGCATTCGCTCTGCTGCGTCCTTCGCCGGATTTCTCGACCGTGATGACGATGCCATGCTTAACTAAATACGGGCTAACCAATGACACCACTTCATCGTATAGAACGCCTGTGCCTTGTCCTGCTGATCCTCGTTTGATGTACAACCCTTCGCTGATTACGCCAAGGATGCGCTGATATATGTTTTTGATTTGCGCTGTCATATCTTGCTGCCTTTTCTTAATGCTGCTGCGTACCAGACTGCCTTGGCTGTCGTCATACTGCTTAAACCGTTTTGATCGTCTAGAGCCTCACATAGCTGGCAGAAACTTGAAATCGTCAGACCTTGCTTACTGTTCCAGATCTTGGATATAGTCGCTGGCGTAAGCCCTGAGAGCGCAGCGATCGACACCTGGGCCATTCCGCTGTACATGATCTTCAATTCATCGAGTAGTAATTTATTCATTTGTTTGCTCCGTTGTTTCGAAGTGCCCATCTTCAGTCATATCTATTGCGAATGCAACAATCTTATAGCTATATTAAACGAATTTTTAATTACTAAATGTTATTTGCCTTTCTTAATGCGTATTGTATAAAGTATGCGAACACAAACAGGAGTTATTCATGAAGTCAAAACTAAATGTTCGACTTGATATTGAAAAACTCACATTGATATTGATATACATAAGGATGGGTTTTAATGCTTTGGTTTAAACATGACACAAATGCCAGTCAAGATGCTAAATTGAAAAAAGTTAGAATGAAATACGGCCTTGAAGGTTACGGTTTATACTGGTATTGCATAGAGCTTATCGCAGCCGGAGTAGATCAGAATAACTTGACTTTTGAATTGGAACATGACTCTGAAATTATATCTTTTGATACTGGCATACATATTGAGCGGGTAAACGAAATGATGGCTTATATGATCAATCTTGAACTGTTTGAGTCTAATAACAACGCAATAACATGTTTAAAAATGCTTAAAAGGCTTGATCAAAGCATGACATCAAATAAAGAAATGCGCGGGATGATCAATAAAGCAAAGATAAATCATGATGAAGTCATGACTAAATCAGATTTAGTCATGCAAGAAGAGAAGAGAATAGATAAGAATAGACAAGATAAAACTATAACCAACGTCAAACCGAAGTTTGATCAGATAGATCTGGCCTTTGCTCAATTGGCATTTGACGAACTACTACACCACAACCCAAACCACAAAGCGCCAAACCTAAACGCATGGGCAGAAGATGCTCGAAAGATGCGCGAGATTGATAACCGAGACCCCAATGAAATGGCTAGGGTCTGGACTTGGATTCGCAATGATTCATTCTGGTCAACCAATATATTGAGCATTAGCAAATTTCGCGAAAAGTATGACATGGTGTCGATGAAGGCCAAAGGCGCCGGCAATCCGAATCTGTCAAAAGCCGGAAACGCAACACTGAATAACATTAGAGATTGGGAGCCGACATGAATAAATCAGATTTCATAGAGTTCAAAAAGGGCATGATGATGCTCGCCGAGGTTTACCGGGTTGAAGTAAATCAAGCGCAGATGTCGATCTATTGGGATGCGCTGGCAGTGCTGTCGATTGATGAGCTGCTGCTGTCGATTCGCAAGCACATATCAGATACCGATCAGGGCCAATGGTTCCCAAAGCCGGCTAATCTGCTTAAACAGGTTCACGGCAATGAAGCGCAAAACGCATGGGCTGCACTGTGTGACGAGTTAAATCGGGGCGGTACTGATATTGGGCCTAAAACGATTTTAACCATTGCAACGGTCGGTGGGTTGTACAGTGTGCGCAGAATGACTACTTATCAGCTTAGTCACTATCGACAGCAATTTGTTGCAAACTATTGCGCTGATTTAGCAGATAGGCCGACTCAGATTGATCAACAGAGTCAAACAATTAAATCTATTTGCGCTACTTAATAGTGCTTGCACTCCCTGCCATAGTGCCCTACTATTCATTTATCGAAACAAAACAACAAAGCAACGGAGCACAAAACATGAACATGTCAAACAACAAAATCACCGGCCAATTCTCTGCAATCGTTTCTGGCAAGGAAACAGCATTTTCAGGGTGCAGCAACATGAATTGCACTAAAAACTGCTTACGCAAAGATTCACAACTATTGTCCCGGTCTGAGCATAATCTTAGAAACCTTTCAAATTGCACATTCTTTATAATCAACACCTAATACTAAAAAGGCCCTTCGGGGCCAGGAGCACAAACAATGAATAAACTAATCGACGATATAACCGGCTATACGTTCACATGGCAGCTGGCAAAGACAGACCCTAACCTTTCTATGGCTATTGCTCGAAAGTTCAACCACGAGCGTCCTAGGCTGCCTCAGGCACAAGCCAACGCTATATTTAAACAGATACTTGGGTTTGATGTTCATTCGGTGGTGTTGGAGCAATGAAAAGCCCATGCGACAAGACCTGCAAAATATATAAAGGCGTCTGCAATGGTTGCGGCAGAACGCTTAATGATATAAAACTATGGGGTAACGCAACCGAATCGGAAAAGCAGGCCATCATTGTGCGGGCCGCTGGAGGCAATAAGATGGAAAGACAAATAGAATTGATGCGCTTGGCCAACAAATCAGTGTTCACTATCGCCCGCGAGCTGAACATCGGAGAGGATGAGGTACTGGCGGTGATAGCAGGGTTGAAGATGCCGTTGCCACGGTCGAAATCGACCAGCGAGTCGTCAGCTATAGCGTGCAAGAAGCGGCGGGCGATCGAGGCGCATCATAACGCTAGGATTGAGCAAGACGGGCACGATCCGCTTGATGATCTTTTGGACTACTAAAAAAGCGTTTCAATATAGCCAATTGGTATAAGCATTAATGCGATAGTGCTAGCACTATGATGCTAGATGCCCTACTATTACTCCATTGAAACGAAACAACAAACCAACGGAGAAACACAATGAGCAACCAAAACGCAATTAACCTGGCCGCCGAAATGAATGTAAGCCTTGCCGACCTGATGGCATTAGTAACAGCAACAGCAAACAGCATTGAAAATGACAAAGTAGCGGTTGAGCAAGTTAGCCGAGATGTGGTTGAAGCTTACATTCCGGTGGCTGTTAAGAAGATTGAAACATTTACCGCAGAGATGATGACCAACGAAGCAGCACACAATCAATTTTGCCTTGATGTATTTAGCCAGCTTAAAAGCCGATAATAACCCAGGCCCTTCGGGGCCAACAACGGAGAAAAACAATATGATTGGAACAACACTAGATAGATTCTGGACATATTTGGAAAGCAAAGACCTGTCACACATATATAATGCGGCGTTCGGGTCAGGAGCAGCACGACAGGCATTCTTTTTAGACGTGGATTCGACCGAGTGGCTAAACAGTATGCCATGCGGGCGATTGACGGGCGCTGAAGTGATGCAGATAAAAGAGGCGCGAGACGGCTGGGCAAACCCTGTGGTTGAGGCTGACAACGTGAATCACCCTGCTCACTACAATTCACACCCTAGTGGCGTCGAGGTTATACGGATCACCGAACATATGGGCTTTTGCCTTGGCAATGCTGTCAAATACATTATGCGATGCGACGAGAAGGGTGCGGCGGTTGAGGATCTGAAAAAAGCTGTATGGTATCTGGAGAGAGAGATTGCGAAACGGGAGCAAAAAGACTAATATTGCCTTTCCGTTGTTTGTACTCCCTTTGCCCTAATGCGTTCGGGGCTTTTTTTTGCCCGGCGTTTGGTGGTAGACTCGCACTGTTTAACCGCTAAGGAGGTGATACCTCTGCGACCGGTCAACGCTAAACCGGTGCCTTTACCCGATGCTAATCGGCTGGTATGGTCTAAATTCATACCTAGGGTGTTAAAATGTGGGATTGGGACAACGAACTATTCGACGAGATGGAACTGACCAGCCGCCAGGGTGAGGTTCTAAAGTTAAAGCGCAAGGGCATGACCAGCAGAGCAATGGCTAAAGAGCTGGGGCTTGGCAAAACAACGATAAACGATCATCTGCAAAACATTAAGAAGAAGGCCAATGCCAGGTTCTATCATCCTGAGATCGGTCTAACTGTACCAATGCCGCAGGGCATGACGGCAACTAAGGCGACGATTCAAGTTAAAGACGGCAAAGTATTTCAGTACTGGGCAAAGACTGAGCTGGATAAGCAGATCGACCTTATACAGACCGCCATTACCGCGTTTGTCGAGCCTATCCCTGAGTTGCCGGTGCAATCATATACTGTCGAGAATTACGACACCGACGTTATACCGTGGTTTCAGATCGGTGATGCCCATATCGGAATGATCGCGCACGCTGTTGAAGTGGGGCAAGAGTTCAACCTTAAAATAGCAGAGCAGGAGCTATGCCTTGCGATTGACCGGCTTGTCGAGCGCACGCCGGCTTGTGAGCGTTGTGTAATTAATGACCTGGGCGACTTCAGTCATTACGAGAACATAAGCGGCACGACAGCGCATAGTGGGCATGCTCTGGACACTGACGGCAAATTAGCCATGATGGTGAAGGTGTACGCCAGGGTGTATCGATATATTATTGAACGATGCGCGCAGCGGTTTAAGCACGTTGACGTTATTATCAACCAGGGCAACCACAGCCGAGCCTTGGATCTGACGGCGCAGGTATGGCTAACGATGCTGTACGAAGACAACCCGCGCGTTACTATATTAGAGAATGCTAACGTGTTCATCCCATACAGAATGGGAAATACTCTTGTGATGGTTCACCATTCGGACAAATGCAAACCGGTAAAGCTGGCGGACGTTATGGCCACGGATTACGCGCAGGATTTCGGCGAGACCATATACCATTACATTGATATTGGGCATATCCACCACCGATCAGTCACTAAAGAACTGGGCACTTGTCTGGTTGAGTCATGGAACCAGATGGCTGGGGCAGATGCTTACGCGCACGAACATGGCTGGCGTTCACGGTCATTCCTAACGGTTGTGGATCGGTCGAAGACTTACGGTGAGATCGGACGCAGGACAGTAACACGCGAGGAGGTGAAGGATTGTTTAGGCGGGCATGAGCCTGGCACTACTGCAAGGGTTAGACGTTCGGTGTATACTGTATAGAAAATACACAGGTGCTCAAAATGTCAATAGTAATCCGAAACAAAGCAATACTTTTAGATGGTACAACGGGTGGGACGGTTGCCGTTCTGCCTGATTATAAGTCTATTCAGATCGCGATAGCAGGCCGCCTGACGGGCGTTATAACTGTTACGGCGACAACGCTTGGCGGGCAAGGACCTGAGGGTTTTGCGCCTGCATTCCTGATTGATCTGGCGAAAGAATACACCGGGAAAGTGGAAGGCTATGTTATCGAATCCCTGACCTTTACACCCGATGTTGCTGGCGATGATTTCGCTGTCACTATCTCACAATGGGCGACGAACTAATGGCATTATTAAGCGCAAAGCGTGGCATACCAATTGAGCGGTCAGAGCGCGGAAGCGAAGGCGTGGCTGTCTATGTTCAAGATCAAACCACGGAAGCAGTGGGCAGGCCGTTTGCTAGAGTGTTAGGTTCTTTTAACATCGTATCACCAACCGTTGTAAACAGCCGGTCATTTACTGCAACGCCAGGGCACGGAATTGTGGTCGGCGAAATGCTGCAATTTGATAATAATGTTATATACATGGAAGGCTTGACGCTAACTGTTGTTGGTGATGTGATAACGATGGATACACCGTTCAATCACGCTTATTCCTCGTTAGATACATTTTCAAGAAATAGCATTGATCTGCGCGTTAATGGATCGGTAACGCCGGTTGTGTTTAGTGTAGCGCCGTTGTCTGGGCAAACTAATGATGTAACCCGCGTAACACTATTGATTGAGTCTGCGCAGGCGATGGATTTTACGCAGTTTGGATCGATAGATAAACTGATTAATGGTTGCGTGCTGCGTGTGAAGCGGGCAGAAGGAGAATATAAAAATCTCATTAACTTTAAAACCAATGGTGATTTTATTGAAGAGGCAACAATTCCATTGTTCCAGGGCAAGACAGGCGGTGGCGGGTTTGGATTTACTGCAACGCTAATCTTTGCTGGTCAGCAGAACCGAGGCGTGGTGATACGGTTGGATGGTACGCTGGGCGAGCAGCTAGAGTTGATCGTTCAAGATGACTTATCGGCAGGACTAACTAAATTTCATATGAGAGCGCAAGGCAGTGAAATACAAGACTAAGCCGTGGGCGCACCTATACAAGACAGCGCTATGGAAGCGCCTTAGGCTTGCACAGCTAACGTGTGAGCCTTTGTGCGTGTACTGCGATGCAATGGGCCGCGTTGTAATGGCGGGCGTAGTGGATCATATAAAGCCGCACAAGGGCGATGAGATTAAATTTTATAACCCGGATAACCTGCAAAGCATGTGCAAACAGCACCACGACAGCACTAAGGCGATCGAGGAGCGACGCGGCGTTATCGTTGGCGGCAATACACTAGGTGTTCCAATAGACCCCAATCACCATTGGAATGATTGATTAATGATCGATAGTCGCATACTATAGCCAGACCACTAGGAGATAGTAATGCTTACACCGTCCACCTACATCAAAGCCAAGGGTCTGCCATCGCTGCAATATG
>Ga0208134_1001786_pt1 | contig 12045 bp, 4 predicted proteins | sample VirMetDEL_Mar_31_FD_184515 | JGI IMG/M metagenome (GOLD analysis project Ga0208134, IMG submission 184515) | Aqueous microbial communities from the Delaware River and Bay under freshwater to marine salinity gradient to study organic matter... | ecosystem: Environmental > Aquatic > Marine >... | reverse complement strand
AATCAAGCTGTTGTCAACGTACCTTGGTCTGATACTGATACAGTATATACTTTACCTCTTGCGACCACTACAGTTCGTGGAGGTATCGAACTCTTTAGTAATACAGACCAAACCGTAGCTGCTAATGCCGTAACGACTACTACTGGTCGTACTTATGGTGTTCAGCTGAACTCAGATAATCAAGCTGTTGTCAACGTACCTTGGTCTGATACTGATACAGATACAGACACTACGTACTCTGCTGGCACTGGCATCTCCCTGTCTGGAACTACGTTTAGTCTGACGGACACTAACGCTAAGTTAAACCTGTCTGGCGGTACTATAAGTGGCGCTCCGTCCGATACCAATGGAGTTTTAACGGTATCAAATACCTATTCCGGTGGTGGCGTATATTACCCAGCCGCAAGATTTATCAATACTTATGCTAATCACACCTTTGGAGTAGTCGCAGAGTTTAGAACTAATTCAGCCGCAGGGACTGATAGACCAACTATTTTATTTACAACTGATCTATCAAGCCACACTTGGCAAGTAGGTTCAGGAACATCTGGAACAGCCGTAGATGATTTTGTAATTGGTTATCGAGGCACTTCAAACGACCCTGACACTTTCTCACTTTGGAGTACCCCATTCCTAACGCTAAATCATACTACTGGAAACGCTACTTTCGCTGGCACTATCTCTAGTGGAGTAATAACAGCAACTGGCGGTACCTCTACTAACTGGAATACAGCTTATGCTTATTCTCAGATTGGGCACTTACCTGTTGCGGGCGGCACGATTACAGGCAATTTATTAATAGACTCTGCAAGTGCAGAGATTAATTTAAAATCAGGTACAGGGACCGAATCGGGCGCTATTAACTGGACGTTTAATACTACAAACACAGATTACGCATCTATAAAACTACCTTATGCTACAAGAGCAACTAAAGGCTTATGGGTAGACTCAGGCTATCCAATTACGGTGGATGCTACAAGTAGAATCGATTTTGATATTTCAGGTTCGACCAAGATGGTTATGGATGCCGGAGGCCTATCAGTAACTGGTAAACTAGCTGTAGGCGACGCCGCGACGCTTACTTCTACAAGCGAGACTTTCTCTACAGCTTCAGCTTCTGTTATAGCCTCTTTTAGCGCATCTACCTATGGTGCTGCTAAAGTTATAATTACGGTAAAAGACGGGTCTAATCGACATATTTGTGAAATGCTAGTTACTCATAACGGTACTACAGCAATTGCGACCCAATATGGATCTATCTATACTTCTTCGGAGTTAGCAACGTTCGAAGTAGACATAAGTGGCGGAAATGTAAGAATATTAGCAACCGCTTCTTCTTCAAATTCAACAGTTTATAGAGTTGCTCAAACTCTAATGGAGGCATAATGAGTATTAATTACGGAAAGGTTTCGGAAGATGGATGGGTAAAAGTATTCAGACACAAAGTTTCAGGAGGTTATTGGAGTAGCTCAAATTCTTGGGCGCAGGTATTAAAAAATAACTCCACAAACCCAAATGCGGATTTATACTCTCAGCTTTACAAGATTGAAAATATGAAAATAGAAAATGAATATATTCTAAAAATGGTGTTGGAAGGACCTAGTATAACGAATATCTGGGCACAGACACATAACCCTTTAGTAGATGCGCCTACAGCAGCAACCGTTCCCGGGTATAGATCTATAGATATGGACTCTAGTGCTAATAGTTGGGGAGGTTTAAGTAGATCTGACGGAGGTGCCACTTATATAGATGGTAACCCAGCAAGTACTAATTGGTACTACCCCCTAGGGTCGACAGCAGTATGGAGCGGAGGAATACCTGGAACAGGATCTTCGGGGCATTCTTCTCTAGAGTTGTGGGTAAAAATACGATGAGTATTTCAACAGGCAACTCAATTGTAAGAGACTCCTTAGAAGTTTACTATGATATGTATAATTCTTCTAAATCCTGGAAAGGAAAACCGACTACTAATTTGTCAAATAATGTAGTTTCTGGCTTTCAGGGTATAACATATACGTATGTAGGGATGTCGGGTAAGTGGAAAAAATACAGCATTTCAGGAACATGGAACGCGGGTACCTACCCTTACTCAGCTTATATAGCGCCTACTAGTTTTACAGGGGGTTCTTACTACACTACTTCTGCTATTTTTAAGACAAATGCAGGACACAAATTTGCTGGTAACTTTGCCTACATTAACTACGTAAACGAGGCTATGGTTTCAGGCGGTACAACTAGTTCTGTAGTTCTGCCCGACGGGTCGAGAAGAACAGAAAGAAAAAACTTTGCTTATACTAGTACAACATCTCAAAACGGGTACTTAGATAGCCGACCTTTAGCAAACGGTACCTCTTTTGATAGTACTAGAGACTTTTTATACGTAAAAGAGCAACAGATAGAGCTAAACAGTTTCAGTACTCCTTATATAGTAGGAGCCCGTACAACTACTCAAGCTTTTGCAGATATTAGTGGAAATAATAATGAAATTACACACAGTAATCTTACCTATAACTCTGACAATACTTTTGAATTTGATGGAACAAACGATCTTTTAACCGTAGCAACTACAACAGCAAACACTATACAAACGTGGAATGAGTCTTATAGTTTTGAAATATGGCACAAAGTTCCTACAGGCGCTACATGGTACAGTATAGGCAGTGGCAAAGGGTTAGTGGCAAGGGGAAGCTATGGAGGCTCTTATGGTCTTGGAAGAACTACTAGTGGGGGCAATAAATTTACTCATATTGTACGTACGGATGCATCTCTTATATCGTCTGTAACCCCTGATCTCTCTTTCGATACCTGGTATCATGTTGTAGGGGTATATAACGCCGAAGAATCAAAAAATAAAATCTATTTAAACGGAGTACTGCAAAGCAATAATACGGTAACAAAATCAGGGGTTCCAGACTCAGGGGGCTTAAAGATTGGAGGAAATCACGCGTTTGGAGGAAATAATGGAGGTTATACTGAAGGATACATACCTATATTCCGTCAGTATACAAAAGCATTAACAGCCGATGAAGTTTTACAAAACTTTGAAGCGGAAAGAGGGAGGTTTGGAGTATAATGGGATCATCAATAGGACCAAAAGTTACAACAGATGGGTTAATATTTGCATTTGACCAAAATAATAATAAAAAATCTTGGAAAGGCAAACCTACAACAAATTTTGCGCATAGTCGTAACCCTCGAATAGACTCTTCTTACGCTGCATTTACTTATAATCCAGGAGGTTCTTATAATATACTGCACCCAGGAAGGATTAAAGTATATAATCAAGCAGGAACGGAGCTTAGTCAGTTTGTAAATGGAGGCGTAGGTGACTATACTAATAAAATCCACGCATACTGGGTATATGATGATACTTTAAAAAAACCTGTAGTTGTAATGAGAGACAAAGATGCTTCTTGGAAGGCAATACATTTTGGACTTGCAAATGACTTACTTACTACACTTGGAGGGCATGGGGCAACTTATACTATTTCTTGGCTTCAAAAAACTACAAATATATCGAAAACCGTAAATGCGGGACTGTACAACCCAAATACTTCTGGAAATGCTGGATTTCATGATGGCTTGTCAAACACGAAAGGAACTACTGCATTTAATACAAAAGTAAATACGTGGCAAAGACTTTATGCTACTTTTACGGTAAACACTAGCAGAGCTTTAACAGGGTCGGTAAGTTGTTATTTTTACGGACACTATAACACAAGAGATACTTTATGGATATCCGACATACAAGTTGAAGCAGGCACAGGTTCAGGGTTTTCTTTTAGCGAAACTCGCTCTTCAACAGAAGCTTTAATAGATATGACAGGCAATAATACAATTACTGCTACAAATTTAGACTATCAAAGTGATGGCAGCTTTGACTTTGGGGCTTCAAAAAGCTGTAACATTGGTGGTACTTTTGGAGAGCAAAAAGGTGATATGACTATGATGGCTTGGGTTGACCAAGGGTCTAGAAACGGACCTCATCAAACAGTGATGTGTACTGCTCTAGCCTACCGAACAGGTATGAAATTAATGAGTGATTACCATGGCAACGGTCCTGCTATGTGGGTCGGCAACTCAAACGGCACAAATAGTACACTAGTGACTGCAGGTACTACGATAGAAGATGCGGGTATATCGCATATTGCTGCTACTCGTAATACAACTACAGGGGCTATAAAAGTATACGTAAATGGCGCTTTAAAAAGTTCCGGAACAGGTGTAACTGGGGATATCAATACTCCTCTTTCTAATACTGCTAAACTCGGTATAGACTATCATTCCGGCTCTTATGGCTTAAATGCGACGGTACATAATGGAAAAGCTTATAATAGAGTTCTTTCCGACAACGAAATAAAAGATATTTACGAAGCGCATCGCGCAAGTTACGGAGTATAAAAATGAGATTTGAAAATAGAAGATATTTGATTTTAACGGCAGAACAAGCGCAAGGAGTAAACTTTAACCAAGTAGAAGAAAGCTCTTTAGAAGGGCTAAGATACTCTACAGACGAAACAAAAACGTTTGTAAAGTATACTATAGAAGTAGTAGAAGAAGACATTACTTATACTATTTTTAATCCGGAAAGTGAGCAGGAAGACACTGTGACTAAAGCCGCAGGGACCTACGGTCGTCCAGGTATCTACGAAGAAAGTATGATAGAATACAACCACGCACAGATTTTAGAAATTTTAAACACTGAAGAGTGGACTGGACCGTTAGAGCCTTAAGCTCCTCAAAAAAATTTCTTGACAAAGTACTTCTAATTATTTATACTATACCGACAAACTAATTCAAAAGTTCCTTAATGGAATAAGCCGTAGGGAGAGTGAACTGTGGCAAACAATCATAAATTTAAGGTCAAAAACGGCCTACAAACCCAGAATATTTCTTTTGTAGATTCTTCTGGTACGGATACTATTACTGCCTCAATGCTAGGCACTGATACCCTTTCTTTTTCAGGTAGCGCAGGTCAACTGTTTTCTCTTACCGATAGCCTTTCTGGCACTATTTTTTCTGTAAACGATGTTTCTGGTATTCCTTCAATTGAAGTTGATGACGATGGAACTATTCGATTCGCAGAATTTTCAGGCAACATTTTACTCGGTACTGACACAGACGATGGAACTAGTAAGCTGCAAGTTGATGGCAATATCAGTTTTTCAGCAGATTTAAAAACTGGAAGTACAACGGTTATAGACTCTAATAGAGTTTTGACTAACCTTGATGGTGCTATTAAATCAGATTCAAATTTTGCATTCTTAACTGTTGCTGACAGCGCGCAGAATATACGTACAAAGTCGGTATTTGCAGGAACATCATATGGTGATACGCCTCCCGCAGGGTCTTTTAATGCAACAAATACTTACGAGCTAAACGGTACCACAGTAATAGACTCTACCCGTCAAATATTTGCCAAGACAGGAACTCAAGTAGGTGAAGATGGAACATACGCGGGTTACGGGGTCATTGGGTTTGGCGGCGTAACCAATGGTTACAACCGAGTGTTTGGCAGAGATGACAACGGTGACGGATTATTTCTTGCCGCAGCATCAAATAGAGGCGTTATTATCAGAACTAACGGTTCTAGCGCAGATACTTTTGGCTTTACTGCCGCAGGCGCTTTTCAAGTTGCAGGCACCACAGTACTAGACTCAAGCCGTAATCTAACAGCGGGAACTATTAGCGCTAGTAGCATAAGTTCAGGAAATATTACAACTACCGGATATTTACGAGGTCCGGCTTCTTTTGTGATTGACCCCGCCGCTCATGGTAATGACACAGGCACGGTTGTAATAGCAGGTAATCTTCAAATTGATGGAACCACTACTACAATCAATTCTACAACGGTAACCTTAGATGATAAGAATATCGTTCTTGCAAGTGGCTCTACTAATAAGGCGGCTGCAAATGGAGCAGGGTTTACTGTAGACTGTGGTTCCGACGCGGATGCTACCCTTACGTATCTTTCCGCTACTGATAATTTTCAGTCTAATAAAGAATTTAGTGTTCTTGTAGGCTCAAGTCAGATATCTTTCGATGAGTATAGTAATGGAGCTACAATTTGGTTAGACGGATCTAATGGTGACTTTGTAGGTGGAGATTACTTTGGTCTCCACGCGTATGGTACTACAGATTTCGCGTTTAGTTATGGCGCTACTACTAAAATGACTCTGAAAAATAATGGTAACCTCGGTATTGGAACCTCAAATCCTTTAGACTTACTACATATAAATTCAGCAAGTGGAGACGCTCGTCAAGTTATAGATGCCCATACTGGTTTTGACGCAGAATTAAAGTATGCAGTAAACGGAACTGTAAAATATACTACAGGCTATGACGCTGCGACTGATAGCTTTGTTATTGGAACGTCTAATGTTGACACAGGCAAAAGAGTAGTAATTAATAATGCCGGTAAAGTTCTTGTAAACGGGGCTCACGATAATGGAGGTAAAGCAGACTTTGCAGTTGATGGTGGAATGCAAATATCTCTTTATGATGGTCAGGTGCAAGCAGGTGGCTCCGACATGAGCTGGAACTCTAAGTTTTTTTACGATGGACATACAAAACTGGGTGGTTGGGATAATAATGTTCATCTTTTCTCTCAAGCAGGATCTACAGGTACAGCAAAAAGTATTATATTCTCGCCTCAAGCCGCAGGAGGCGCGTCTACGGAAACAATGAGAGTCATTGGTGGACTGGGCGCTACTATAGGCGATCTTAGTGTTGCTAATACCAAGTTACAAATAAACCAAAGTGGGGTAGCTTCCGGAATACACATAGCAAGAAATGATCAAACTAGTACTAATTTTGCTACAACGCGAAACCGTATTATTTTTGGGGACGAAATTATAGGTTCGGGTATTCGTCATCAGGCTTCCGTCACAGCAGTTAGAGAAGCTTGGAGCAGCTCTCCCACAGCTTTAACTTTTGAAACTTCCGCAACAGTTAACGCTGCAACAGAAAAGATGCGCATTACCTCAGCAGGCAACGTTGGTATCGGAGCCGAGAGGCCAACTAGTCATATTAATACAGGTGGTGTCTTTAAGCCAGATTCAAATGGTAAATTTTTAACTGTAAATGGAGGAGCACATGGTTCTTTCATTATGCTGGAATCTCAAACAACTACAGACAACGACCAAATTGGTGGAATATACTGGAATAGAACTGGAGGTCAGGGAGATGCTCATAAACAAGTTGCTGGTATTGATGTCATACAAGACGCTTACGCACCTACCAATACATTAGAGGGCGGTACTTTAAGATTCTTTACTAAACAGTCAGGCAGTGGCGTTAATACTCCAAGGATGGTTATTGCTGGTACAGGCAATGTTGGTATCGGAACCGAGAGCCCAAGTAATCTCCTACACGTACATGCTACTGGGAACAATTCTGCGGCATTAATAATTGAAGACGATGTTCGAAGATTAGAAATGGGTAGAGACCAGATTCAGAGTAAAAACGCTGCCGGTACTTCAGTTGAAAATCTCTATATTCAACCATCGGGTACAACAGTGTTTGCGAGCAACTCAGGCAATGTTGGTATCGGCGAAAATAGTCCAGGCTCAAAACTTCATGTAAAAGATGCAACTAATATAAGTGCGTCTTCTGGAGGGGCGGGACAGTTTCGCATAGAAGGTAACGGATACACTACTTCAATAGCAATGGATGCTACCCGCGCACATATTTATCATAATTCTTCTTTAAGAAATCTTAGTTTCGGAACTAACGAAAGTATAGATATGACAATTAAAGCTAGCAACGGCCATGTTGGTATCGGAACAGAGGCTCCAGAAAGAGCTCTTCATGTTGTGGGTGGAATCCATCTGCCTAACAATAATATTATATCATGGGATCAGGCTGATGGAACTTTACGGAATGCAATTTATGTTGATTCCGGTGACGACATGATAATCGGAGACACAAACTTTGATGATATTTACTTTTCAACAGGTCAAAAACCTAAAACAGTAGTAATTAAACAAACAACAGGCAACGTTGGAATTGGAACACAGTCTCCAGCAGCTAAACTTCATGTGACTAATGGAAGTGTGGGAGGTACTCTTAATGATGAAATTATCCACGCAGAGATAAGCGGAAATAGACATCATTTAGACTTTAAAGAAGTTCGTACGGCTACCTCTAATGATTGGAACAGTACTACATATAGATTGCAAAACAGAGTAGATAGTAGCAAGATGTCAAGTATAGACTTTGTAGCAGATGCTTCTTATAATAGGCACATTGATATAAATACTGCATCCAATACTTTTAATACAAGATTTACTCATAACGGTCGAGTAGGAATTAACACTACATCTCCTGGAGAAAAACTTGATGTAAACGGCAGCGTAAAAATTAGAGAAGTAGGTGCCGGAAACGGTCTGCTTTTACATACAAACTCTGGTGTTACTCTTAACAATAACTTGTTCCAGCTTTGGAGTTCACAGACTAGCGGCTTTTCTTTCCATGCTAATAGTACAGGAGATGGAAGCTCCGAAAAAGTTAGAATTACCGCAGCAGGCTCCGTGGGTATTGGTACTAGTTCGCCTGACACCTTGCTTGAAATAGTCGGCGCAGACCCTATATTGACAATTAGAGATACTGAGACTGCTGGCGCTTCTACAAACGCCACATTACGCCTTGCAGAGTCTGGAGCAAGCGATACTTTAAACGACTATTGGGACATTAATTATACTGGCCTAGGTGCTTTAGCATTCAAAACTAAATACGGCACTTCTGTGACAGAAGCCATGCGCATAGACTCATCTGGTCGTCTGGGTATTGGTACTAGTTCGCCAGTAGGTAAGTTGGATGTCCTAGCTGGTGGTGACCAAAGATTACTATTTACAACACTAGGAGTAGACCCTTTTATTAGTGCTGTAAACGCCGCTAATTCTGCTTATAAAATGCTACAGTTAAACGGCTCAGAAATGAGACTGATGACTGGCGGCGGTGAACGTATGCGCATAAAATCCAGCGGCAATGTTGGTATCGGAACAACAACACCACAGGGATTATTATCAATCTCTAATAATGGTGCAGAAGGAATAGAGTTTTTCCCTGCTAACTTTACTAACGGAAATACAATACAGCACTACAATCGCTCAGGAACCGCCTATCTAACTTCTAAAACCATAGCGCTTGACCATAGGTTTGATATTTCTGGTACAGAAGCCATGCGCATAGACTCCTCTCGTCGCGTAGGTATCGGAGTAACTGTTCTAGGAGCAAAATTGCATGTCGTAGATTCAGCATTCCCTCAAGTAAGAATAAACGAGGAAACAGATGGAGGAGAGTCAGGTATTAGGTTCCGTTCTAAGGGGACTGGAGTTGACTTACATGGAGATATTTTTGTAGATGGAACAGGAAGCGAGACGGGAAAAATGGGCTTTCGAATTCCATGGAATTCTACCGAGAAAATAACAATACTCCATACTGGCAACGTTGGTATCGGAACAACCGCTCCAGCATCTTTATTAGAAGTTTCATCATCTTCAAATCCAGAAATTTCAATTACATCTACTGCTGGATCTACTGATAATAAATTAAGCTTTAGAGCGACAAGTCATTCACAACCAATACAAACTCAAATTAAATCTGATGATAATGGTAATCATACTGCTGATTTAGTTTACATGTTTAAAGCAGCTGGTAGTGCGGGTGCATTAACTGAACAAGCTAGATTAAAATCAAATGGAGATTTTAGTGCCAATGGATTATCTATTGGAAACGCTGCTGGAAATACAAGAAGTGCAATAGACAGTAATGCTACTTATACTTCTTACTATAACGCCGAAACAAGTCCCAGAATACAACTTGGGCGTGATGTAGGTATTTCAGGTGGTGCAGGTCTTGCTCTTGGTGGTAATAGTAGTTATGCATTAATCGGCACAAACAATACTAGTGGTACTAATTTATATTTTAAAGCTGCTTCAGCAGTAGGTGCTGTAACAACAAATCCGGATATGGTAATTTTATCCAATGGAAATGTTGGTATCGGAACAAGTTCTCCTAGTGAGAAGTTGCACGTTCAGGGCGATGGCGCAGACATCCTTTTAACTGATGCGGCCGGCGGACAAACAGCTAAACTAGGCTCTACGGGTTCAAATAATGGTTTGCTTGAGCTAAATAACTCTGCACACACGGGCATAGTGCTTTTAAACTCTAGTGGCGATAGTTACCTTAACGGTGGCAACGTTGGCATAGGAACAACGGCTCCTCAAAAAGCTTTAGAAGTAATAGTGCCGGCAAACGATGTTGCTTCTATAGGTGTTCGCACTTTAAGTACGGGGCAATTTGCTGGAGTTCACTTTGGATACAGAGAAGATAATAATGCATACAGAAAAAGCGCTATTGTATTTGAACGAACAGATTTAACATCAGGCAATGCGCAAGGTAAGGTACATATACTTAACGGCCCTCAAGCAGGAAACGGAAACGCAACTTTATCCGATTCAGCACTAACAATTAGAGAGAATGGCAGTGTAGTACTTCCAAAAAGTAGTTTAGAGTTTGTAAATGGATCTCATACTATAACAGCTTCGATGCTCTCCACAGATACTCTATCCTTTAGTGGAGATGCTGGACAGATTTTTTCATTAACAGACTCTTTATCTGGTACGATTTTTTCTGTAAACGATGTTTCTGGTATTCCTTCAATTGAAGTAGACGATGATGGCGAAGTACGAATTGCAGAATTTAGTGGTAACGTTGGTATTGGTAATGGCTCTCCTTCTGAGAAACTCGACGTAACAGGTAATATTGCAGCTTCTGGTATTTTAACTGTGAGCGGCGGCAACTCAACTAACTGGAACACAGCTTACGGTTGGGGTAACCATGCTTCTGCTGGGTACTACCCCGCAAGTAACCCTAATGGTTACACCAATGACCAGACAGCCGCAGAGATTCTTACAGCTATTAAGACTGTTGATGGCTCTGGCTCTGGCTTAGATGCTGATTTGTTGGATGGTATTAATTCAGTTGACCTATTTAATAACATGGGTGAAGGCCATGCCACTAGAACTTCGTTTGACGCAACTACTGCATCTTATAATTTCGGCTGGAGGTTTATCCAAGGTAATACTAACGGCCCATCGACAAACGCATCCCAATACTATTCACAATATGTAGGACTTGGTACAGATTACCCAGCGACGGGCAGTGGTTCTTACGGTATGTACGTAGCATACGACCGCGATGTCATAAATCCTTATATCAGCATTAGGTACAACCAGAATAACTCATTAAGTGCTTGGACAAAAATAAGTGCAGGTAAGGCGGATAGCCTAACTACCGCACGAACAATTAACGGCGTGTCATTTGATGGCACCTCAGACATTACAGTAGCTGACAGCACTAAGCTGCCTTTGGCTGGCGGTACGTTGACTGGCGATGTAAATGTCAATGGAACTCGTGTCGGAGCGGACGGGACATACGCAGGATACGGCGTTATAGGATTCGGCGGCACGACCAATGGTTACAATAGAGTGTTCGGTCACAATAGCAACGCTGACGGCTTGTATTTAGCTGCTGCTTCTGGGCGAGGTATAATCTTTAGGGTAAACGGAGGTGGGGGTAACTCTTTTGCGTTTAATTCTACGGGAAATTTCCAACTCAACAACACCACAGTAATAGACTCAAGCCGCAACCTGACAAACATTGGCACTATTTCTAGTGGCGTAATAACAGCCACAGGTATGCAAGTTCAATTCAATGGTTTAGAGTTCTATAACAGTACTTCTAGCGTGATTAAAACCCTCGTGTCTGGCTCAGGCGACTCAAGCTCTTCGATGAAGTGGCAAACTGGAACGACTAATCTAATGAATTTAGATTATAGTGGTAACTTAACTGCTAAGGGTCGTGTTTACATCGGAAACACCACCACTACCTTTTTAGATGCAGGGCCTTATAGTTCTACAAATATGTCTCTTAACTGTACAAACGCTATATTCTTGTACTCTGGTTCTACGCAAATGGCGTCCTTCTCTCCAACAACCTCTACATTTACTAATCAAATTATTGCAGATAAGTCAGTTG
>Ga0208134_1001783_pt1 | contig 12051 bp, 22 predicted proteins | sample VirMetDEL_Mar_31_FD_184515 | JGI IMG/M metagenome (GOLD analysis project Ga0208134, IMG submission 184515) | Aqueous microbial communities from the Delaware River and Bay under freshwater to marine salinity gradient to study organic matter... | ecosystem: Environmental > Aquatic > Marine >... | reverse complement strand
TGTTTTAAATACTATTGCTAAGTACCTTACTGAATTTGTATTAGTAGAAAACTTGTTTATTATATGTAAAGGAAATTGTTGTGCAGCTGAAGAAGTGTGTATCTTGTAAGGACTTCCATCTCCTGCTATATTATCAGCACTTACAAAGCTTTCAATAATAGGTCTAAAGTCAAATATTCCAACCCCTGCGTTATTAGGAGTAGTTTTAAATGTACCTACAGGAGTAGAAGTAGATAGATTAATAGCTGTGTCGCTTATATGAACTTCAGCAACAAATTTTACTCTTGTTTCTGTTGGTACAATAGCTGAATTAGATACTGTAAATATTACCTCCTGACCTACAGGAAGTGTATCGTATAAAGGGTGTTGTTCTATTTGTGTTGCCATTTATTTTACTGTTGTTAAACTATTAATTATATCTTCTTTGACTGCTCCTAACATTTCTGCTCCAAACTTCTTTAGCCCTAATCCTAATGGTCTTTGAAAGAAACTTATACCTTTTGTTCCTTTAAGTTTTATACTTCTTGCAATTAAAAAAGATAGTGTCTTATGAGTGATAAATCTACCTGTTTTATTATCCCTGCCTTTTATTCCTCTTTTCTTAATCCACTTTTCTATAATTCCTGAAGGTGGTTGCTTAGACTTGTAATTATAAGGACTTGCTACCTTTCTATTATCCCAAGTAACAAACTCTTGTATTTTCTTATTTCCTGAAACTCCTTTGTCTACAAAAGAACCATAGCTATTCATAAAGAATTTTACTGAGAAACCATCAGGAGTATTTTCTACTTCAAACTTGATAGAGTTGTATAAACTCTTATCTACATTCTTTTTCCCTTTAGTTAAGTTAGCTCTTGATTGCTGAACTACATACTTTCCAAAGCTATCTAAGTATCTTTCTAAATTAGCTGTGTCCATTAAACAGTAGCTACAAATATTTCTACATTTACAGATGTTGAAGCTGTTGGTCTTACCTCTAATTTTGTTATATCAGCTAAAGAACCGTAAGTAGGAACTGCGTCATCTTCTGCTAACATAACATTGTCAGCTCTTGAAATGATATGAGAGTTTCCTGCAGGTATCAACATAGAATAGTTTGAAGCAGCTCCTGCTACACCTATTTCAATATCATCAGTAGTTGATAAGTTTGATACTCTTATGTATCTTACATTCTCAGCGTCTATTGCTCCTGCACTGTCGTATACATTGCTAGAGAATGTAGCTATTGTTGTTGTTGCTGCATTAGGACAAGTAACTACTCTTTCAAAAGTGTCTACAATGTCTGTTACAGTTAAAGTGTTTGATGAACCTCTTAACGCTCCATTGATTGTAACGCTTTCGGTGATTGTTGTTGTTAGTGTTGCCATATTAAAATTTGTAAGTTATTTTTGGTGGTAATAATTGTATTGTTAGTTTTCCTATTCTTATTTTAAACATTAGTACCCTGCTCCTTCAGAAGTTACAGGTATTGTACAAGTTGAGAAGTCGTTCTGAACTAAGACTCCAATATTAAATACCCATCCACAACATAAGTTGTCAAATCTTTCTTGAAACGGCTCTATTGTGAATTGGTCTTGTGTAAAGTATATAGGAGCGTTTATGTCGTTTGTTCCTTGTAACGATTGTTGTTCTGAGTGTCTAAGCATTCCTATAAAGTCAGTACAGATTTGCAGCACTTCGTTAAATACATCTTGCTCATTACTTAAAGTCTTATAAAGCTTAGGGAAGTTAGCTGAAGCATTGTTCTTAGCCCAATCTTCTTTTTCGCTTACCATATCCATAATAAAGATTTGAAAGTTGTAAGTAAGTTGGCTATCTCCTGTTGATACGTTTACAGGGTTTATATGAAGCAATGGGAACTTCTGCATCTTCTCTAAGTTGATGTCATAGATATCACCTACTGAAGTTGTACTGATTTGTTCGTGGTACTCACCTAATCTTAGTAAGGTGTTTACTACATTGTTGTATGTCTTATTGTTTACCATTTCTCTTTACTTTATTTTGCGAGTTTAAATCTGTTTCATAACTAAGCCAAGTTAAACATTCTAAAAGACTTAATCTTGTTATTCGTTCTAAGTTTACTATTTCTCCATTTGTCAATCTGTACATTACTCCAAACCATCCCCATTTCTCTGCAAAGGATTCTGAAGCTATTGCATCTTCGTTTCCTTCAGCCGCTCCATCAAATACAATGGCAAAATCTCGGACAACTCCTTCCCTAAAGTGTAAAAAAAAACCAATGCACTTTGCACTTGCTGAGCTGACATCTGTTTCATTTCTTCCGTCCTGAGCCGAATATCGCCATCATAAGCATCAATAATATATATATCATTCTTCTTGTCTTTTACAGGTCTATACAGAACAGCCATTAATTCAGGCAGGTTCTTTTCTATTCCGTTCTTTATGAATTGCTCAATGTCTGCGTATTCTCCTAAACTTATAGAATCTAAATCAGGATGAAATCCGTACTCTATTCCGTTTATCTCTATTATCCTTTTAAGCTTTGTGTCTTGCTCTTGTTGTAGCTCTGCTATCCTACTCATTATAACAGCTACATCTGACAATGCTAACTCCTTTACTAACTGCTTAGGAATGTTAGACAATGCTGCTATTGTTTCAGTAGCTTCTTCAGTCTTTGTACCTGTTTCAAAGTCAATCAGTTGCAACCACTTCTCAAGTGTTACTTCTTCCCAACTATTAATTAGCTTGAACTCTTTTACTTTACCTTCCTTTTTAATTTTGATTTCCATACAATATATAATAGAAAAAGTTAGAATTTAGTTTACTGTACGTAATACTTTCCTGCGTTTGGATTATCTAGGTGGTAAATTACATTGTACCTTATACCGTCTATTGCGTGATTGTAGTTGTCTACATAAAGCTTTGAACCTTTGTCAGCGTATATGTAATTGTTTAGTTCTTTAGCTATGTTAGTGCTTTCAGGAGTTATGACAAGTTCGTAATCTTGCATTCTAGTTATCCCACTTTCAATAGTTCCTTTTTTTACAGGTTTTATGTTTACTCCTAAATGCCTAAGGTCTGCTATTAGTCTTGGCTCTGCTGAATCAGCAATTATAAGTTTGTTGTCTACTTTGTCTAATATGATTTTAGCTAATTCGTTTGACTTAATACCATTCTTGTAGATATGTTCTTTTAAGTATATCTTACGCTTCCTTTTGTCAATAGCTACTTCAGTCAATGAGTCAGGGTCTACACTAAAACCAAAGTCCATTCCGCAAGAAGTCTGTAAGCCATCAGGATTAAATTCTCCTATACTCCAATTCTCAAAGACTACTCCTTCTGCTTTGTCTAACCAACCTCCAAGTATTTTATGCTGATACTTTTTAAAGTTCCTATGCTTTATGCTCTTAATACGCTCTAGGAAGCTCTGTGATAGGTTTACTACATTGTCTAGGTAGTTGGTGTGGATATAGCATACATTGTCCTTAAAGCCGTTAAAACCACCCTCTACGCCTTTGTCTTCAAAGAACCTCTTGTATATCCAATGTTCTTTAGTAACAGGATTCAATATAAGTATAACTCTATTGTGTATTCCCTTTTCCCTTATACTTAAATCAATAGTGTCAAAGATATTCTCATCAACAAGCTCCTCAGCTTCATCTAACACCCAAGTGCTTATTCCCTGTAAAGACTTTAGACTTGCTGTTTGATTACCTGCTGATGTCCTTATACCTCTAAATAGAATGTCTGAATTGTTCTTTGTATTGACTACTTCTTTTTTATTTATACTAAACACTTCATCAAATCCTAGTAGCCCTATCTTTTCCAAGAACTCAGGAATGATTGATAAGTGAGCTGAAGTCATAGTGTAACGAGTAAAGAGTATTCTAATCCCTTTAGTCATAGTCAGTAAAGTTAGAAAGACTGTTACAGCAAAAGACTTTCCTGAACCTCTACCTCCTGTTACAATAAAGTAACGAGCATCAGAATTAAATAAAGGATTGTATTTATTATTCAGTTTCAGTTTCCACGAATGTTATTATAGGCATATTGATAACCTTATCACCTGATGTTATATCTAACTCGGACTTTTCTACATACCCTCTACGCTTTCCCTTTGTCTTTAGGAAAAAGATTGTAGCTGATGTTGAGCCGTCACCTATCTGTTTATGTAATTGGCTTTCACCAAAGTCTAATGCTATGTTTTCAATATCCTGAACTTGTTTAGCAAATTCTTCATCTTCGTTTAGCCATTTATAGTATGTTGAACGTGGAACATCTGCTGACTTACAAGCAACTGTTACCACTCCTAATGAGCTTTCCAAAGCTTTCAAGATACTTTCCTTTTTTATGTGTCTACTTTCGTCCATATTATATTCCTTTAAATGCTTTCAATGGATAGAAGATTAAACTATTTCTATAACCATTTTCTGCTATTGGTTTTATTGGTGTTACTCCGTGTACATTCTTCCAAGCAGGGTACACTAACATTGAGTTGTCTGCCTGTTCAAATGTTAGATTATAGTCAGGCACATTTAAGCAGCCTCCATTAGCGTTGTTTCTTTTTGTGAGGATTATGTTTACTGTTTCTGTAAGGTTTCCTGTATCTCTATGAAATGGTGCTGATATATTAAAGTTAGATATACTACTTGTGTACATTGTTCCAAACTTCCATTCATCTTTTACATCTTCAAATAGTTCTTGTTGCCTTTCGTATATCTTAGGAGTTATTTCTTTAATTATTTGTTCAGCTTCTAAACAAGCTCCCCACATTGCTTTGATGAATGTCTGTGCTTTCTTATCTCTATGTACAGCTGATATATTTGGATAAGGTCTTCGCATTACAGGATTAGGTTTTATAGAACCAAGTATAGTACTGTATTGACTTACCCCTATTTTTCTTGCTTCTTTTCTTGACATTCCTGTTTTACTTAATTCTACAGTACTCATTCTATCTAAAATAGTCTTTGGAACATTATCTCCTCTGAACTCTTTATCTGCAACTGCTAATAACAGATTTAATCTTTGGCTGTACTTTGTTACATCTTTAATATAAAACCCAACAACCTCCCCATCAAGTTCTAGTAAGCAATCTTCTTTTATGTTTGGTTCATAGTAAGGGCAGTCTTTACCTATCTTAATATTGTGTTCTACTTGTTTAAGTTTTATTGTTTTCATTTTGCGTTATTATTTAATCTTAATTCTATATACTTGCTTTTTCTGTTGTTGTTTATTTTTACTAACTCAGGGTAATTTTTACACAAATATAAAGCTGATTTATTTTGTTCTTCCTCTGTTCTGCTGTCAACCATACCGCCATTTCCTTTGTAATATGTTGTTTTTGTTGCAATCATATTTAGTCTGACTACTTTATTAAATTTTAAAAAGTATTTTATAGTTCGTTCATAGTCCTCTTTTTCTTCTAGTTTTAAGTATAACGATTTGTCCTTATCAATTATAATACCAAAACAAGCTCCTACACATAATTTTAGATTTGTTGATATTTTACTGTTCATAAAAAAGTGATTATCTACAGCACAAACACCAAACAATTTAGTATTATATTTGTAGCATTCATTAAAACCAATTTTTATTATCTGTTCTAATTCATTCAGAACTTCAGTCTTTTCACCTTTTTTTATTTTTAAACTTTCTATATCGTCATCAAACTGCATAATACATTGACCTTCATCATAATAGTCTTGTATAAAATTTCTTTGCTTATGAAGCAGAACAACTCCAATTATTATATTCAATCCAAGTTCTTTAAGGTATTTATAATCTTTGTATTCATTATCGTTAGCTACAAAAATATCTATAATATCAGGATTGACGCAACATACATTTAATAAATAATTAAGTGTTTTTTCCTTTATTGTTTTGCTTCTTTTGTAAGAAGGTATAGCTATTCTATAATTCATTCTTAAAAGCATTTAAAACAATTAAACCTACATTCTTCCCTTCTTTTCTTGCTGTGTTTATTAGTAATACTGCTTCGTCATAATGCTCAGGTTCAAACTCTATTTGTATTGCTCTCTTTACTGAAGCTTCTTTGTCTTGTAATGTTGATGCTAAGTCTAAATCTTCTAATACAGAATAGTCTACTGCTTCTTCAGGTTGCCATACATCCATACCCCATTCGCCTAGCTTTGCGTTATCCCATTCGTTTCCTAGAATATCCCAATCCCATTCACCGAACCCTACATTATCCTTTACAATAAACTCCTCCTTCTGTTCTTCTGTCAATCCCTTAGCTATTTTAACAGGCACTTCTTTTAGTCCTGCTGCAACACAAGCTTTGTACCTCATATTACCTCCTAAGATAACATTGTTCTCGTCTAGTATTATTGGTCTTAGGTCTAGCATTTCAGGAAAGTCCTTAATTGACTTTACAAGTTTTTTAAATTTAGCTTCCTTGATTATTCTAGGATTGCTTTCGTTTGGTTTTAATTCGTTGATTTTTAGTTTCATAGTATATAATAGAATTTTTGTTAATTTATTTTATTCGGTTGCTTTGCTTCTTATCTTTTCTGTTGCTCCTTCCCAAAGCTTATCTCTTTTCATACTTAAAGTAGGTTCAGTTCTTTTAAGACTTGGCATTCCTTTAGTTGGTTTGCTGTCCATATATTTACCACACTCGCAGAGTGCTTCCTTAGTTACCCATTTGCCATCTCTGTAAACTATTGTAGCCTTTCCTATTTCCATAGTTTTTCCACATTCGCAAAAGTATAGAGTCATTTCTTTAGTTTATCAAGTTCAAATTCTAAGTGATTGATTGCTTTCTGTATGCACTCAATAGGACTAGCGTGTTTCCTTTCTGCTCTGAGCAAGTAAGTAACAGCTGTTCCTGTATTGTAGCTAAGTTCAAAGTCCTCTATGACCTTACGAGCTTCATAGCCGTATCTGATTCCTTTGTAGTAGCTTGGTATTCTATTGTCTTTCATTTATCCTATCGTTTTCTAGTCCTCCTGTTAGTGTTTCTACCTTGTCAATTCTGTATTTTATCTTGTTATTTCTTTTGGCTCTTATCTTGCCTTCTATTATACTTAAAATTGTAAGTACAAAAATTACAAATAAGGAAAAGTATGCTAATAGTTGTAGTATCATTTGCTGAGTATTTTTAATAGTTGGTTGCTTGTATAAATCCTGTCATCACCACTATAATTTTCATATATCATTGTGAAGTTATCGTCCTTCCAAGTCCAAAGACTTTTCACTCCTGTTTTGATGTGATGTTTTAATACACTTTTTATTGTCTTGTATGTTCTTTCCATATCTATTGTTTTAGTTGAGCCGATTAATATTTCTATTCGGTTTATTGTATTGGGGAGGTAACCACACCCCCCCTCTACTACTCTAGGTAAAATAAACGCTTTTGTAGGTCTTACCCTATATTTATTAGTATTAGTCCTTAGAGTATTCTTTATATATTTTTTTTATTCCATCAAAGCAAGTTGAGATACAAGAACCGCAATTAGTTCTTACACCATAATTAGTATTGTATATTGTATTATAAGTTTCAATCATTCTCTTTTTAGCTGCTTGGTTCTTTGCTCTACCTGTTTTCAAGTCTTCCCACATATCTAAAATTTCGTCTACTATTTCCTGTGGTAAACTTTCAGGAACTTCTACTTCTTTTGTCTTTTCCCATTTCTTCTGACTACATTCCATTGGAGCGAGTCTTGCCTTGATTTTCATAAAGCAACCACAGTCTTTACAAGTTCCTGTAGGCTTGAAGTAATAGACACAACCCTTACAGATAGCTATCCTGTCTTCATAGACTTCGTTAGGTACAAAGAACTTATTCATTTAACATTTCTTTTAATTGCACTCTTACTTTGTCTATTGTCGTGAATAAACTGTTTCGGCTTATTCCTGTCTTCTTTGCTAAACTATCTAAAGTGTTTCCTTCAGAATAATACAACTCAAATATCTTCCTATCATACCAAGTGAAACTCTCTAAAGCTTCATCAATCTTTTCTAGCTTTTCCCATTGTAAATCTTGTTCTTCAATTAAAGGTAAGTTGTATATACTTTTATGGAAATTATTTTGAGCTATATTTGTGTTGTTCATATACACCCCTATTAAATTAGTATAGTACTTTTTATATTTATAATAGTAATTACTTCTAGGACTTGTTAAAGCTCGTCTTAACGCTACTGCTCCGTATCTTGTTACTCCGTCTATTCCGTCCTTATCATAAATAGCTTTAAGTGTTTCAGGATTCATTTGTAAAAAGTATATCATTAACTCTTGTACTGCGTCATTTACTTCGTTCTTATCATTAGAAAGACCATAAGCCATAGTCCTGAACTTACCTGATAGCTTTGATATTTCTAAATATATATCAGTCATTTACAACTTCCATTTTATCTATCTTGTCTGCAACCTGTTGAACTATTTCGTCTAGTATTAGTTTGTAAGACCTTATATACGCTCTATTGCCTTTAGTTTCTATTCCTGCAAAGAATCCGTTAGTAGCTACTGAAACGTTTATCGGTATTATCATCATCCAATCCCAATAGTTATTTTCTTTAAGCCCTGTTCCGTAGCCGTTATGATATTCAATAATTATTTCTAACACTTCTAAGTAACCTTCGTACCTGCTTTTGGTTGATAGCTCTTTAGTAAACTCCATACACATTTCTAAATAGGCTTCAATTATTGCTCTGTGTTCTGCACTTGCGTATATCGGTTCTGTCATACGCCAAAGATATTAAAAAAATTATTCAATTCCTTTTTCTTTTTTTAACTTATTAACAAGGTATTTGTAATAACTTATCTTTTCTTCATACTCAACCCTAGAAATCTTTAAAGTTGTACGAGCTAAAAATTGTAGTTCTTGTGCTTTCCCCTCTCCATACTTTGAGTCTAACGCTAGACTGAACTTATATTGCTCACCCCAAGCATAGACATTACACTTAACACATTGAACCTGACAATTCTCCTCATCAAATCTTGTAGACAAGTGTTTCCTAGACTGAAAGTGTCCGTTCTGCATTCCGTCCTTATACCCCCTTACTATTCCACAAGTGAAGCATTGAATCATTCCGTATTCGTTAGCTTCTCTAAGTCTTATGTAAAGACTGAACCACTTATCAAGCTCCTTTTTTAATTTACTGACTGTCTTCTTCAATTCTTATTAAGTTTTTTATTAGTACTTTAACGAGCATTTCTTGGTCAAAGGTGCTTCCTTCTCTTACTTTTCTTCCTCCATAATAAAAGATTCCTTTTAAGTTGTTTATTCTTTCATAGACAATAGCATTATTAAAAGCCCAAATAATAGCAACAGGTTTTCCACTACTTACCTGAAGCTGTTGAGCTCTGACTATCTTTCGCATAGCAACAATAACATCTTGTCCATCTTCTATATTCTTATGTACTCCTTTTACTTCAGCAAACCCTGTTATCTTCCCCTTATCGTAAAGAACTGCGTCTATATGTGCGTATTCCTGATGTGAACCATAAGTTAAACCAAAGTTATTACAAAACTGAGTTAAAGCTTTGTTCTGTCTTTCTCTATGTGCTTTGCGTTCAAATTTCATCTTAGAATAGTTTGTTTTGTTCAACTTTATTTTCTATTATAATACCTAACGCTTGTTGTAGTATATGTAATCCTAATTCAGAATTGACTGCGTTTCTTTCTTCTAAAGGTTTTTTACAAGCTTTATTTCCATATTTTGGCTCCATAGAACCTACATCATCTTTTGGCTGATTAATTAAAGGTATATTGAAATTAGACCATAAGTAATGTCTTCCTATCTTAGTCGGCTTTATTAAAGGTTCATAGTAACTAACTACATTTTCTACACAATACTTACCTTTATAAAAATTGTCCAAAAATATTATTTCTTCATATAACTTCATTGAAGGGTAAACAGGTCTTTTTCTTATATGCTGTGTAAAATAATTTGTTGTGCTATGTGATTGACAAGGTGGTGATGTCCATATAAAATCAAATTCTTTATAATGGTCTAAAAGATATTCGTGTGCGTCAGCTACTATTACATTGTCGTTAGGATATAATTGCCTATACTTATCAGCTATCTTTTCATTAAATTCAACTGCTGTAATTTTATGGTCATTTCCCCAAAGCTTTCTATTACCACCAATTCCTGCATATAAATTTAGTATCTTCATCTTAATAGTTTTATTGGTTCTTGATACCATAAGGTCTGTTCCTTTGGTTGCCCTAATTCGTGAACTTGATAGTAAGCGTTATCTACTAACTTCTTCTGAGCGTACACCCACTTGTAAAAGGTTCTGATATTTAAAAAGGGTTCGTCCTTTCCAAATCTTACACCCTGTCTAAAAGCGTCTTGAACTTGGTTAAAGGTCATATTTCCAAAACGCTTTTCTTGTATTAAATCTTCAGCAAATATCTTACTTAGACTTGCTAAGGTCTGAGCGTCTGACCTGTGTCCTATTTCAACTGAAGTCTTTGCAACTAAGTCTAGGACTTTTTCAGTTAGTTCTTTTAGGTTTTCTTGTTTTAGTGGTTTCACTTATTCCTATTTATTATAATTGAACTTATTTTTATAAGGTCTATTTTGTCTTCTTCTAACCATTCAAAAACTATTTCGTTTTGTTTCATAAGTTCACCGTGCAATAAAAAAAACATTGCGTCTTTGTTACCCTTACATTCACGCATAAGCCATTTTTCGTATGCAGGGTATTTTTCTAATTCTTTTGTCATTTTCTTTTAATTTTAGTTTATAATAATTCTTTTGCTTTTTGCCATTCATTAATTTGAGCGTCTAACTTAGACATTGTTTTTGTATTAGTCTTAGGTTTATCCCATTTCTTTTGATTAGTTGCCCAAGTATTTAATCTGAGCTTTGTACTCCAAGTTTTGTTTAATTCATATTTCATTTTTGTATTAGACTTATTAGGTTCTGTCCAATAGTCAATGAATCCATTTAAAATACTTTCATCGTAATTAAAAGACAAAACCTCTGAAACAAATTCATCACGCCTATTAGATATAGTATTATTAGTTATTCTTATTTCTTTATTCTTATTAATAGTCCTTAAGTTTGTTTCTGACAAGTCCTTAAGTTTATTAACCTCTAGTTGTTCAGTTTCTTCACAACTTAAGATTCTCAATAAGTTAGCTTCATTAATCTTGAAGTATTGCTTGGCAGGTATTCCTTTACGCTTAGTTTCTATTATTTGGTACTTTTTAAGCGTTTTAAGACACTTTCTTTGCTGATATGAAGTTAGTGTAGTATCTCGCTCTATATTAGCTTCAGTATTAAAAAACCAACCATCAGTCATTCCATTGGCTATAAAGTATTCTTCTTTGCTAATTAGGTCAGCAAGCAGGATTGCACCCTTCAACCCTACCTGCTTCGCTAATTGCTTGTTTACTATTAAAAATGCTGAACTGCTTAATAAGTGCTTCATAATATTTTTGATGAATAGTTATAATTTGACATTGCAATTTTAACATTTTCTAATTGATTAGAGAAGTCAAAGTAAGAAGTTTTTATTATACACAAAGCTTCTCCACTTTTTACCTCTAGCAATACTTGCGGTTTGCTTTCCTTAACTCCATTCTTCAACAAGTGGCTCTTAAGGAAGTCTGAGTCCAAGAAAGTCTTCTTTACTTTGGTAATACCTTTATAAGCGGTGTAAACTTTATTGAATACATTTCTGTATTTCCCCCAAGTTGCGTAATTACTCTTATGCATTTTTACGTAATGGTAAATCAAAGACCTATCTCTATTGATAACTTTAGCTATCACAGTCTGATGTATATCTTCTTCAGCTCTTGCAATAACACTAGCAACAGTTCTAGCTATCTGTATATCTTGTTTCCTTGTCTTTTCACCTAACGAGCCTTTAGGCAACCCCAATACACTTGTAGTGAGGTCGCAAAGGACTTTAAAATTATCTTCAGTAGTCATCTTAGAAAGGTAAATCTTCTTCTGAACCTGCTACTGCTTTAGGTTGTTCGTTGCTTTTCTTGGAAAAGAAGTAGCCGTCTATATTATGAAAGTATCTTCCGTTATATTCTCTTGAATAAACATTACAAAGAACTGATACATCCATTCCTATTTCTAGCTTGTTCATTGAATCAATCTTAT
>Ga0208134_1001781_pt1 | contig 12055 bp, 10 predicted proteins | sample VirMetDEL_Mar_31_FD_184515 | JGI IMG/M metagenome (GOLD analysis project Ga0208134, IMG submission 184515) | Aqueous microbial communities from the Delaware River and Bay under freshwater to marine salinity gradient to study organic matter... | ecosystem: Environmental > Aquatic > Marine >... | reverse complement strand
AAGAACACCGCTAAACTTTGGTTTAAGCGCATTAGGAGCATTACCTTTTATTCCGGCGGCTTCATCAATTAAAGCCTTTCACGGAACACCTCACAAAGTAGACAAGTTCTCAATGGATAAAATCGGAACAGGTGAAGGAGCGCAAGCCTATGGTCATGGGTTGTATTTTGCTGAGTCTGAGGATGTGGCTAAACAATATGCGGATACTTTCGCCACACAATCTAGATGGCATCTCGACGGAAAAGAAATAGCCCCGGATATATCTAACTTACTTGACAGGACTGATGGGAATTTAATAAAAGCTAAACAACTTGCGGCTGACAATCTAAAGTCAGCGAGAGCGCGGAGTGCGGTAGATTCTACAGTTAATCTTGATCGGCAAATAAACGATTTAACAAAGATTAATGAAATACAAGGAATACCGAAAAAGAATAGCAACCTCTACAACGTAAACCTAAATGTAAACCCAGAAGATTTATTGGATTGGGATGCGCCTTTGAGTCAGCAACCTAAGAAGGTTCAGGATCTAGCAAAATATTACAATATTACAACAACGCCATCAGGAATGAGGGAGGCGCGAGGTTCTGATATATACACCATTATTTCGCAAAGGATGCAAAAACCGCCTTTTGATAGCGCAACAAGAAACCCCGGAACGGTAGAAGGATCATCGTTTTTGAAAGAACAAGGCATCCCGGGTCTGAAATACTATGACGGTATGAGTAGAGGCGCAGGGGAAGGAACAAGAAATTACGTCATGTTCGATGACAACTTAATAGATATTGTAGACCCCATAGACGACATAGTAAACAAACATAACGCAGCATTGGACAGTGTTAAATAATGGCTAGAAATTACAATCGAAACAACACTCAATGGGAAAACACTGCACCTGTAAACAGAGACGGTGAAATGACGTTTGGGCGATTTTTTAATCGTTTTACAGGCAACATGGAAACTGGCGGGCAAAGAATGTTTCCAAACTCTGAGCAAATAGTTGATAGCGCAATAGGTTTAGGTGAAGGCGTATTAGCATTGGGAAGCAGTGTAGCCCTTGAACCAGCTGCTGGTTTATCTGGTCTTTTAGGCTTAGTAAATGGAGACGTTGATAATGCAGTAAACAATATTGATAAAGTTCGTGCTTTAGGATATCAACCGAGAAGCAAAGTATTAGCAGAGAAATTGCGTAATATTGAACCTACAGCAAATGCAGCTATGAGGTTTGTTGACGACGCAGCCGTTGGTGTTGAAAATTGGACAGGCATACCTAGAGAAGTAGTCAAAGCAGTTCCAATAATGGGCGCTGAATTATTTGGCGGCGCGGGAGTTTTAAAAAGCGCAAATAGATTTCTTAACCCTGACAATCTAAACGCATCTAGTGTGCCGAGTAATTTTGGACAATCTGGGGCAATAGCAGGCCTTGAAAATAATCCTAATTTACCTTTAGAAAATGATCTTCCATCAAGTATAGAAAATACAAATTTTCCTTTTTCTGAAGGTTTTGTTTATCCGTCAATACCTAAAACACCAAAAAGAACAGCCAAAATTACAGAAAAAGAAAATGCAATAATAAATACAGCATCAGAATTTTTTGTAGGTCCAAATCCTATAGTTAAAAGAAATGGTGTAAAAAAAGAAAAAAAACGTTTAAATGTTACTAATGATGAGATGAAAAGATTAATAACTAACGTTAAAAATTACCGAAAAACTCATTCGCCCAAAGATGGTTGGGAAGATTTTCGAATAGTTAGTTTAAAGCGCACAGAATCTGGCGAGATAGTTCCAAATTATAAATCAAAACCTATGCTAGGCAACCCATCAGGTAAAGCGCATACGCCTAGTACACGCAAGAAAGTAGTTAACAAAATATCTAAAAATTTAGTCAAAGAAGCAAATGAAATAGTAGTAAAAGCAAAATCAGGCAATCAAAATGCCGCGTTCCAATTACAGCAAATTAATTGGTATTCTGATGTTGCTAAAAAAATGAAAGAACTTTTTCCTGAAACTGGCGAAGCAAAAAAATACGCAGAAATACAGGCTGGAATGTCACCAAACACAGAACTATCCCAACAATTTAAATATGCAGATGATTTTTTTCATCGAGCCATAAACGGAGATTTTGACGATATTTTAAAGGGGGTAGACAAATATTTAGCCAGTGGCGGAAAATGGGCCGAATTACCCGAAGAATTAATACCACTTAGAATTAATGGCAAAAAATACGGGATGAATGGTGTAAATGGGTTAAAAGTATTGAAGGATGCGTTTGATAAACTTGAGCCAAAACAAGCCCCAAAAATGCGTAATTTTGCTAAAAATCTTATTGCTTCTGGCCATGCCGCAACAATAGATGTTTGGGCTGGCAGAACCGCTGTTAGGTTAAATGGTGACCGCAGATTAATACCGGAATTAAATAAAGTAGAAGGGCAAATAGGTGTTCCCGGAGAAACAGGTAGGGGTGCATGGAAAAACGTTGTTAAACCAGATATAACTGGCCCTTATGGCATTGCAAGCGATGCTTTTTCAAAAGCAGCAAAAGAACTAAATATAAACCCAGACGATCTTCAAGCACTTATGTGGTTTAAGGAAAAAGAATTATGGGAGTCAAATGGCTGGACGCCAATACAAGAAAAAGCGTCATTAATTAAACTTTTGGATGATAAATACGGCACTACTACTAAAACAGCGCCACGAACACCGCAGGATGAATTTGTACTGAACGCTACTTACGAACAAACACCCGGCGTTGATACAGGAAATTTGGTTGGTATAGCGGACTTACCTTTTGATCAAAGGTCTAAATTTGAAAATGAAGCCAATTGGAAAAATTCATTAGGCAACGATTTGCTTTATTCAGATATTGGCGTAGCAACATTGCCAACTACTAATATGATGGGCGCATTTCGTGTTGATGGTGGTGAGATGCAATATAACGAGGGCAAGGTAGCTAGACCATTAGTTGCATTGGACGGACAATTAGGGGAAAGGACTATTAACCCCAACTCATTGGAAACGGTTAGCGCTGTTGAAAACTTGCGAGGAGCAGTTGACGCTCAAAGCGCATCGGCAGCAAACAAAGTAATAGTAGGCAACACCAATCCTAATTTTCCCGGGGTTAATATTGACGCTAAAAATGTTACCCAAGAACAAATGAAATCGCTGGCAGACCTTGGTGATAAGTACGGCTTTTATCCATCAGATACTGGTGACGGCGTTAATATGATTAATAATCAATATTCAAAAATTGGCGCAGCCCGAACAGGTAGCAGTTTAAACGCTGAGTTAGAAAGCGCTTTAGGCAAAAAAATTAAAAAAATATTTCCAAAAGTTAACATTTCAGCCGAAGATATTTTGTCGGTATATAATCAATACGATTGGTCAAACCCGGGTAAAGGAGAAGTTGTACGCAAATTATTGGCGGAGTTGCAAAAAAACCCAAGCATCTATGCTATGTTAGATAAAAGCAAAGGGCTTAGGCGTAAAGCATTAGCCAACATCGATAGAGATATTGCATGGGCTAAAAAGACAGGACAAGCAATACGACAAGACATTCAAAATATGCGAAAATACATTGCTGAAGGCGGTCTTAAAGCCCTTCAGAAGGCGCTTGATGATGGGGCTGTTCTTCCTGCTGTTGTTGCTGGCGTAATTGGTCTTTATCTTGAGACAGAGGCGCAGGGTGGGCTGGATGACGCATAGCAACTTGAGGCGCGCCACAAGCAGTCTTAGTAATACATGCTATATCTTCTTCGGTGTACTCACCGTAATGCAAACGCAAAGAGCCGTGAATCGTTTTCCAAGGCATAATAATACTCCCATTTAAAGTTTTAATTAACTAGCGTCTAAGTATACTTTTAATTGATAAGAAATTGTGAAATATTTAATAAAAAATAGGAAATAATTTATGAAAGGCGTAAATCATTACACAAAAGATGGTTCTGTCCATAAAGGTCCTATGCACAAAATGGATGATGGAACTTTACATTCTGGAGAAAAACATGATAAAAATAGTGTTAAGCTATTTCATTTTGGAGATTTTTCAAAAAATAAACAAGCTATGATTCGAGCATTACGATTCAAATAAAGGGGGTATCTTGTGAAAAATAAAAAGCAAAAAGCACCAGCAAAGAATAAACGTCCAAAATATTAATTAATCGCAACGTCGTGACGACGTAGCACTATCCCAACGCGCAACACCTAAAAGGTAAGCGCCAAGCAGGAGTATTTAAAATGTCTGACGACAATTTAGCAGAAAATTTAGAAGAATCGATGGCTGAAACATTAGCTAATATAAAAGAAGATCAACCGGAGGAATATGAAGATGGGCATGAGTCAGAGCCAGAAAGAGAGAGCGGAGAAAGCGGCAAAGAGGGAAGCGTACGAAGCCGAGATGAAAAAGGAAGATTCTCCAGCGAAGACAGTAACGAAGAAGAAAGTAGTGAAGAAGAAAGTAGCGAAGAAGAAATAACCGCAGAAATACCAGAAGAAACAATAGAAGTTGCTTCAGAAACACAACAAGAACAAATACAAGAAGAACAAATTGAACCAATTGACCCACGTCTTGAGCGTCCACCATCAACTTGGCGCACAGATGCAAAATTAAAATGGGAAAAAGTAGACCCGACTATTCGTGAAGAAATCTTAAAAAGAGAAGAAGATATTGGACGGGGCATAACTCAATACAAACAACTAGCGGATTATGGTAGTGCTGTAGAAAAAACAATTCAACCATACATGCCGATGATAGCTGCTGCCGGTTCAACGCCGCAACAAACTATCGGGTCAGTTTTAGATACTTTTTACAGGTTAAAAACTAGCGACCCAGTACAAAAATCACAACTATTGCTGCAAGTTGCTCAACAGTACGGCGCAGATATGGAAGTGTTTCAAAACGGTATTGATCCTGACCAAGCTCAATTGCAAAATCATTTGCAACCGCTTCAGCAGGAAATACAGTTATTAAAACAAAATTTGAGTCAACGAGATCAACAAGCACAACAGTTTGAATCGTCTCAAGCTCAAACAGATATAAACGCATTTCGCAATGCGACAGAAAATAATGGAGAGCTAGCGTACCCGCATTTTGACATTGTACGGGAACAAATGGCTGACATTATAGAAAGTAATGAGAGAGCCGGAAGGAATATAACCTTAGACACCGCATATGAAAATGCAGTGTGGCAAACACCTGAAATACGTCAAATGTTGTTGGCAGAACAGTCAGCAAGTAAAGAAACGATACGTCAGGAAACGGTTAGGCAAAAAACAGTAAAAGCAAAAAAAGCTAATAAAATAAATTTACAAGCTAAAGGCTCTTACGAAGGAAAACCAGTTAAGCCTACAGGCAATCTTAACGACACTCTCAAAGACGCTCTTAATGATATAAAAAATAGAGATTCTGAATAAACTAACTAATCTATCGTCGTGAGACGAAGGAGAAATAAAAAATGGCAAGTCCTAATAGTACCTTTACGGAACTGGTAACAACCACTTTTCGTAAACATAAAAAGGAGTTTGCTGATAATGTCACTAACAACAACGCGCTTATGGCCAGAATGTCTGAAAAAGGTCGCAAACGTGTTGAAGATGGTGGGCTAACAATCGTTGCAGAATTAGACTATGCAGAAAATAGCACATATCAACGCTATTCTGGATATGACTCTCTTGACGTTTCAGCCTCCGACGTTTTATCAGCAGCAGAATACAACTGGAAGCAATCAGCAGTACATGTGACTGCATCTGGACGTGAACTGCGTATAAACTCTGGTGATTCACGCATTATCAATCTAGCTAAGTCTCGACTTACTAATGCAATGCGTACCTTTAAAAATAATCTTTCTAGCGACATGTATTCTGACGGCACATCAAGCAATCAGATTAATGGCTTGCAAGCAATCGTTTCAAACGATGGTGCTGGCACTGTTGGCGGGATTAATTCAGCTACCTATACTTTTTGGAAAAGCACAGTTCAAAGTGCTGGTTCACCATTAAGCGGTAGTGCAATAACCGTTTCAACGTCTACTTTTGAGAACCCATTCATGCTGCAATTGTGGCTAGAATTGTCTCGCGGTAGCGATAAAACAGACTTAATTGTGATGTCTAACGACTACTTCACCTTCTTTGAAGGTTCACAAACAAGTCTTAAACGATATGCCTCTGAAGATAAAGCACAGGCAGGTTTTGTTAGCTTAAAGTACAAAACTGCCGATGTTATATTTGATGGCGGTAGCGGTATCCCCGCTGCAACTGGCTATTTTCTTAACACTGACTACCTAGAATTGGTTGCTCACAGAGATGCTCAAATGAGTGAAGTACCTGAAATGAGAGCTATAAACCAAGACGCAGTAGTTATTCCGATAATTTGGATGGGTAATTTAGTTTGTTCTAATCGCTCACTCCAAGGCATCATCAAAGCATAAGGGGGACTTAATATGGCTATTTTAACGGGAGCATTAGTCTCTCAAAATGACGCTACAGCACAACATGCGCTTGGCGAAATATATACAACTGGGTCTAAAACCTACAAGTATATTACTTATGCTGCTGCTAGTGCTGCAACAGGCGGTGTTGCTGGTGAGGTTTGTTATTATCTCGCTGCAACTGGCTATGCTAACAGTGACGTCACTAGTGATTTATCTGATTCTGACGCGGTAGGTGCGGGCGTATTGCAAACAGCAATGGCGGACAACACCTTTGGTTGGATACAGATAAAAGGCATTGCAACTTTAACTATTGCATTAACCGCAGGGGCGGACGGTGATCCGTTGACTCCTACGGGTTCTGCTGATGGTACGTTGGATGTATCTGCTGATGTTACTGACGTTGTTTGCGCAACGGCTGGTGATATTTCGGCAAAACAAATTCTGTGCGATTTTCCACAGTAAGTAGTAAAAGGGGCGGGGGAAACTCTGCCCCACTTTTATATAACGACTGCTGTAAAGCAGCCCAAACCCTTAGAATGGAGACATCAACATGTCAAATATGCCAATTACACTGATGGAAGACGCGCCACCTTATTTAGACTTTGAAGTTGGATTAAAAGAAAAACGGGCAGAAAGTATTGCTACAGGCCGAAAAGTTTATGAGGATGTAGAAAAAGTTATTATTACTCCAATGGGCGATAATAAAACACAAGTAATTAAAGAATGTGATGAATGGCTGGCGCATTTAAGAGAACGCCGACATCATCAAATGATTTCAGAAAAATATTTAGAATTTTGTGAATCATCATATAATAATTGGAAAATGAAACGTAAAGCACCTGTTTCTGGAACACCTATAGAAGCATGGCCGCAAGTTGGTCCTGCTGAAGTAAAAGCTATTTTAGATGCTAATTTTAGAACTGTAGAAGATTTAGCGCGAGCCAACGACGAAGGTTTAGGTTTAATAGGAATGGGCGCTAGAACCTTAAAGAAAAAAGCAACAGCATATCTGTTGTCTGCCAAAAAAGGCGGCGCAGCAAGTGAAAAAATGAACTCACTAGAAATAAAATTAGATACCGTAATAGACGAAAAACAAAAGATGGAAACAAAGATTGCTCAACTTGAGGCGCAACTGGCGGCAGCATCCGCCACAAAATCTGAAGATTAAAAACTTATGACATTACTTACGATTATACAAGACGCAACGCAAGATTTAGGATTAGCAGAGCCAACTTCTGTTGTTGGAAATAATGACAAAAAAATAGTTCAATTATTACAACTTGCAAACAGGGAGGGAAGAAATTTAGCTAGTCGTTACAATTGGTCTAGTTTAATCAAACAAGTAACTTTTACACAAAAGGCCGCACAGTTACAGGGGGTAATCCAAGGCGGCATTATAAGCGCTTCGGATTTTGAGTCCATTGTGAACGACAGTATGTGGAACAGAACGACACAACTTCCTGTTCCCGGACCGTTAGGCTCTCAAGACTGGCAAGCGTTGCAAGCCTTTCCATTAACTGGACCTTATCGTCAGTTTAGAATCCAAGAAGGTAAGTTGTTTTTTGATCCGGCAGGGGCAAACGCTAGTGACACAATAGCTTTTGAATATAATTCAAAAAGTTTTTGTGCTAGTGCTGCTGGCGCTGGAAAATCAAAATGGTCTGTAGATACTGATGTTGGAATATTAGATGAAGATTTAATGACGCTTGGTATTATTTGGCGATGGTTACAGCGAAAAGGGCTAGATTATGCAGAAGATTTTAATGCTTATGAAACTCGCGTTGCTAACGCAATGGCGCGTGACGGCGGTAAAGCTACTTTGCAACTTAACTCTAATCAGCATGATCGCATACCCGGTATTTTTGTTCCTCAAGGTTCTTGGAGTCCAAATTGAGACGTCCAGCAATATTAAAACAATCGCCTAATTCAAGAAGGGCTGTATCTAGCCCATCATCTGTGCCAGCGCCAGTTGGCGGGTTAAATGCGCTCGATTCAATAGCTGATATGGGCGCTGAATTTGCTGTTATTATGAAGAATTGGTGGCCAACGACCAGTGATATTATGGTTAGAAAAGGCCAAACTGCTCATGTAACTGGTTTTGCAGGGCAAGTAGAGTCGTTCATGCCTTATGTCAAACCTGACGGCACAGAGGCGCTGTTTTGCGCAGAAGGGACGGACTTCTTTGATATAACTACCGCTGGATCAGTAGGAACAGCAGTTCAATCAAGTTTAACTAACGCACGATGGACTTCTATTAATTTTGCAAATACTTCTGGAACTTCTTTTTTATGTTGTTTTAACGGCGTTGATTCGCCTCGCTATTGGGATAACAGTAATTGGGTAACAATTAATGCAAGCTCAACACCTGCAATAACAGGCGTAACAACGTCTGACTTACGTTCACCTTGGGTGCATCAGCGCCGCATGTGGATGATACAAAAAGATTCGTTAACGGCTTGGTATCTTCCTGTTGATGCTGTTGGTGGCGAAGCTAAAGCATTAAACATGGCAGGCTTGTTTCAGAAAGGCGGCCATTTAATTGCAGGCGGCACGTACACAATGGATGCTGGTTTAGGTCCTGATGATTATTGGTACGCTATAACGTCAGAAGGTGAAATAATATCTTTCTCAGGCACGGATGTTACTTCTTTAGCAACTTGGCGCTTAGTTGGTGTGTGGAATGTTGGTCAACCTATCGGCGATAAATGTTTGTTAAAATTTCGCGGTGACGCGCTAATTGTTTTACGAGAAGGCGTGTTTTCTTTATCTGCCGCTTTAATCTCAGCAACAACAGATAAATCTAAGGCTATAACTAACAATATAAAAGACGCTATTAATAATGTAGCCAATCTTTATAGTAACAATTTTGGTTGGGAATTGGTTTTTTATTCCGACGCAAACATGCTTATTTTGAACGTGCCAATTGATGAGGGTAAAAACCAAATACAATATGCAATGAACATAATTACAGGTTCATGGACTTTGTTCGAAGGAGTCGAGGCTAATGCTTGGGTTATTTTTAATGGCGAACCTTATTTTGGTGGAGACAAATTTGTTAATAAATTTTGGGATACATTTGCAGACAAAGACAGTGATATCGACACTGATTTAGAGCAGGCTTTCAGTTATTTTGGTAATCGTGGAACTTTAAAAAGTTTTAAAATGATTAAGCCTTATTTGTTTACAAACGGCTCACCTTCTATCTTAGCTGATATTGCTTTAGACTTTAGAGACGAAGCACCTACTAGCTCATTAACCTCGCCACCATCAATATATGGAACATGGGATTCATCAAAATGGGATAATTCTTTGTATGGCGGGCAGTTAAATATTATGGATGAATGGCAACATTGCTCTGGCATAGGCACTTCAGCCGCATTACGGATGCAGACATCATCTAATAAAGAAGAACTGCGATTGAAAGCTACAGATTATTTGTATGAAAGAGGCGGAATTATTGGTTGATGATTATTAGTCATCCTAAAGAAGATATTGCAAAACTGGTTTCACAATCTGTTGGAATAGATCAGCACATGCCGTTTGAGAATTACAGCGCACTTGGGTTAGTCAAAAATAATCAATTAATAGCTGGTGTTATTTACAATCATTACACTAACACTTCAATCATGGCGCATATTGCTGGCAAACCCGGCAAAAGATGGTTAAACAGAGATTTTTTATTTGCAATGTTTGATTATCCTTTTAATCAACTAGGCGTAAACAGAATTACTGGATTAGTTGCAAAAAAGAATAAAGAGGCTAGGCGTTTTGACGAACACTTAGGATTTAAATACGAAGGCAACATGCGAAACGCATTGGCTGACGACGATATGTTAATTTATGGAATGTTAAAGAGAGAGTGCAAATGGTTAAAAAATTAATAAATTTATTAAAATGGCCTGTATCATTATATTTTGCCAAGCCAGACACGCCAGCACCACCAGATTATCGGGCGGCGGCTGTAGAACAAGGCGCTAATAATATTGCAACTGCGCGATTGCAAAATCAAATGAGCAATCCAAATGTTATTACGCCATATGGCTCAAGAAATATTACTTATAATGGTGATCAGCCAACAATTACTGAATTTCTATCACCAGCCGAACAAAATCTTTACGATCAAAATACAGCAATAAAAGGAGGTTTGCTTGATGTTAGCCAAGGTGGTTTAAATCGGGTTGGCACTGCTTTTGATCAGCCTTTCGATATGGCTTCAGCGCCACAAATGACTTCTTATGGCAATTTAGATAACACCAATCAAGTTGCCGAATCATTGCAAAGTCGATATCAACCTCAAATGGATGAACGACGACAGAGAGCTTTAGATAACTTATTAATTCAAGGACATTCTAGGGGTGGTGACGCATATAATACGACAACCAGAGATTTCAACCAAGCTGAAAATGATTTTGCATTAGCCTCGCTTGTCCAAGCTGGAAATGAACGTAGAGCGGACAATACCGCTCAGATGCAAGGTGAAGCAGCCGATAGGGATCGATTCTTAGCAGAGCAATCATTTGCGAGAAACGTTCCTCTAAATGAAGTTAATGCGCTCAGAACAGGCAATCAAGTGACGCCTTATAACTATCAAGGTTTTTCTGGCGCTAATGTTCAGTCTGCTCCTATTTTTGATGCAACCCTTGGCGGTGCAGCCGCAGACCAAAATATTTACGGGCAACAGGTCGCTCAACGAGGCGATCTATTTAGCGGTATTGGCCAATTGGCTGGCGCTGGTGCGACTGCTTATGCAGGCCGAAAAGGTCTTGGCTCAGTATAAATTAACATAAATAAAAAAGGTAAATAATTATGCCACGCAACGGATCAGGAACGTATGCGCTGCCGTCGGGTAATCCCGTTACGAGCGGAACAACGATAAGCGCAACAACACATAATGCCACCAACACAGATATTGCTACCGCGCTAACTGACAGCATTGACAAAGACGGACAAACAGTAATAACTGGCGCTATCGATCACAATGGTAACGAAATAATCTTAGATGTTGATGGTGATACAAGTATTCACGCTTCTACAGATGATCAAATAGATATTAAAGTTGCCGGTGCAGATGATTTTGTAATTACGGCAAATAAATTTGACGTATTAGCTGGTTCAGAATTAAAAGTTAATGGACAGTTAGAATTAACAAAAGGCGCTGATATTGCTTCACCGGGCGGAGGCGCTCTAGCAGTTGATATCGATGGTAATTTCTTTGACGTAACTGGCACTAACGCAATCACCAGTTTAGTTACCAGAGGTATAGGATCAATCATAGCGTTGCATTTTGATGGCGCGTTAGTTTTTACACATGACGCTACAAATTTAATCTTGCCCGGAGCGGCAAACATAACAACGGCTGCTGGTGACATAGCATTGTTATATGAATACGCCGCTGCTGATTGGCGCGTTATTTCATACACTAAAGCAAGCGGTAAAGCTGTTGTATCAGGCGGTAACGTGTATATCCCTGAAGCTGCTGCCGCAACAGCCGACGTAGCCGGTTCAATTCAGCTATGGAATAAAAATACAGGCACAGGTCTCCTTCACGTGACCGACGATGCTGGCACTGATAAAGAAGTTTCTTTGGTTGGAAATAATGTTTTTATTACCGAATCTGCATCAGCTTTAGGAGA
>Ga0208134_1001779_pt1 | contig 12065 bp, 10 predicted proteins | sample VirMetDEL_Mar_31_FD_184515 | JGI IMG/M metagenome (GOLD analysis project Ga0208134, IMG submission 184515) | Aqueous microbial communities from the Delaware River and Bay under freshwater to marine salinity gradient to study organic matter... | ecosystem: Environmental > Aquatic > Marine >... | reverse complement strand
AGATTGTATAGCCTCTACAAACTCATCACTTGTTGCTAAATCAAAAGCACTAGAATAGTCTCTAGGCAAATTAAAAACAAACTGATTTTCAAAAGAGTTTTCAACCTCTGTTCCATTTACATAAGATGGATCTCCTGAGAATTTATTGTGAGCAATATTAAAGTCTATGTATATTGTAGCGCCCTCAATAAGATCAATATCAGTTAAGTCTATAGTAACATTTGAATCAACTACAACCGCATCGACAGGGTCTATGTATCCTAAATAAGGTGCTCCATCATTACGATTTGAATCTAACTCATTAAACCCTATATCTTCACTGTTTAACTCTAAGTCGTAGTCTATATTTTCGTCTATGTCATATCCATCAACGTAGTTACCGTATATAATACGATTACCCATTGTGGTTTGTGCCTTAGCCAACTTAGGTACGTTGTCATAGAGCCTTAGTATCTCAGCCTCTAATAAAGCTGTGTATATTTTCTTATTGTTAAAAACAATTGAAACGTCTGCGTTATCATTCCAACCACTATCGTCTTTGTCAAACTTTTCTATAACAAACACCACATTAGATGTAGATGTCTTAAAACACACATCGACACCAACAACATTGTCCCCACCAGTATTGAAACCAACGGTAGCATTGTTTATGGTATTCTGCATACCCGTCATATCAAATGTAGAGTAATCTATATCAAAGTTACCCGGAACAAAGGCAAGAGATGAGAACTCAGAAAGTGCTGAATATTCTCCATCTTTATATTTGTATCTGTAAGAGAACCTTATAAACTTATCCTCCATGTAATTCTCATCACCATCTGTCTCACTTAAAACTAAGGTCGGTGCTGATGTTGGTGGCTTAACTATAACTAGTAAGTCTTCTGCTGTTAAGTCAGGATAAGACCTGTTTATGTTTATTCTTCTAGGTGGATTGTAGTTGTCTGTAAAAAATAGTAAGTCCTCAATAAGGTTTACCCCATTCATTAAATGGTCTTTACTAAAATTAAGAACCCCTGCGCTATCAACTATGTGATACCTTGTTGTGCCATTTCGCTCATCATATGATACTATCATGTCTGCGTTGGTGTCCGCAACAAACCAATAAATAGTTTCATTGATGCCGTCTTCAAAAACCCCTATACATACAGCGCTCCTTGTGACATTTTCTAATCTTGTAAGTTGGGTGTTACCTTTAACGTTTTCTGCAGAACCAGCCTGCCCATCCTCAGAAGAGGATACACGTATGTTCATTGCGTCAATATAATCACCCTTAGGTATGAGCCTCTCGTCTAAGCTCTTGTTCATCTTAGAGCCTACAAAGTTCTTATTTATATTCATACTACTTTATCCACTTATTCTGACCTCTTAGGTTCATAAGCAACCTTCCTGGATGTATGTTACTGAGTCTAATTTTAGCGTTTCTTAATAATGAAGACTTGTCTTTTCTAGCTCTGTTAACTATGTATTCTTGAACACCTGTCTTGCTGTTAAGTATTGCGTACTTTATGTATGCGTAAATATAATCCTCAAAAAGCTTGTTTACATTAACCTTTGATTCATCACCACCTTCCATTCCGTCAGATACATATTCTATTATTACAGTTTGGTCTGACATTTCAGAACTAAAGTTAATAACACCACCTGCCTTATCTACTTTAAACGTAGGGTTAGAGTTTGCTGTTTCCGTATTTAGACCATACCTAGCACCAACTGCATAGTTGAAGTACCAATCACCGTCTATAAGATATCCTGAGTTTCCATTCTGCGTCCCTGTACCTAAGTATATTGATTTTTTATTGCCTGTAATTCTATCGTAATCCAAAGTAGATGTACCCTCTAGTACATTTCCTTCTTCATCAAAAAGAACTCTACAATCGTTATCTTGTAAATAACTTGTTGCGTAGTTTGTTTGTATGTTCTCACTTAGTGGTTGTAATAAACCATCCTTGTATAGTGATATTCTAACCCAATTAACGTAGTTATTAGGTAACACTATTTTAAGATCTTCACAAACCGTAAGCTCTAGAATCTTAGTCTCCTTCATAGCGTCGTAGTTCAACTCTTGAATACCTCGCTTAGCGTGAAACAATACATTATATTTTGGTATGTTGTTAACCAACTTGTCGTTCCCTACATACATTAACATAAAGTTATTTACTATGTCTTGTAGAGAAACATATTGGTAAGACCCCCAGTTCTCATCCTCCGGAGTGTTACCGCTATTCTCGTAATACTGATATCCTGTTAAGTACGCCATTTATTAACCTTCTTTTTGATCTTCTTTTTGTTCCATTGCAGTTCCCGCTGTGTATAAGTCTGCTTCTCGTATAGAAATACCAGCATACTGAAGTATTTTAGCTACTAATGATGGTTCATCCCCACTTGGTAACTCAAAGTCTTGATAATCTGAATTCGATTGGTCGAACATAGGCTCACCACCAACTAAAGAAACAAACGTCCACTTAGGGTCTAAAGGTTTTCTTATGTATTGAGCAGAAACCCCTGTTATTATTGTGTCAGGGTATACTGTTATCTCTTGACCATTTAAAACGTAAGCCGGGTTTAATAAACTAGGTGCTGTTAAGTTAGATGCATTAAGGTTAAGTATCTTTGAATTCGATACCTTGTCAACCTCTCTATTGTTGTACCTTATAACATTTAATAAGTAATAATCTGCAGGTACGTCAAAAACATTGGCAGTACCAGTTAAAGTATTTACAACAGAAAATATATCTATAGCTTCCTCTAGGTTTTTTACAATATCAGCATACTCACTACCTGACTGTCTAGCATTTTGTCTAACAATCCATTGGTTGTATCTATAAAAGTAATCCTCAAATATATCTAACTGCGCCTGCTTAGCGTATAAGTTAAAATCAGATGGAGTTATATAACCATAATTTTGCTTGTTAGCTATGGCAAGTACAGTGTTCCTTACGCTGTTAATCATACAAAAAAAATTTATACAAAAATACTAAAAAAAAAGCACCCGAATATCAAGTGCTTATTTTTAGTTATGTGTTAATAATTAATCCTCTAGCTTACCCTCAAGTAACCTAAGTGTTTCAATACCGTCGTCAGTTTGCATCCAAACAGATAATGTATTCAATACATTCTCACCAAATGGAACTGTAAGTATTTTCTTCTTATTGTTAGGAAGATTAAAGTAAACATCCTTGTTCTTGTTTCTCATAGTAATAAGTCTCTCATCAAAGAACTTAGCACACTTATTTTGAATAACAAGTAACGGATCATTTAAAGACTCTAAGAAATCCTTTGGATACCTCTTAGCGAATAACCTAACATCTCTCTTAATCTCTGCTGATGTCATCTTATCAACGCTCATAGATAACACTACACGAGCTATTGTTTCTAGAGTTTCAAGCTCTAAATCCTTAGCCGCAACTTGCGCTTCTAATTCGTAATCTAATTTCTCAACATCAACGGTTGCATCTTTCTCGTTGTCAACCTCAACGTATATTTTATTGTTCCCAGGGTGGTAATTCAAAAACTCCTGGAGTACAGGGTTTGTTCTTGATACAAATAACATTCCATCCTCGAATACAATTGGCTCAACTATAGCGTAGCCATCCTGCTCATCCTGAAAAGGTGTGTCTTGATTTTTAGCATACCTTAAAGGCTTGTTTCTTTTTCCATCAAAGTATAGTAATGGATTTCTTTGTGAATTCCTTGAATTCAACATAAACGATAAAGGAGCTTTGTTACCTTTTAGTTTATAGATTCTGTCTTTTAATTCTTGTTTTTTCATTTTAATCGATTTAATTTATTATAAAAAAAAGAAAGGAAGCCACATTAGAGTGACCTCCCTCCTTATTTAGTTTACTATCCCTTGAATAAGAAAAAGTTATTTGCACCCATAGTACATAAAGCTCTCTCAGATAAGAAGTTTACCTCCATTGCATCTAAGTCACTTGTGCTTGCTCCACCAGCAGAACCAGTAATCCAAGTTTTGTACTTTCTGTCCTCCATTTCACTAGCACGGTAACGTACATGTAAGAATGGTCTCTTAGCGTTCTTACCTAATACTTGATCGTATACAGTAGTTGAACCAGCAGGTACTAATACACCGTTGATTTTTCCACCTACTAAACCACCACGCATTGAAGCATCGTTTAAGTATTTCCAATCAGACTTGTAGAATTGGTATCCTCTTGTGAATCCTTTGAAGCCTAAGTTTAATGCCATAGTCTCATCGTTGTCGAATAAACCGTAAGACACACCACCAGCAGCGTTAGAACTCTGTGAAGCTAACATATCATCGATATCGAAAGAGAACTGACGATCAATGAATAATACATTCTCTTCAATAGCGCCTTGCTTATCTAAACGTTGTACGATTGTATCAAACTCAGCAAGTGTAGTTGGGTTTCCACCTGACCATACGTTACCTCTATCTCCTACAACGTAGAACATACCTTCAGAACCTTTAGCTACAGCTACAGCACCTGAATCAGCTTCAGCAGGAACAGCCTCTACCATTGCAGTCTCTAAGTAATCCTCGAAACGTAAACGAGTTTCATGCTCAGACTTTAAATACCATAAGTATCCAGTAGCACCATTCTCAGTTTGAACCTCAACCCATCCAATTTGAGCCATGTCAGAACCACTAACAGCGTACTTCTCTTTGATGATGATTGGAGAGTTCTCGAAGATATTATCTTCAGCCTCTACAGACTCTTGCATCCCGCTTGTTCCTTTACCGAACTCAGAACCGTAAATAAATACAGATAATCTAACACCAGTATCAAATGTTTGTCCATCTCCTTCGTAGTAAGCTACGTCAAATGTACCTGCCGTATAATCTACATCTGTTACAATAGCCTTGTTACTAAATACAGAATCAGCTGTGTTGTCAGAAATCATTACAGTCTGACCAATCTTAACACCGATAGTACTAACAGCAGCATCGCTCACTGTAATTGTAGCTTTATCAGCTTCAGCAGCACCATCTGTTTTACAGTCTACATATTTAATGTGTAACCTTCCTTGCTCAGCCCATTTGATAAGGTCAGAGTTTGAAGGCATCTCAGCGCCTACCATTCTTAAGAATGAAGCTACTGTTCTATTACCGTAACGCTCGAATTCTTTTTCATAAGTGTCAGGTAAGTATTGATTTAAAAAGTCGAAGTTAGTAATGTAATTACTAGCTAAAACTTGTCTCTTAGGACTTGGCGTTAAGTCAAATCCAGGCGTTGTATCTAATGCCATAATTTTTAGTTTTTGTTTTTACTTTTAATTTTTAATCCACGCCCACTATCGGCATTTAATGCTCTCACTTGGAAACCTGTTTTTGCAGACTGTTGAGGTGCTGAGTTTACACTCATGTTAATGTTTTTAGATTGTCTAGTAACACTACCTACAGCATCTGCCTTGCCCTTCTCGTAAAAGAATGAGGCTAGTTTGTCAGGATTAAGCGCGGCATTTAACGCACGATGGTATCCACTTGAATCTGAAATCAAACCATCTTTATCTAAATACTTAGATATAAAATTGTTAATGTCAGACTGATTACTCTTTAACTCACTAGGGTCTCCAGCGTTAAACAAAACCTTCTCTCCGTTGACATTGAACTCAAAACCTTTGAATTCGTCACTAAAGATCTCATTTGTTTTCTTCTGAAAATACTCGTACTTTTTAGAGTTCTCTTCTTGAACACTTTGTGATTGTTTTATATACTCCTTGTAAGCATTGTAGCTCTCCTTTTCGTCATTAGAAACTAATCCACCTTTCGACTCGACAGGTATCTTGTATGTTTCTTTTAAGTCATTGAAGTGCTTCTTAGCCTTCGCAAGTTCTTTTTTCTTAGCTATTTTTTTCTGCCTGATATCAGACTCATCATCCAATTCTTCATCGTAACTAAATTTTTCACCAAGCATATACTCGATATCCTCAGCATCTAATTCAGTTTCAGTAGCAGCGTAATAGTCAGCTAACAACTTATCTTGATTAACCTCGTCGTAGTTTTTGTTCAACTTAACAAAGTCATCTATTCCTCTACCTGTCTCGTTCTTGTACTTTAAAAAAGCTGAAACATCCTCAGGTAATTGTACCTCTTCCTTTTCCTTAAACAAGTCATCAATAGATGATACCTCTGACTTATATTTGTTTTTAATATAAGAAAGAACGTCGTCATCACTTAACTGTACTTCTCCTTGTACTTCTCCTTGTACTTCTCCTTGTACTTCTTCTTGTGTTCCGTTAAGTTCTTGTTCGTGCTTATCTAAAAGCCCTTGTTCAATTTCTTGTACTGATTTTTCTTCTTCAGCACCTAATTCTCTTACTTTCATTTAATTAAATTTATCTAGGTTCAAATTCAGCTAAGTCAAAACCATCCAACGTGTCTTCATTTGATTCAAATGTTACAGGTGGAAGATTATTCTTACGCTGTTCTATTAATTTAGATTGTTGTGTTGCCTGAAGTTTGGTTCTGTCATCCTTCCGGTCTTCTTTCATTTTATCTTTATCGAGAAGCGCATTAACGTCAACTCCTTTTAACTGCATTTGTAGTTGGAATTCGAGTTGCATTAACTGAGATTTAATCTCTGCCTCACCACGCATTCTTTCTATATCAAATCCAGCCTTAGCTTGAGCTACTTGCATCTCACTTTGAGTTTCCATCTGCATCTTCTGTGCAGATATCTGAGCAGCCATTTGCTGAGACTCCATGTTAATCTGAGCTTGCATCTGTTGTTGCATAGCTTGATTTTCTTGTAACCTCTTTTCTTTATTCTTTCTTTTGACCTTTAGTAACTGATTAGCTAACTTTACGTTCCTTATTTCACGTATATCAATAGCGTCCTCTAAGTCAATTGCATCTCTAGATAGAGCTACTTGTATGTTTTGTTCTAGTTGTTGCTTTTCTTCTTCATCTGGAGATACTTCTATAAATATACCAAAGTCGTGTATATGTAAGTCCTTGATATTCTCAAGAAGCTCTACATTATACTTACCTACCTGCATCACAAACTCTTCCTTGTGGTCGCTATATTCTAAAACATCAGATATCCTACAAGATATAGCTTCAGCTAAATCCCTAGTGATATCTAGTCCTGCTTGTAGTATGTGTCTAGTAGCTGTGTTACTATTTAGTGCAGCCATTTTCTGTAAACCAACCAATGAGTTTGGATCAGGTGCTGAACCGTCTCTAGCTTCATTAAGCCCTGTTACATCTCTAAGCATACTTAAATAGTGGTTGTAACTACCTATTAAACTACCTATCTTTGCTTGTCCTGAATTCTTAGAAAGCTCTTGAATAGGTATTCTTGCGTTATTAAACTCACCATCTTGGGTAAAGCTTCTACCTATAACACTACCTGTTTGGAAGTACAATCTAAGTGCATCCTCAGGGTTGTATGCAGCCCCATTACCTAGGTCAACCTCATTAAGTCCATCTGCATCAATGAATACACCATCCGGTACAACCTTAGATATAACTTGTTGAAGCTTCAAGTGGGTCATTTGTATTAAGTCAGCGAATGGTATCATACGCCTTAATGTAGACTCTATATTCCCCTTATACATTCTAGGAGCACACGCTACATAGTTAGGTATCGCATACTGTGATGCAGACTTAGGTCTAGCCATGTTTTCAGACATCTCCCACTTAAGTAAGATGTTTGTTCCCATAACCATAACCCCTTCATACCATACGTCGATAACCTTCTCAACCTTTTCAAAAGATCTTTCCTCCATCATCTCTGCTGGTGGGTCGAATGTATCATCCTTCTCTATAACCTTCTCAGTACCGTCTTCGTTTATTTTCCTCTTGTAAACAAATTTCTTTGTTGTCTTATAATTAAAGTAAAGAATAGTTGTAGTGTCTCTACTAAAAATACTGTTGTTGTATAACTGAGCACCTGTGTAGTGACTATTCCAATCCTGACTATACTTAGATATTTGTTCTAATTCGTCTTTAGTAAGCGTTGGATCTATCTTAAGAAGCTCACCTATATTAACCGTCTTAACCTCACCCCAATAAAAACAATCTTTAAAGTTAGGGTCTTCGGTATAACTGTATATAACATTTGCAGGGTCTACGTAATCAATCTTAATTCCGTCGCCTTTTAAGAACTGATGCTTGACAATACCAACACCTAAACACATTATATCATAATCAACACGAGACTTTATGTCTTGGTATTTATTACTGTCAAATGTTGTATTGATAACAGCCTCTTCTGCAAGTTCTATTGAAGACTTGTAGTTTAACTGCATATGTAATGAAAGCTCCTCGTCCGTTTCAGGTAAGTCTCTCTTTGGTGTATTAAATGTGTTTATACCAAAATCATCCTCAATTTGAGTCATTAAGTCTTTTGAGACCATGTCAGCCTCGATAACATCTTGGTACGCGTTTCTCTTTTCAGCAGACATCGCATCTTGTGCATAAGCCTTAACTGAAAAAAGCCTGTTAGACATTCCGTTAACAACGATGTCTATAAACTTTGGTATAATAGGTACAGGTGTCCAATCAAGGTTCATAAATGAAAGGTCACCATCAACAGATAGTTCGTTCTTATATTTAGCTACCGACTGTTCAGCTCTTGCATAAAGTCTTAACCTATGAAACGCATCCCATTGGTTATAAAACCTACAACTGCCTCCGTCTTTTCTGAACCACTCGTATTGTATAGCTTGACCAATCTGCAAACCAAACTCAGGAGTATTCTTCTTTGAGTCTGAAACATATTGACTTGGAAAAGACGATGGATTAATAGTTACTTCTACTTCCTTCATTTTATTATTTCACTGAATCTACCGCTGTTATTATATCTCGCAAAATTAACGCTAATTTTTGACTCTTTTTTTAGTGGTTTATACATATTTTTTTGGTTAGCCATTATAGCTAATCCTGAACTTATAGCTGCATCAAACTTTGTTCTATTGTTTATATCAAACCTAGCCCACTCATTTAATGTTCTTATAAAGTACATCTCACCCATCTCATCACTATCCCTATATGTACCATCCGTATCTAGTCCTACATACTTCTCTATGTACGTCTCAATACAAGAGGCGTGTGCTTGTTTAATGTCCTCAGATGAGTTAGGTATCCCGCCAAGCTCTTTCTCTGTCTTAGATAGCTTAGATCTGTCTCTATCAGGTCTATTCATAGAGTACCCTCTATAGCCTCTGTTCTTAAAATGATAAAGCAGTCTAGGTTTATTGTTCTCCGCAAGTATAGGCATACCATAAAACACGCAAGCCATAAGTATATCTTCAAAGAATATCTCAGCAGTTTGCGGTCTTGCTATGTACTCAAGAAAGAAGTGGTTTGTTGGAGCGTTCTCCATGTGATACTTAGTTAGTCCGTGTAAAGAACCATTAGACCCCTTGCCACCAACTGTTCCTGATATATCATAAGGATCACACCCGAAAGCACCTATATGTTCGTTTCTAGGATATTTAACACCGTTTTTTATTTCAACATTATTCTGAAGACTAGCGTTAGGTATCCACGATACAAGGAATCTACCCCTATCATCAGGACTCCAAACAACCTTAGTATCCTTCTCTCCATTTAACCAATGGAAGCTACCTCTAGTAAGAACCCTGTTCTTTATTAGTGAGTCATTGTAATCTATTTGTTGGTATATCTTAGTAAGGTTATATAGTGAAGACTTGCTTTCATCTCTAAAAGCGTGTGACTCTGTTCTAGGAAACTGCCTGTAAAATTCATTTAAAGCATCAGGATCGTTTTTTAATGAAGCAACCTCGTTTTCCCAGTAATCTATAGCACCTATTGTAACAGGTTCACCATCTATACCCATAATAGGTTTCTCAGGTGTTCTGAATACAGGATGTCCATATATATCTATAAACCCCTCCATGTTCCACTCCATAGGAATAAACAAGTTGTAGAGTCCTGATTTCGTTTGACCATTAGAGTTTCTATCCTTTGGAAAGGAGCTCATGTATAACTTCTTACCGGCTTCACCACCCTTACTAAGTGCATTGGACGTTGAACCCATCATACACTTACCTATTATTTTTCTACCTAAACGTAGACAGGTTTTTGTAACCCTCCAATTGTTTAGTATATTATTAGGCTTCTCCCACTTCTTAGACTCATCGTGAATAAGTAACTTTAACTTTTCCCCATCATAAGAGTTGTCACCAGTGTTCTTCCAGTCAATACTTGTATCTAACCCTTCAACATCAATTACCTCCTCGTCGTACATGTTCTTCTTAGTAATCTTAGAAGCAGGTACTCTAAATGATAATTCTGTCTTTGGCTTATCCATACCATCCTGCACGGGCTTAAAAAAGAATGGGTAATTAAATACTATTGGTACAACCTTATCTGTAAACATTTTTTTAGCATCAGCACCTGTCTTTGACAGTATACCAATCCTAGCGTCTTTAGTTATAGTTCCTATATTTGAACACTCCTCAGAAGCCATATAAGAAAACCCTGAACGACGTATCTTAAGGTAGTCCATACCGAACGACCTTTTATCTGCCTTACAAGCCTCCCAGTATAAATAAAATATTCTGTTAGCTTCCCTAAAGTCAGGTAAACCTACATCAATCTTAGTCCACTGAATGTACATGTAATTAGAGCCTGTTATGTAAGTCTTAACTCCATTATTCATGAACCAAAAACCTTGCTCACGCCTATCAAATTCTTGCTCTATGTAATCAACCCACTTAGACTTAAATGAGTCAGGAGCTTCATTCCACTGAAATATAGACTTTACTCTAGATAATTCTTTTGGGTACTGCTTAGATTCCCAATACTGTTCCTTCTTTGTGTTAGACCTAGAGTATACATCTTTAGGGGTCTCAGGTAGTGCTATTTTAAGGTCATTAATTTTTATTATTTGACCTATAGTACCGTCCCTTGATATGATAACAATGTCGTACTTTTCGTCATAGCCATACTTCCAAGATTTTTTCTTGTTAGCGGTGGCTAAAACGCCTGGGTTTATTATACCCTCTACAGTTGTATAAAGTTTATTTAGCTCTTCTTTCTGCAAAGCTTGACATTGTTGTGGTTGTTGTAGTTCTACTGTTTCCGTCTAGCATAGATTTTTCTTGTTCTATCCTAGATAGTATTTCTAAAGCATCAAATATAGCTAGCTTCTTGGTAGCTGCAGCGTTCTTTAATCTGTCAGCAGCAATATCATCTTCGCTATCGTTTAATATACTCTCTTGAGCTACCTTTATAAGTTGCTCTACAGCCTTCTCTCCTGCTTCTATTATTTTTAATTTGAGTGCGTCTATATCCATTACATTAAAATTGTTATATCGTTAGTAAACATCCTGTACAGCTTCTCGCCATCTACATCAAACTCATACTCAGTATCGGGTTTGAAAGAAACTTTATCTCCCTCAGCCAACCCTAATTCGTCTAATTGTTTATTAGAGTATTTTATGTATCCCACTAATGGTTGCTCTGTGCCATGACTAGATAAGTAATAGTCTTCCTTTTCAGTAGGCTTAACAAAGCAATACTTTCCGTAAGCCTTCCACGTATCCTTTTTTTTATACAAGAAAAACCTTTGCTCGTCAACAAAAAACAAGTCATCCTTAAAGTAGTTACCACTACTCTTTTGTCGACCTTTCATGTCATAGTAATACTTGAATACGTTGTGATGTACCAGCAATGTATCACCAACTTCGATATCTCCATCGTAATTTATAGGTGTACTTACAACTTCTGCAAACCTATTAGACACCGTATGGTCTTCTTGAGATACGCTTGTTATCAAGTCAACACCACCAATATTTTTTATATTGTCGTATCTCCTGTTATTTACAGGTTTTACAATAAAGTAGAATGGAGATTTCATTAAAAGTTTATATTAAATTCTATAGATATAGGCATGTTCTCGTTAAACTGCTTCCACATTAAAACCTCACCACTCCTTTCTATCCATATACAGACACGACCTTCCCTTATTTCAATTAAGTGTATCGTGTACTTGCCACCTAGAACTTCTTGCCCTGATATATAGTGCATAGAACTTCCTTTGTAGTCAGCACCTATAGATACCTTCCTAATCTCATTCATAGATTTCACCCGTTTTAAGGTTTATGTCATT
>Ga0208134_1001778_pt1 | contig 12071 bp, 3 predicted proteins | sample VirMetDEL_Mar_31_FD_184515 | JGI IMG/M metagenome (GOLD analysis project Ga0208134, IMG submission 184515) | Aqueous microbial communities from the Delaware River and Bay under freshwater to marine salinity gradient to study organic matter... | ecosystem: Environmental > Aquatic > Marine >... | reverse complement strand
AACATCTTCGCTCATATAGATATCAGTAATGTTGTCGTCACCGATTAGAGCAGTATTACTTCCTTTACCAACAGCGTTTGCACCGATTATTATTTGATTGGATTCGTCATCAGCTGCAGGTTTTGTTTCTGAACCGATGAATACATTTGAGTCTCCATCGGAAAACACGGTTGAACCATCTGTAATAAAAATACCGGCTCTATATCCAACGGCAACATTTTTATCTGCTGATTCTGCATTTATACCATAGAGAGCGTCTTTTCCTAATGCTACATTATAATCACCATCAACATTAGAAAATAAACTATCCGAGCCGAGGCCGATATTATCAGTTCCACCGACCAAATAGTGCATTACCCTATCGCCCATTCCAACATTTCTACTCGCACCAGCTCCTATGGCTTGCATCGCATCCGTTCCAATAGCTATGTTATCATTATGACTACCTTCACCATTTTTCATGGCTTGGTATCCAATCGCTATATTGTCATCACCACCATTATGGTCATACATAGCTTGATATCCAATGGCAATATTTCTATCACCATCTGCATCTGACCAATGTCCTTGAGCGTCCCAACCAATAGCAATATTTATTGAAGAACCAGCATTTGAAAAACTACCAGCATTATAACCAATTGCTAAATTAGCTTCACCAGCTCCAGTTGCACCAGCGCCAACTCCAAAATTTACATTGTTATTATGACCGATACCACTATTAAATTTATCTAATTCTAATATTCCAAACGAACCAGTTGAGGTTGATGAACCACTTATGTTTCCAGCAAAATCTTTTACACCATGAAATGTGGCACCAGTAGCAGAACCTGAAGCAAAATAGATATCGGTCATAGTAGTATATCCAATGGTTGTTGTGTTTGAACCATGACCTGTAACGCCACTTCCTATTACTATCTCTCTGGTAGAGCTAGCTGTTAAACCGGAACTTTGTCCAATTAAAACAGAGTTGGATGGGTTGGTGCCGCCTGAACCTTGCCCTAAGATTACATTGTAACTTCCATCTACTATGCCAGTTCCTGCAGATCCTCCGATTGCGATATTTTTTACTCCCTCTGTAGCATTTTGTCCTGCATTCTTTCCGATATACACATTATCAGTTGCATTGTATTGTCCAGTATCTCCTTTTAGATTATATCCAGTATTTTCTCCGATAAGAATATTGTCATTACCTATATCTTTATTGCTGCTAGCATTACCAAAACCAGCCCTACTTCCAATTACTATATTATCACTTCCGGAAACTCTGTTCTGAGCAGCCTGGTAACCAATCATAATAGACCTAAAACCACCATGTGCTGCCGATGTGAAAATCTTACCAGCATTTAAACCCATCATAACATTAGCACCAGTTCCATCAACAGCATTACCAGCATCGTTTCCGATTGCGATATCAGATCCAGGTGAATTAAACTCTGGTAATTCATTTCCATTTTGTTTTAGATGTCCAAACGAACCAGTTGAGGTTGATGAGCCACTTATGTTTCCAAAGGCATAAAGACTACCACTCATATCGGCAGTAAACATATCTACATCATCATGTCTGAAATCTAAAAATAATCTTCTTCCAGGTCCATGATCTGCTTCTGTTACGATGTTTGATTTAAATATTGATATATCTTGCGCTTGACTAGGACCGGAGGATCCGGGAAAGCCTATTATGGCGTCTGCATTGATATAAAAGTTTTTATATGTAACTGAAGCGTGATCCGATGTAAATTTATTTGTTACACTATTAAAATTAAAGTTAAAAAGTGTAGTGCTGTTTCTAGCGCTATTACCGTATAAACCCAATGTCCCTTTTCCACTACTGGAATTTATTCTAAATATATCATTAATTTCAGCTTGTTGTGTTCCTGGAAATCTTAATCTATTTGGATTATATGAACCTTGAATTTCATCAGCTAAAAGTGTTACTTGACCACCAATAGAGACATCGCCTAGAAGAGTTGGAATTTTAGCATTAGTGCTTTCTACCGTTCCAAACGAACCGGTTGATGTTGATGAACCACTAACATTACCTGTATGTAGTTTAGCAGTAGAACCTGAACTAAAATATACATCGGTTACCGCAGTATTACCGATTGTTACTGAATTATCAGCTATACCTATTGTTCCTTTTCCAATAACTGTTTGATTATTAGCCGAACCTGTGCTGAGAGCAGCATATGAACCTATTAAAGTATTGTCTGTGCCAGTTGTTAAATCATTTGTTCCTGTTCTAGCTACATGAGAACCTATACCGGTATTAGATGTTCCTTGACTTATTGCATTAAATCCTTCAGTTCCAACTACAGTATTATCTCCATCACCATCACTAGCAGGTTTAAAATTATACATAGTAGCATAACCAAGAGCAGTATTACTATCACCATCCTCACTACTATTACTCATTTGCCTCATAGAAGCATAACCGACTGCTGTATTATAACGACCAGTTGTGTTATATCGTAATGTCTCATGACCAATAGCAACTGTTCCAGCAGCATGACCACCAGCAGTATATTGACCAGCATAGCGACCTATGAATACAGCGCTTGTAGTGCCGGTGCCTGAGTTCATAGCTTGTCCAATAGCAATAGTATTGGAAGCACCATCTGTAGCAGTATAACCTGCGTAAGTGCCAATAAAAGTAGCGTAAGTAGAAGTTGTTAGGTTTTGACCAACGCCCCTACCAATTAAAGTATTCTGATTTCCGGATGTTAAATCTTCTCCTGCTTGGTTACCAAATATTGTATTTTCATTACCACCCAAACCACTATTAAATTTATTTAATTTTAATACACCGAATGAACCGGTTGATGTTGATGAACCACTTATGGTGTCCCCAAGAAATGTATGAGTATCATCCACAGTATCACCAAATATTGTTGAACCACTAAGGGATTGATAGGTTATATTTGTAACTGATGAACTTACTATAAAGTTTCGAGCAGTAACATTTCCTTTAACATCAATATTTCCAGTTATACCCATATCACCGGAAGATTCAATTCTACCAAACGAACCGGTTGAGGTTGATGAACCACTAATCTTTGTATTTGTTCCACCAAATATAACTTGAGTCTGAGATGTATTACCTATTACAGTTTGATTATCTGCTGTAGCAGCGGCATCATGTCCTATTACAATCCTGTTTGCTGCTGTAGTAGAACCTAAATCAGCACCTTGTCCTATTCCGATGTTAAAATTACCCGATTGTAGTGCATCGGCTGCATTTCTTCCAATACCTACATTACCGACTCCTGTAGTGACTCCTTTTAATGCTCTATAGCCAACAGCAGTATTACCTGTAGAATTTCCTCCTGATAAATTTTCTTGACCAATTGCAACATTTTGGTCACCTGAGGTTATTTGACCGCCGACAGTATATCCAATTAGGGTATTTTGTCTACCACCAGAAGTATCGAGACTTTGACCTGTGCCAGCATAACCAATGACTGTATTTGCTAGATTACCTTGATTAAAAGATATGAGTCCACGAGTTCCTTCATTAGCTAACTCTATTATACCAAACGAACCGGTTGAAGTTGATGAGCCACTTATGTCTCCGATGAGTGCTAAGCTACCAGCACTACCGCTAATAGCACCAGCATGAATTGTAGCCCCACTATCTTCACTTAGATAAATGTCTGTGATATTATCATCACCTAAAACTACTGTATTGCTTCCTTTACCAATAGCAGTTTTTCCAATCACAATTTCATTTGAAGCACCATCGGTAGCAGTAGTATATTCTCCTATGTATGTGCCACCATCAGTATTACCGCCATTACCAGAAAAATAACCAAGAAATACATTTGAACTACCAGCGACTAAACTTCTAGCTGAATTGTCTCCAATAGCAGTATTTTTTAAACCCTCTGTAGCTCCATCACCTGCCTGGTGTCCGATGTAGGTATTTGAAGTAGCATTATAAGTTCCACCACTTCCGTCTAAACTATAACCCGCATCTACTCCAACCAGTGTATTTTGCCCCATTTTTTGAGCACCTGGACCACCAGCACGATATCCGATAGCAACATTTTCACTTGCAGCAACTCTATTCTCCATGGCTTTTAAACCAATTGCTACATTTCTAACTCCAGTGCCTATGCCTGAAAGAACATCATCTCCAATACCGACATTGTTATTATCAGAACCATCATCGCCTGTGCCAGTTCCTTCACCCCCTAAATATATAGAACTTCCAGTTACAAATATTGGTGGTAAATCTTTACCATTCATTCTTACATGACCAAACGAACCGGTGGATGTTGATGAGCCACTTATGTTTCCAGCTATCTCTAAATTACCACTGCCGGTCATATCACCGGTTAGATTAAAGTCGTCATTAAATGAAATACCAGCAACATCTCCACCCGTTGATTGAAAATTATCAGCAAACACTGTTCCGCTTGCACTTATATTTCCACTAGCAGTTACATGACCGGTTATATTTAAATTTGATGTTAGCCGAAGTGTGCTTCCTGATTGTGGTGATATAGCATTTACATTTAAATTAGACATATTCTCATCCTATGTTGTGAAGAATGACGGGGGAACTAATAGTAGCCTACCATTATCTTCTATATTTATTGTGTTATCCGCACCTACTGAAAAATTTTCTGATACTGAGATAGATATAGAGCCGCTCTTTACATTTATGTTACGGCCTGTGTAGGTGTGTGAATCAAATGTAAGCAGAGGTGTTAGAACTTCTGTAGCTACATCCACCATACCAAAAGAGCCGGTTGATGTTGCCGAAGCACTTACGTTTCCAACTACATTCATATTGCCAGTTAAATCAAAAGGACCTACCATAGAAACCGAACCAGAGGTTGTAAAGGAGCCGCTAACGCTCAAAGATGAGCTTACTATAAAAGATCCTGTAATTCTTGGATTTAATTGTTTACTGTCTATTAAAGCCATAATTTATATCCGGTTTCTCACTACGCCTTCTCCAATTAATTTCTAGTGGATATACTAATCTCCAAAAGATTTTTATCTATCGGTAATAAATATAAGGAAATGGTAAAAGAAAGGTGGAAAGTGGAGTTTTTTTTATATGTTTTTATCCACAATGATAAGTGCAAGCAATTAACTTAGTTGTTTCTGATTCATCGTCCCAATCTACTGGCATATTAGCTTTTGCTACTGTGTAGTTATGTAGTAAGTCATCGCTTTGCTTACGAGCGTATCCACCAGAACCTGATGCTGTTGTTAAATAATCTCCTATTTCTATATCCCCGCCTTGATTAGAAGCTAATATAAATCCATCCCCAACTGATGCTATACTATGTGTAAATCTCCAATCCTTTTCTAATTCATCGATAGTTCCATCGTGTCTACTTCCGCTTGTTCCCCACGGCATCGCAAGAGTATAAACACCAAAAACTCTTTTATCTTGATGTGCTGATGATGAAACCACCCAATGTAAAGGTTGATTTGACATTTTAGAGTCAAAGCTAGAACTCACCATACTAACAACTGTTCCATTTGGATACACACTACCAGAAGTGCTACCGCTTGCAGATGTATAAATCGATGTTGTATCGGATTCTGATTTTAATATTTTTGCTAGGTGAGCACCTGTAAATGCGTTATAAGCTATAGTTCCGCTACCATTGACAATAGAACCTATAGAATCACCATTTCCATCGGAAAATTTTATAAGTCCTGTTGATCCAGCGCCATCGTCAGCACCTACTTGAATTTCTATACCAAATCTGTTTTCATTATCCCCATCATTAAAAAATCTAGCCATATAGCCAGCATAATTAGCATGAACACCGAGAACTCCTTCAGCACCATCTCCGCCTGGATTGCAACCTATACCCACAACGCCTCTTGCTGCATCTACTCGTATCATATTTTGACCATCTAAAGGTCCTTTTGAAGGACTAGCAACAGCTGAAACTTGAAAGTCAATATTTTCTTCATATGGGTTATGATTAAATGCAGCAGAAGTTAAAACGTGGGATTCGTTAACTATAAGAGGATAGTCTTTGTCAGCAGGTTTAGTATCAAATGCACCTAAACCAAGAGCTGGTGAGGTCATAGCTGTTCCAAGCACACTTCCTCTAATACCTCCTACATGCAAGAAATTAGCATTCGCATATTGTAATGTGATGCTAGCACTCGCGTAATTTGTAGAACTTAACGCGGCTCCGTTATTAGCAACTGCTTCGCCGTCATCTTTCATAACTGCTGTGTGATTAGGAGTTACCATTATAGTCCCTTGAAAATTTGAGTTCCATCCACCAGCAAACATAAATGGGGCTGGAGCACGAACTGGATCTCCAGCTAAATAAGTTTCTTTTACGTTAAATGTAGCTATAGCAGCTGGAACACTTAACCCAACCTTCGTGAGTGAAGAAAGTGATTGAATCTTAAAGTCTGTATTAGATCTTGCAAATTCTATTCTGGTTCCGGATTGTATTTCTAAACAATCTTTGTAAGTGCTTCCACCATCTACTTGTCTCGTTGAAGAAAATCCAAAAAAGTAAGGATCATCTGCATCACAAGCAAAGAAATAACCACCATTGACTCCGCTAGTAGTAACAGCATCCGTATTGGAAGTTGATCCGTTGTTTCTACAGAAATGAACTGTTGAATTTCTGGCTTCAATAATAATTCTATGACCAGCCCCAGCTCCACTGGTAGGAGGAGCAGTTCCAGCAGCAACCTGTGAAGGTGGGATTATTGCAATAATTGGAAACATATCTGGCTTTGATCCGGCAATAGCATCTAAATTATTTAAGGTAACCATCATACCCATATCACCGCCTCGACTTCCATCTAAGTATAATATCCAGCCTGTTTTAGTTCCACTATTATTAGTAAAACTTTGTTCAACTAAATAATCTGTATAGTTACTAGTGGTTATTTCTATATTACGAAAAGCAAAATAATCAGCTACAGCCACATCTTGTATTACTGATTTTCCTCTTAGTTGCATAGAGCTAGCAGTTATCTGTCCATCTGTAGTTAGTTCAAAGTTAGAAGCACTTATAGCAAGCGTTCCAGCAGAGCCTTGAAAATCTATGTAACTACCTGTTCTGTTTGGCTGACCTACGAAGAACTTTTCTGTTTGACTATCTATGTGAAACTTTGAAGAACTGATTTCTATATTACCTTCCGAACCGCTTACAAAATTTTGATTTTTATCACCAAGTAAGAATGTAGGAGCTTCCAATTTAATATTTGAACCTGAAAGAAAAGCAACCTCGCTCATCAATCCAAAGCCTTGAAATCCTGCAGGCACATTTCTGGTTCCAGCTACACCGCTTAAATCACCTAATCTAGCTTTTAACTCTACATCATAAATACCACTACCTGTTCTTTCAACAATGTCCATATATGGCGTTGCTTTATTTTTAGGATTAGCATTTAATCTTATGTATCCGGTTCCTACTGTATTATTTCCTGTTCCACTAATATACCTACCGGTGCTTACTACAACTTGACCTTCTGTATAATTTGTTGGTCCTCCAATTGGATCTCCAACCGAGCCACTATCGCCTGTTCCTACGCTTCCGATAGAACCGTAATCTAAAGATGCTGTAAAATGTTCTAGTTTTAGAAAAGCATCATTGGTAGAATCAGTTACACCGACAACTTGCATTTTAATTTTTGAACCGGTAGCTACGCCAGAGGGGAAGTATAATTCTTTTTCAATCGGGCCCGCGCCATCAGCAGTATTCCAAAATGGAAGTGTTCCGATGACAGAATCACTATCAGTATTATTTAATAATCTTAAACTTAAACTAGTCCCATCGCCAACGACAACACTACCGGTTACATTTACATAAAAAGAACCAGAGCTTACATGACTACCTGACACGTGTATACCGGTATTCGTTCCATTTGCATAAAGTCCTGCTGCAGATACTCCTGTATTAAATTTCAAATCAGTCACTACAGGATCTGTGTTACTACTTCTAAAACCTATAAACCCAAGATAAGTTGATGCATCAGCACCATAATATTTTAATTCTTTTCTTGTATAATATCCATTACCTCTCTGAACAAGTATATTTCCAGCTAAACCATCGGGATCAGAATCCCCGCCTGCATTTACTCTAGATGATGAAACAACTTTCACATATTCAGTATTGAAGCCTGTATCGGTTACTTTTTTAATTAGTAAAACTTCACCCTTAGCAAATCCGGTTACATTTTTTAAAGACATAGAAACTTCTGTAGCGGCTACAGCCGAACCGCTAAGAGCAGCTGAGTTAGCAACAAACAACTGACCGCCAACAGCATTAACGCTTTCCTTTTCAAAGGTAGTAGTAGCCATTGTTCCTCTTATTTTACAATTTTCAAATTCAGCGTAACCATTTTCTTCTGCGGTTATGATAAATCCGGAGAAGTCGCTTACATAATCGCTTGATTTTATAGAACCATCCTTTCCTAAAATTAGATTTCCACCTTGTATTGTTGATTCGCTTAGCTTCCACCCACCAATGTCACCACCGATAAATTTTACAGTTGAACCTGTAACTTGTCCTGAGCCGCTTAAGATTAGAGAACCATCCGCACTTTTAATAGCCACAGAATTAACATCAAAGCCACCAATCGATGCTGATACGAATTTGGCAAATCCATTTGAATCTAATGATGAAGAAGCATTAAGAACTGTAGATGTTTCTCCATCTATTATTGCTGGTAGGAATAAATTATTAACAGATAAACTTCCAACTACTGTAAGTGTATCGTTAACAAATTGTAAATAGTTTCCACCACCTTTATCTCCTAATAAAATAGCACTAGCAGTCACATTACCTTCAGGCGTTAAATGAAAATCTGATGAGCTTATTTCTATATTTCCTGTTGAACCGCTAATGAATTGTAAATCTTTGTTTCCTACAAAGAATGCATCTGCTAAAACCTCAAATACAGATGGGTTGGTTCTAAATTTTAAAGAGCCACTTTCGCCAACTAATTCTAAACCAACACCTTTATAATTATCTCCACTATCAGGTAAAACAGAACCACTGTATATCATAAATCCATAGGAACCTGATTGAGCAGAAGCTGATATAAATCCTTGATATCCAACTGATCTCATAAAGCCTGATCCGGTAGCTCCATCCTTACCTGTTTCAGGTAATGTAGAAGTGACTCCACCTAAATGCATACCACTTCCTGTATTGTCTCCGCCAATAAACATATTACTTTCTAAAACATTATCTTTACCACTTATAGACATATTAGCGCCATCGAAAAGAATACCGGCATTGTATGCTACAGTATCAGCAATATTATTATTTACATCATAGAACTCTGCTAAAAACTCAAATGTATCCGGTCTTTTATGACTTAATTCTGCAGGTATTTGTTGGCTAAATTGAAAGAATGATGGTGAAAAGCCTGTATCAGCAGCAGGAGCTATAGACATATCTGATATATTCCATATACCGGACAATACTCTAAATTGTAAAACACCATCCCCACCTAAATCATTTGAGAAGGGTTGGTTGACTAATCCAAAATTTACTGTTTCATCATCACTAGCTTTTACTGACAAAGCACCTATTCTCCTTCCATATTTATTGGATTCCGGCACATAAACAGAATTACCCTCATCAAAATATAATTTATCCGATTGTTTCATAGCAGAGCCAGAAACATATACCAACATAACTGCTTCTTTGGTTGGCTTTATTTTCTTACCCACTGCTGTAAATGAAATAGAATAGTCCATTCCATTCACCATATCAAATTTATATTCATCTTTTAATTGAAATCTTATATGTTTGCTAGAATCATCAGAAAGTGCTATGCTACTGGATAATTCTATCGCATCCAATATAGTAGAGTTACTGTAAGAAGCGGTTATTGATGCATCAGTTACAGCTGTTAATCCATTCTCATTTCCGAAAATATCCCAATACTTATCAATCTCAGATTGTAATATCACATAACCAGTTCTTTCTGCTTGACCAATAGATTCTGTATCTACTAATAGTTCTTTGCTTTCTAATGGAACTTCTGAAAGTAATTTATAATCATCAAATCCACCTTCACTTTTAACATAGACTTTTACCTTATAAACATCACCTGAAAAGGTTCTCATATTAGATAATTTGACATCAGCATACGATACTAAATTAGCAGCAGCATAAGAACCGGTTGGCATATTTTCATATGCTATTTTAGCTTTAGCGAATATAGGTAGAATTATATTCTCCCCATTATTATTTTTGTTAGTAAATGGTAATTCTACAACAGCTGTTTTGTCATTTATTAAATCTACGATAGAAGCAGTATACATAGAAGCGGATACATTAATTATTCCCTGCTCTTTCAATGTGTCAAAGGTTGGCGTATCAATTATACCAGAATCGCTTAATACGCTAGAAGGATAGAAATTAGAATTTGTAAAGGTATTACCTAAATCAGATTCAAAAAATGTTACAGATCCACCTATATGAGCAGTATTAAATCTAAATGATTCAGCTCCATCGAACTCTCCTATCCTTAACTGATACGGAAATGTTGCAGGTGAATTTGTTTTTGATAAAAGACCAGATCTTTTAAATGCGCTATTTTTACGAAGTCCTTTTTTATTCTTTCTTTTTCTACTTTCTATATAAGCTTTAATATTTCTTTGTTTTTTAGGGGAAGCAGTTCCACCACTACCTTGTTTAATATCATTATCTATAGCACCATGCGGTTTAAATAATAAATCAGAATCTGTGGGTGTTCCTTCTACATTAAATTCGGGTGTAAACTTAGAGCCAGTAACCTCTGACCTTACCATAGTTCCTTTTCTTATTTCACTAACATTTATTTTTGGTTGGTCAAAGAATTTAATTATTTGAGTATTAACTGCTGTAGGATTTATGACTACTTGCTTTGTTAATCTAATATTATAAGCACCTTGATACTCTACCGGCACAGGATCTACATCACTAAAAATAGTCGTATCTTCTGGAACTGATTCTAACTCACCAACGATTATCAATGTTGCTATTCCAGGAGCAGTATCACCATATACTTCAGCAGATACCCTTCTAGCAGTCCCCTCTAAATATTCAGATACGGGCTCTAAGTATATACTCGCACCTTCATTGTCAATAAAATCCATTTGAATTTCAACACCATCTTTCATAAATGGTGAAAGTTCTATAAGAAAAGAACTCTTTCCTTGCGGTAAGCTATCAGGTAAATCGGAAACTATTATATGTCGTGACTTATCAGTCTCGTCAATGAGAACATCAATTTCATCTAAGTCAAGAAGTTCATTAAATCTTTTTACTATTGCCATTTATGCCTCTATAGTGGTTCTTATATAAATATTAAAAATTTAAAATTTAGTATTTATTATATGTATAAAGTATGGAGATTGTCGGTATGAAAAAGAAATGTTCTTTTACAATAGATGAAGATTTAATGAAATGGTTTAGAGGTTATGTGAGTGAAGAAAGCACCACAATGTCAGCGGTGCTTAATCAACACATTTTGAAATTAAAAAGAGAGGTTAAGAAACCTAAGAATTTACTTTCTAGTCAAAAGAAACATTACTAAAGTTATTCTCTTTCTTAATTTCTAGTAAGGTATCCACAGCATCTCTCATAGAATCTATATGAGAAACAATCATAGTGAATTGGAATTGAGATTTTAAATACTGAAATAGATTGTAAACAGAATTTAGATTATCGGAATCCATCGTTCCCCACCCTTCATCAATAGCTAAGAAGTTAGCTGCTGGTAGATTAGATACATTTATTAATCCCACACGCATTGCTAGGGATGAGATAAATCGTTCCATACCGCTAGATAACTCAAGAGGCCAGACATTATCATCATCGTATACTATGTAACAATTAATATTCTTGCCATCCATTTCTAATATCATAGAGAAATCTACAATCTGTGAAAGTATATCATTTATAGCACCCTCAATAGTTGGAAGTGCTTTGGATATTAATTCGTATGGAACACCATCACGTTTAATAGCATCCATATAGTATTGATAAGCAGCATGTTTATCTTCTAACTCTTCAACTTTGTCTATACTAGCCATTATGTTTTCACGATTGGTTTCTAATACTTTTATCTCA
>Ga0208134_1001777_pt1 | contig 12077 bp, 12 predicted proteins | sample VirMetDEL_Mar_31_FD_184515 | JGI IMG/M metagenome (GOLD analysis project Ga0208134, IMG submission 184515) | Aqueous microbial communities from the Delaware River and Bay under freshwater to marine salinity gradient to study organic matter... | ecosystem: Environmental > Aquatic > Marine >... | reverse complement strand
CGTTATAAGAGAACACAAAGCTTACTAATGATCCTAAAAACGGTAAAAACTTGAGAACCTTTAGTAAACGCGTACCTAGTAAGTTCGCTGTTTTAAATAACATAGCCTTGAACCCCTGCGCGACTCCCTTAAGCCCTTTCGTTCCGCTTTTTGCAGCAGTTAACCCATCGTCGAACCATTTTGATATATCATCGGCAAATTTACTATATCCTTTAAAAAATGTCTTCAACCCGGTATGAAACCCTTTAATGAGATCGGGTATCTTTGCTATAGTCTTCATTGCCCATGTACCTACACCTTGAAAGGCATCCCACACATAATCTGCTAACATTATAATAGCACCTATTGCTATGGCTAGCAACCCTAATTTTGTTGCACTTGCTTTATTAGGAATCTTATCTAGCCACTTATCACCACTATTGACAGTATCCTTACTACGCGCTACTAGAGTTGATGGCTTGTTATCCTTTTCCTTCTTTTTATTAAAATCAAAGAAGGCCTGTGCCATTACTGTAGCCGTATTATACGTACGTGTCTTCTCATTACCTGTAAGAGTTGAAACGACGCGGCGTAGACCATGTCGAAATGTAGAGCCTTGGCTTTTAATAACATTCTTATCGACTAACCTATCCTCGTCACTACTAGGTATACCAGCCTGTTCATTATTACGCTCATTCAGCGCATTTAACCCGAGTAGTATGTTGTCAATATCGTTAACTGTAGCCACATATATATTTATTCAACATCAAAGAAACTCGGATCAATTTCTACAGTAACTTCATCGACTGTAAGCAGTTCACGTTCTTCTTTGCGGATATTCTCGATAAACCGTATAATTGACTTGTTAAGAGCGAGTGGTAGCGACTCGATTAGCTTAATTTTATCACCAATCTTAAGAGATGTATAGTCAATTACTGTATCTCCGTACGATACAGTAGATATAAACTTAACAATTTCATACACATATATACTTCCTAAATTCTTATTGTTATTGTCTCCGTTCCTCTTAATCTCTTCTTCGAGCTTCTTTACAATATCACCCTCTTCAATAAGAGTAGGTACCCTTACATCCACGCTTATACCCTTATATTTAATTGTATCTGTATCTGGGAGACTGTGTACGTGGTCCTTATATGCTGACAGTACTTCAGCGAGGTCGATTACCTTATCATCAGATTTATATTCAGACCCTAGAGCGTCAATCCTAAGCGCTATAGCAATAGGTACTCGATCATATACCTTTAATGTAACATCGTTACTACTATCAGTAATAATTTTATTAAGAATTCTTGTAAAGCTGACCAGTCCAGAGACACCATCAACAACGCTAGATATGATATCTTTCTGTTGCTTAAGGTTCAAGCATTGAAACGCAAGCGTGGCCTTGCGTGACGGTATATATACGTCAACATTGTCACTCTTGATACCCTCAATCTTCTTAATAAAAGAAGATATATTATTTTGATCTGCCATAACGTTATTTATAACCCCGTCTCAGAAACTCCACCGTTTTGATTTTTATTTTCCTTTTCAAACTCCTCCAGATAATAGTTAATATCGTTTGGAGTTGATTTGAGCAGTGCTTCACCTCCTATTTTACGTGAGAGATGATACATAATATCTCTACATGTAAGTAGGTGAAATCCTGAATATAATGCCTTTATAATATATCCTGGATCGTATGACATAAAATTGACATTAATTTCATCAATACCTCTCTTCTTTATACTATCAACTAATACAAAACTCAAGTCCAGTTCTGATATATAGTCTCTTATAACGCTATATACTGTTGCAGGTAATGACGAGAGTATTTTGGAAGTATCTTCATTATCTAACTGACAAATATCAAGATCAATCCCGTCAATAGATATTTTGCTTATAACAGATGAGAACACATCGCGGTTTTTTTCTGTAAATAAGTGCCGTGGGATATCTAAGGTTAACTTAATATCGCCTATATTATATTCTTTAGCATGTATTGAGGTATCGTATAGTCGGTTAATAATGTTATTGAGACTTAAATTAACCTGTTTACCGTTGTTATCGTTCAACGAGAGATCCTCTGTTACATATACCTGACATGCTCTACACATAACAAAAAACTTATCGATACAGCTTAAGCTCTCAATACCGAGAACATGCTCTAGTAAACCAATAACACCTGCATCGTTGTCATCATAATAGAGACGTGCAACATCAAATATATCTTTAAAAGTAACTAAAGGTATGTTGAATTCCCTTTTAGAGTATGGCAGGGTATCTATATACATCTAGTTTTATTTAGTATAAGATCTGCAATGATCAATATCTAAATCAGATTAAGCAGTTCGACCATTTACAACATACTCCTTATATGCCAGTGTAACTGTCTTAACTATAAAATCTGTGTTATCATAGTTCATAGTATACCCCTCGCAGTTTGTTGGGTATACGTCCTTGAACACAAACTGCTTCCTCCTCTTACCATTCTTACCATACTCTGTAACCTTCATTGAAGGTGCCTTGAGCTTTGCGTTTATTAGACCGTCAACAGTTAAGGCTATGATCCACGGTCTAAAGATCTCATCTACTATATCATTATGAGTTTCTAGAAAGTTTACAGTTACGCTGCGTGATAGGAAGTCGTTTCTCTCAACAATTCCCTGACCTGGCATAAAGGCACCGCGGTTTGTTGAGCCCATATTGGTAGCGATTAGCGATTCACTTGGAAGCGTTACCTCCTGCGCAACCAATAGGTTGCTGAAGTTGTTATGTGAGTCTATATAATCCTCAAGCAATGCACCAGTGTCTTCTTGCCTGTATTTGATTTTGCGTATAGCACTCTTAACCTCACCCTCAACCGTTCCAGGGTCGATTTCTACAGACCATAATACAGGCATAGGTAACCGAAACCTACTGTTACCATTATCACCAAATCTGGAAAGCCACTTGCTGATGGGTTCGCTGTAATCTGCCATAATAATATTTATATTAAAAAAGCTATACCGCATGCGGTATAGCTCTTAGTTTTAAATTATAAGATCAACTCTACTAACCTCTTCCTCTATAATCTTGTGGTGATCCACCTCTAAATGAATTTGATCGATCTGCTTGGCTTTCACTGAAGTTGGTATAGAAGTGATATGAGAAGGTAACAGGGAACGTAAGTACTTCACCAGAACCATCTGCGATGGCATATTGAATTTCTCCAATATCACGGATGGAGGCACCTACTAAATCGATTTGTGCCATTTCCTGCAAGCGCTTATCAAGAGCGACTAGACTTATTCTATCACCGGCATCGGGAACGCCATACTCTCCTAGAGACGTGTCGTTATCAAACACTGCACGTGAAGCGGCTTCAAACTGTCCACGTAAGTTTACAGTCTCATCATGATAAAACTCAATTGTAAAATTCTCTGAGTTTGTATATGTCGACTTACCGGGAATATTAAACTGCTGACCGAAGTAGTTAACTGTCTTATTCTCAATTGCACGTCCGGGTAAGCTAGCTGTTCTAGCATAAACTAGCTCCTCTTCACCATCAAATGCAATTTGAGTGTTTGGTGAAGTGCCAGCGATGTCAATTTGTTTGACTCTAAAAAGAAAGTCACGAGCGAATTGACGTCCTACCGCTTTATCGAAGAAGTCTGTAATTGTTGTTGCATCTGCCATAATAATATTTATTGTTAAGTTTGTATTAAAGCCCCGTTTCCAGGGCTTTTTTAGATTTAAGCTCCTATAATCTCCTGGAAGTTAGCATCTGAACGAGTTGCAACGAAGTTAATTAATATGAACTCTGCAGACCTGACAGGCTTAATGTATATATCAACAACAAGTTCATTGTTATCAATAACTTCAGAGTTATTATTTCTCTCATCGCATACAATAAGGTAATCGTAAACACCCTCGTTGTTCAGAGCACGTTCAAAGATTGGAGTCAGTACATTAACTAGTCTCGTTCTTGTAAACACTGTATTAGGCTCAAATACAAAATACTGTGCAGCTTTACGAGATGGTCGTTCAAGTGCCTGGAACAATCTACGAACATTAATTCGATCGAATGCACTTGGCTTCCGTTGTAACGTCTTCTGACCAAATACAACAGGTCCCTGTGCTGGGAAGAACGTAATTGGGTTGAGGTTAGATTTATAGAGCTCGTCTCGTTGCTTCTGGTTTGGAGTAGATGCAATCTCTAGAGCTGTTTGAACTAGCCCGTTATTAAACCCTGCAGGAGCAATCCATGGGAATTTTGCAGCATCGGTACGTGCCATTATTGCTGCAGCAAATCCAGAGAATGGAACCCATGTATTTTGTCCAACGAATGGATCATAAACCTTGGCCCAGTTAGCATATGTACATGCATACGATGTATTAGCGCTAGCGAACTGATGACGTGTTGCCCAGTAAATATCTTTCTGGAATATTGATGTCTTAAGACCATCAATCTTAACGTCTTTACCAGTAACGTAAATATGCCTCAACGGATCAGCAACAAATATGCAATCGCCCCTACCACCATTCTTATAAATAGGTGAGCAGAAATTCTCAAATGTCTGGAATACTGACATATAGTTATTTCTAAGTGCGCGGCCATCTGAGGCAATATCTTCATTAGTAGTTCTAAGTGAGTCAACAGCAGATGCTATACTAGCATCATATCTAAACTCATCGTAAAACGATGTACCTGATGCTGAAGCTGCGGCATATACAGTGCCTAAGCCTGCTTCCGCAACTACATCAATATCGTATAAGTCCTGATTTCTTACCGCTAACAGCGATCTTTCAACCTTAGTAGGTACAGCGCCAATAATCTTTTCATCAACACGTCTGCTATTATATGCACCGAATGCATATAGATGATCACCGTATTCTTCTGAGCTGATTCCATCTAGGAATGTCTGAGTTACGCCTGATTTAGCTAAATCGTTATTATCTACTAACTGCTGCGATATCACTCTAACCTTCTTTTTAGGTACACCATTGATATCAACGGAAGTGCCTCCGAGCCTATCAGCAACATAATCATTAACAAATATCTCAACGTTACGTGACTTGCCGTCAGTATTACCGATGAATGCGTTAACCGATGGGCCACCTCCAGGAGCGAGAGAAGATCTAGAATAGTCAATAGATCCTAGTAGCTTATCTTCTACAACATAATCTAACTTAAACGACTCAGTACCGAAAAGTGACTTACGTAGCTTAAAGGTCATAATACCTAAAAAGTCATCTTCATCACGGCCTGACATATCGTAAGAGGCAATATTTTCTAATGTTTCAGATACGCTTGAAGTGCCGAACTGGTATCTAGATGACAAATTAAACTCTAACGTACTACCTGGCACGTTAAGGTAATCACGTGTAAAGCCGACGTCAGTATTAAGAGTCTTAACACCTCTAATAGATTCGAATTCTGATCCAGGATTAACAAACATATTGTCTGTTATACCGATATAATAGCCTTCGTATTGATCATTGAGAGTTGTCTGCGCCTTATTTAATAGAATAAGACCAGCGCCTCCTATTGACTCAAGCGTCGTAAAGGCATTAGATGCACTTGCGCTTTTTGACCACGTAAACGCTTCACCCTTTAGAACTGACTCATATTCATCTCTTGTAAACTCAAGGTGAGTAGGCTCACCTAATAGGTAAGTGCCTTTTTCGAAGTCTAGACTTGAATTATCACCAGCTGCTTCTGTAGCTGTAATGCCTACTGGTAGGCTGGTGTAAACTGGCTCAGTTGCTGGTATTACACTAGCACTTAATGTAATGCCAAGAGAGCTAACAGAGCTTGAAAACGTGGCAGTACTATCGATTGTAGTAACTACACCGCTAAGTGCATTAATAAGATCGCCTCTTGCTGGTGTAGGCACGGTATATAAAACATACGTATCTAAATTTGTATCTACAGGAGGAGCAGCAGTAGCACTAAAGCCAATCGAGTAGGTTGAACCGTCTGATAAGGCAAGGTCAACTTGAGCAGCAGATAATAGCGTCTCCGATACAGTTGCAGTATCGAATGTAAAATCATAACCAGGTATACCGGTATATGCAGTTACTGGATATACAAGTCCGGAAAATTTCGAGCCGAATCCAGTACCAGTACCGGCACCATAAGGTAGTCGAGAGGTCCAAATTTGTGCTGGGGACTTCAGCAGCTCATTAATAGAGTGATAAAAGTACCTCTCTGCAGAGTTTGTTGGAGCTCCGTACACTAGATCCAGTTCATCTTTTGTAGTTATTTTAATAACTTCATCGATTGGTCCTTGATCTGCATATCCTGTTACAAATACGTTAGTACCTACATTAGGTGGTGCGACTAGTGAAAGATCTCTTTCTCTTATCTCAACACCTGGTGAGTTGATTGTTCTTGTTGCCATATAATTATTTATAGATTTTTAGTCCTTTTTTTCAAAAATTAATTAGTTCAGTGTGCATTTGTGAATATACAAATGTGAACCCGCTAACGATCTCACCACCTCCTTGATAATCGTATTCAATGCTATTAATACTAGTAGGAAAGGCCTTTGTATACTTAAAAGCCATTACACGATTATCAAACTCATCTAGCGCATGAATTGTTAAATCGGTCTGATACTCTCTAAAGTCTTTTGACGTTACAATATCGCGCTCATTATATACTCCTGTCTTCTCATCATGTAATAAGTTCAACCATTGATATATGGTCCAGTAGTTTGAATATTCATTATCAATTACAAACTTTACATTTACAGGCGGGTAGGAGTTTTTAGAGTGTGAGGTGACGTATAGCGTGCTACCAGCATATCTATTCTCTACTGCAGGTACTGTTATCTCTGGAACTAAAGTACCAAATATAGAAAACTGTACTGAATCCGGAATAACCCGATCCTTGCGCTTATCATCCGTTATGTTAGAAGATATATTCCTCAAGACAGGTGGAACATCGAAGACTAACAAGAACTTATCTTGCCGCGCTTTATTGAGGGTCGATTGCTTTACTGCATTATTCGCCATATTAATATTTAGGTTTAAAAGTATTGTTTCCAGCCTTCTTGGTTCAGCCAATCCATTTCCGATATCTGCTCCGAATCATTTGCCATACCAAAAACAACAGGCGACATAAACGTGTTAGTCTCTCCAACAACCTCAAAATCATTATATATAGACGTCGGATCTTCAAAAAGCGCTACACCGTAATCCATTGGCTCAATCACACACGGCTTACCATGATCGTCTAGCTCAATAATATCAAAGTAGCGCTCTGTTAATTCCTTCTCCAATATAAAAAGAGCATATATCATACTCATTACTCTATCGTCATGAAACCCGCCCTTGGCCTTCCACGAACCATTTGGATATCTTACAAAGTCTTTTAATTCCTTTAAGGTTTCAACATCTCTTAACTCAACACATCGCATGTCATTGATAAAATATCTCATATTCATAACACCCTTATATTTGGTGTTAGTATGGGCGATCATCCCCATTTGAGGCTTAGATCTGTTTGCTACCTTAGCACCATACGAAACAACCTTTTCATACCCCACATCAAACGCTAGTCTATCAACAACCTGAGCCCCGCAGTTGTTACGCTCAATAAGAGCTAATGGAGATCCCCAGTTTTTTAGTATCTTATGAAGCTTATTAGCAAAATCTAGTGGTGGAATTTGTCTATTATGATATACCGCGACCTGTTTGATTGACTTAGTATCTGATATATCAAATATTTGTATTACCGACGCATCGATTCCGACACCCTCAGATATATCAACTCCTGCTACGTACACTTTATCCGGATCAGGCTCCTCCCAAATCTTATAGTTACCATCATCAAGTATAATTTTAGGACTGGTACACTTCTGCAACATTTCATTAAAAAGCTCTCCATCGATCGATGATTCGCCATTGTCTAAGAACTCACAGCAAAACTCCTGTTCCCACGCCTCATTTGAACCCAGTGCTTGTTTCGTCATAGCAGCCCACTTCTCATCCCTGCCAGGTACCTCGTTCCATAATATTAAATCGTGTCCCCATCCATTTTCACCACTCTCTGCACCTGTGTATATTTTATGAAACAGGTTACCAGTGCCATTCGCCGTAGAGCATATAAATACTTTTGACTTTTTAGCAGATGTAATAACAGGAAAGACTGATTTCCAGAATTCTTCTACCAGGTGCGGTTCAATGAAAGCCATCTCGTCAATTACGAGTACATTGACAGATTGACCACGAGCAGCTGTACCTGTTGTAGTTGTTATACCTATTCTACTACCATTTTCGAGAGTCATAGAAGTCTTTGCATATTCCTTGACAGGTGGCTTAAGCCAGTTGGGTAGCTCTTCATATGCCATTCTAACCCTCTGAAAGATTTCAATAGCAGTAGCCTCTTTGTTTGCGACTAATAAAATTCTTTGATCTTTATGAAAGCACGCCTGCCATAACAGGTAGATAGTCATCATAGTTGATTTACCGATTTGTCTAGATGCTAATAATATGAAGAACCTATTATCACGCATATGTCGAATAGCACGTTTTTGACATGCATGTAACTTAATTTTCTCCTTACCTCTATCTAGATTAACAATGTGAAAGAAGTTTTCGGCAAAATATAGTACATTCTTACTCGATTTTTTAAGGGCTTGTACTTTATCTTTAGTCCACTCTCCCTTCCAATTTGCATTTGGAAGGTTTGTATTACCCATATAATACATATTATTTTCTTTTCCCATTGAAAATATTTATATCTAGACATAAATAATTACATGTCTAAAGACGATATAAATAGCCTAGGATCACTTTACGGTGGTATGTTGAACGGATTAAAGAAAGATCTCATTAAGGAAGGTAAGGTAGGTCCTAATGAAATAGGTGAATCTGAGCTTGAGGATGGAGGACCAGAAGCGGCTGATGGCTTTGTGGAAGCAGAAGTCGACCTCTCAAAGCTTACTGATAAGCAAGCTGAAGATAACGCTTACAATATAGACAATCTATCATATACTAGTAACTACATGCCTGAAGAGGATGAAGAGGATGAGGGTAGTGACGATAGTGACGATGATGATGATGATAAGGAGGAGGATGCTGAAGAGAAGATTGATCTTATGAATGCTTTTGATAAAGGAACAGATCCAGAGGGTAAGGATACTGATGAAGATGAGCTTATTGATAAGAAGCTTTTTGGTGATGAAGAAAATGAAGAAGATGAAGAAAGTTCGCAAATTTCAGAGAAAATCGCACAAGACAGCCTAAATAATTTTATGAGCAAAAAATCTTATTTTGATAGGCTGTATGAAAATGTAATGGGAGACGAGTTTCCTAACGACATGGCACCGAGTGACGAGCTTGATGCGTTGGGTATTGATGACTCGAGTGAAGGTGAAGATGAAATTACTGTTACGCTTTCACGTGATGTTGCTAAGGCACTATGTGATGTCCTTCATGGGGCGATAGGCGAGGGTGATCTTGAAGATGGTGATGAGGGTGATAATGATTTTGGAGGTGAAGAAGCTGGAGAATCATCTCCTTATGCTGAAGAAGATGAGGAAGGTATTGATACTGGATCCACTTTAAGTACATCTTACGATGATGGTAAGCACAATAAGGTAGGTGATCTTAATCCAAAAGGCGGCGCTGCTCATAAAGGAGCAAATGCTAAGCTAGATAGCGGATCAAACTTAAAGACTGCTTACAATGATGGTAAGAGTAACAAAGTTGGTAGCCTTACCAAAGGTCAACGCGCTGTTGATTAGTATTGTTAGTTTTAAAACATAAAGCCTGGTGGATTAATTAATCTATCGGGCTTTTTTGTATAAATATAGGTATGTTGACGTTTAAAGAGTATTTGTTTGAGTATACACTTAAACATAACGAGCTTAATAATATCGTTAAGATGAAATCCGGGTCAAACGGCAAGGATCGCAATAGAGCTCATTTACGTAAGCATGTTAATACAGATCCTAAACAGTATAGGTATAGCAGTTCAGATGTTGATAGTATTATGAATGGCTCGGCGAATCTCATCCCACTTTCGAAGGAGAAGTTAATGAGCGTTTTGGCAGAGTATGGCGTTGAGTTTAAGCCCGATACTGTTAAGGTGTTAGGGAACTCCGGAGTTGAGGTGCATATGTTGTCAGACCACACAGGAAAGTTAGTTAAGCGAAGTAATGTCAAAATGTAATCCATGTAACCCTACCAGAAATGTTCCTGCGCAAGATATGTTTGCAGCAGTGGCTAGTCCTGGATGCATAGAAGAGGTTATGGGGCCCTGCTCATACAATGCAGAGCAGGTTATATATGATCAGTCGTTCAGAGATCTGATCAACAGCTTTGGCATACAGGTTAATTACTACCTACATACATTTGATTTAAACACAGGCGATACACTGTATGGTGAACAGCCAACTGCGATATACTACGGCCCTATACCTATTAAAATGTATATAGAGATAGATAATGAAGCAGTTACTTTACAGAGCTTTGGTTATGACAATGCAGATGACTTCACCGGGCAAGTACATATAAAAACCTTTGAAGAGACCTTATCAAGTCGTGACTATTTTATTCAGACTGAAGCTGGTGATATACTACCTTTAAGTGGTTTTGTTAACACATTTAATAGCGAGGATAATAATGGATTTATTACAGAGCTTACAAACGAAGAATTTGTAAGCGAGACGCTATCTGTTACATTAACGTCACTATACAGCCAAGCAGGTGGAAACTATACCATATTAGATAAATTTATAGAGAATAATCATGCACTTGAACCGAAATCAGGTGATCTTATTGATGTAGTCTCTCTTGGGTGTGATAGACCCGGTGGTAGGTGCTCAAAGATTTTTGAAGTAACAGAAAGAATGGATCAAGATTTAGCGGCTGGTCTTAACCCATTACTAGGTCATTATGTATGGAGAGTAAGAGCTAAGAGATATGATCACTCGTTCGAGCCAGGGGCACCTGAAGAATGTGCTAATAATCAAGTGTTTGAGAACCTACAAAACGGGGTAGTGGATACTGATATACCTACTGATGAGGTTGACGGTTCAAAGTCATATCCAGGTGATATAGATCAGCAGTCAAAAGACATACACGACATGGACGTCAACAACACCGATATTTACGGTTCTTATTATTAATTAAGTAGTACTGGCCGCCACTTTTTTTCACCTATACCGTTACACCAAACCTTACAACCAGCCTCAAGCTTCCACTTATAGGCTAAGTGTGCGTCAGTTGTCCAGAGTTTTTCATCCTGTGGGTCTACCACATACCGTTCTAGATGTTCTATGTTTTGTGCAACATACATTATGTAGTAAAGTAAGCTGCAGTAGGAGCAGGCATAAGAGTACCATCATCAATAGAGATAGCATGTACATAATCAACTTGATGAGCCGGCACGGCAACCGTACCGAACACCGGTGATTGAACAGCTAAACCGTCTTGACAGACATGACTAACAAAGTCCTCAGCAATTTTATAGTTATCATAATTAATCTCAACCATATCACCTATGATTGGAATTTGCTTTGTTAAATAAATTTTAATATTGTAATATTTCATAATCTTAGAAGTCTTCCTGCCAGTTAAACCCTATAATAACATCAGCTGAACCCGCAGCTGGTAACGAGTAAACAACAACGAGATTTTCGCCTGGGAACAGCGTAACGTCTGTAAGGTCTAATGTTGTCGAGTCGTTAGCACCTGCTGCTGCTGAAAACGCTAGGTTACTACCCGGGTAGGTTGTTGACTCTGCTCCACTAGTCGCCTGCACAACGCTGTTTGTTATATCAACATCTGCAAAATTTGTATAAGCTGAAGTATCTACATCTTTATATACGCTGGCAATTACAGCACGTGAGTTATCATTGATAATATACAACGATTTCAAATTAACAGGTACTCTGTTAGTCTCGCCTGAGTATGTTGTTTTATTCTCTATGGCCTTTCCAAATACTAAAGTAGCTCCATTTGCTGTTGTAGTTTGTTGTGAGTTAAACTTTGGTCCAGTTACAACAATCTTACCTTCAACGAACGCTGCCAGGCTTGAAGACTTCAAGACTATTGGTGTTGTATTGGTTGTGTTAGTTGCTTTAACTGTTAGAGGTAGTGTT
>Ga0208134_1001775_pt1 | contig 12079 bp, 16 predicted proteins | sample VirMetDEL_Mar_31_FD_184515 | JGI IMG/M metagenome (GOLD analysis project Ga0208134, IMG submission 184515) | Aqueous microbial communities from the Delaware River and Bay under freshwater to marine salinity gradient to study organic matter... | ecosystem: Environmental > Aquatic > Marine >... | reverse complement strand
AAGCCCTGATTTTTTCGGGGCTTTTTTTTATTTTATTTTTTCGTTTAAACGCTTCTTATTTTTTTATTTTATTTTTTTGTTTAAACAGTGTTATTTTTTTGTGCTTATTTTTTAAGCAATTTTATTTTTCTGTGGATAAGTTGTGGATTAAATCAACAAAAGTTATCCACAAGCAATATTGTATAAAAATTAAGCAGATGTTAAGCAAATTGTAGTGATGCTCTAGAACGCTTTCATATCAAGGGATTCAAGAGGGCTTGCAGAATGGCTCTCTATGGGCTTTTTAAGATTGACAGAATACCATTACATCAAAGTAAGCCTAAATTGTCATATGGGCTTAAAAAGGCTCTTTAAATTGATTGGTTGATATTGTATAAAATCAGGTAAAAAAGACAAAAAAATCCGCCTTATATATATTAAAAAAAACTTTAATTAATTAGTAAATAATTATTGACACTAAAAAACTAATATGTTTATAATATCGCAAGTGCTGAAAATGGCACTGTTTAAACTAACTTTAAAAAGGAAACTAAAAATGGAAAATATAAATAGAGAGACATGGTTAAATCTTATGATTGATAAAAGCGTTCCATTATTTGATGAAGCAGGCTTCAAAATTTCAGATATCAGAGAAAAATTAAAAGCTTCATGTTCTGTTATGGTTGGAATGAGAAAGTCAAAAAAATTCAACGCTATTGGTCAACACTTACCAACAGAATGGAATAAAGATTCTAATCATGAGTTATTAATAAGCCCCGTTCTAGAAGATGAAATAACTGTTGTTGGCGTTCTTATTCATGAAATGGTTCACGCTATTCAACGCCATTTATATGGCAATGAAGTGCAGCCACATGGAAAAGAATTCAGAAAAATAGCTATTGCGGTTGGCTTGCAAGGAAAAATGACAGCTACTACAGAAAGCCCCGAATTAAAAATTAAGATTGAGAATTGGATAAAAGAAATTGGAAAATATCCGCACTCAAAAGTTAATTTTGAGACTAGGAAAAAACAGTCTACAAGATTGTTAAAGCTTACTTGTCAACATTGCGGTTTTATTGCAAGGGCTTCAAGCGGTGCAATAAATAACTTTGGATATCCTAGCCATTGTGATGATGAAATGATTATTGAGTAGTTTAAACAACCCCAAATAAATCAGCCCCTTTTTAGGGGCTTTTTTATGTCTATTAATAAAACCCTTTTTACATTGTGGTTATTGTGATTAAAAATTAATCATGTGGATTAATTGTGAATAACTTAAAATGATGATATAATTGCTATCAATTAAGCGTTAAATCCCTTTAATATCAATCTAGATAGACAATCAATAAACCCTTATAAATCAAGGCTTTTAAAGGCTTTGATATATTTAACGGATATATAAGGCGATAATAGTATTAATACAGGCTCTAAAAGGTATCTAGAAGCTCTCTCACGAGCTTTTCTTTAATCAAGTGAGGGGTAACCTTACCCTATGTTATTTAAACGCTTACAGGGGCTTAAAACAAGCCGTTTAAACATTGTGCTTAATATTTAAGCAGATGTTAAGAACTGCGAATAGTTATCCACAACCAATCAAACATAACAATATGAATAATACTAATGAAATCAATGACTTACAGGTTATAGACCCAGAGTTATCCACAGGTAAGGAAGTCTCAAAGCCAGTGATAGCAAGGGATTCAGAGCAATTGCCTAAAAAAAAGGCAGGGAGACCCCGACACCAAGTTTTAGCGACCACCCGAAATGAGGTCTATGAATTATCTAAAGTAGGTACTAGGTATGAAGATATCGCGACAGTGTTAGGATTCTCTGAAGATACATTGACAAAGTATTATCGGGAAGAACTAGACAAGGGTAGAATAGAAAGCAATGCAATCATTGCTGGAACATTGTTTGAGAAAGCTAAACAAGGTGATACTGCCTCTATGATGTTCTGGTTAAAGACAAGAGCACAGTGGTCTGAAAAAAATACCACAGAATTAACTGGAGAGGGGGGTGCACCCATTAATATCAAAGTAGTAACAGGAATAGATTAAAAAACCCCAGTACCCAAAATTTTATTTTTTTAAAAACACACTATATATCTTATCTATTCTTATCTTATCTGTTATAGACACCCTCTAGACTACCTCTAGAGCACCTCTAGACAATCTATATAATTAACTAAATTAGGAAGTATTATGAATGAACGAGAACTTTTAGCTCAAATCATCAATGGCATGAGGATGAATCAACCACAAGGTGCATTTGGTAATGTAACTGATAATGAAATGACTATGTTTTCAGGCAACCCAATGAACGGAGCAGTAGCTGGAGGTAATGTAGGCAATACAAGTGACAGAGAAGCCTCTTTGTTTAATATGATGGCTGGTGGTATTAGCAACCCTATGCCTCGTATTAATGAAATGAGAAACAATTTAGCAACGGCAGGTTCTGTTGGTAATGTGAGTAACAGAGAAGCTGATATGATTAATAGACTTAACGAAATAAAAGAAATGGGTCAGAAAGGGATACTCACTGATAGTTTAAAACAAGAAGCAATGTTTTTACAAAAAAATCTTTCACCTGTAGAAGTAATGCCACCTGATATAGACGATTTAAAATTGTCTCCAGAAGCATTAAGACAGTTAATGGAAGTAGTAGAAAGTCCAGATTTTAGAGGGTTTCCTATAAGGGGAGGAAGATAATATGTGGTCATGGCACTGGTTCTGTGGTTGTCACTTTGGTTTTGAATGGTATCAAGACAGAAAAGTAGATGATTCTAAAAACAAAACTTATTTTAACTTTTTTATTATTGATGTAGGATGTTTACGCATACAGAAATGTGAACAAGTGGAGAATGTGTAATGAACCCAATGAAAAGACCAATGAGAAAAAGTCCAATGAAGAAAGGCAAGAAGAAATGCGTAGATGGTTTGAATCTATAGGGGACTGTGTATGAGCTTATATGCCAATATAAACAAAAGAAAGAAAGCAGGAACTAGCAGAACTAAAAAGAAATCTACTATATCAGATAAAGCATATGCAAATATGAAAGCTGGCTTCCCTAAAAAGAAAAAGAAAGCTAAAAAGAAAGCTAAAAAGAAATAGTGGTAGCAAAGAAAAAAGTAAACCTGTCTGTAGGTAGAGGTGAAAAACGCTCTGTTAAGCAGGGTGCAGGATTAACAGCAAAAGGTAGAGCAAAATATAATCGTGCAACTGGCAGTAAGTTAAAAGCCCCAGTCACAGGTAAAGTTAAAGCAGGTAGTAAGGCAGCAAAAAGAAGAAAGTCTTTCTGTGCTAGAAGTAAAGGCTGGACAGGTGAACGCGGCAAGGCAGCACGAGCCAGATGGAAGTGTTAGACAAAGCAGCAAGAAATAAGATAGCCAGTAAAATCTGGAGGGCTAATAACCCCGACAAGATACGCAGCAAGAATTACAAAGATAGATACGGCATTACATTAGATGATTACAATGCCATGCTAAAAAAACAAAAACATAGATGTTATTTATGTGGTAGTCACAATGATGACACCAAGTTATATGTAGACCACTGCCATACAAAAAAGACAGTAAGAAAGTTATTATGTCAATACTGTAATACTGGATTAGGTCAGTTTAGAGACAATATAAAAGTAATGAAGAAAGCAGTGGAGTATTTAAAACAATTTAAATAGGGTAACGACCTCGTAAGAGAGTTACAATAAGATGGCAAAACAAATAACAACAGGCTATAAGCCAAGAGCTCCACAAAAAGAAATACATGAAATGGTTAAAGGTAATCGTTTTAGTGTTGTGGTTGCTCATAGACGAATGGGTAAAACAGTTTGTGCTATTAACCAACTGATACATAGTGCACTCAACTGTGATAAACCTAATCCTAGATTTGCTTATGTAGCACCGACCTACAATCAAGCTAAAAGAATTGCATGGGACTACTTGCTAGAATATACAAGACCATTAGAAGCTAAAGCCAACATTGCTGAACTGCGTGTAGACTTTATGGGCAGAAGGATAAACTTGTATGGGGCAGATAACCCTGACAGTCTGCGTGGAATCTACCTAGACGGGTGCGTTCTTGATGAAATTGGGAACATTAATCCTACACTATTCACAGAGATTGTCAGACCTGCACTAGCAGACCGACTCGGCTACTGCGTAGCAATGGGTACACCGAAAGGACAGAATCACTTTAAAGACTTGAGAGATAGAGGGTCAAGAAGTGAGGGTTGGGAATTATTAGAATTTAAATCTTCTGAAACAGGTATTGTTGATAAGAATGAGTTACTCGCTGCTAAAGCAGAAATGGGTGACGATAAGTATGCTCAAGAATTTGAGTGTAGTTTTAACGCTCCAGTAGAAGGTGCATATTACTCATCTATTATTAATGATATAGAAGAACAAAATCATATTATAGATATTCCTAAAGACGAACTAGCAAGGACATATACTGGCTGGGATTTAGGTATGTCAGACTCTACTAGCATATGGGTAGCACAGGTAGTTAATAAAGAAATACGACTCATAGATTTTGTAGAAAATCATGGTGTTGGTCTTGATTACTATGTAAATTGGCTACGAGAACATGACTATATGTACGCAACACACATATTACCTCATGATGTCGCTGTAAGAGAATTAGGTACAGGCAAATCAAGAAAAGAGATGTTAGAGGAAGCAGGTTTAAACATCACAGTTGCAACCAAGCTATCAGTAATGGATGGTATTGCGGCAGCAAGACAAATATTACCACGCTGCTGGTTTGATAAAGATAAAACAAAACAAGGATTAGATGCACTACGGAACTATCGTAGAGTATTTGATGAAAAAAGAAATGTATTTCATGACAGACCTTTCCATGATTGGGCATCACACGCATCTGATGCGTTTAGATACCTAGCAGTTGGTATGGATGAGTCCCCTATGGAAGCATGGACAAAACCACTAGAGATAAACACTTCATGGATAGTATAAATGGCATACGATAAAGAAAATATGAATAGCAAGGAAGATAATGTAGAACTTGCTAACCTAATAGATTCGCATATTAACGACTCATTAGGTTTTATAGAGACTGAAACTTCTCAAGAAAGGCAAACAGCACTAGAGTATTACTTGCGTGAACCTTACGGCAATGAAGTAGAAGGTCGCTCACAAATAGTAACAGGTGAAGTGGCTGAAGTAGTAGATGGTGCACTGCCACAAATTATGAAAGTCTTTACTAGCAGTAATAAAGCTGTAGAGTTTGAGCCAGTTAATCAAGGTGATGGTGCTCTAGCAGAACAGATGACTGCCTATGCTAATCACATATTTTATAAAGACAACAACGGCTTTGAAATAATGCACGACTGGTTTAAAGATGCACTGTTGCAAAAAGTAGGTGTTGTAAAAGCCTATTGGAATGATAAAAAGAATACAACAACAGAAAAATATCAAAATCTGACAGAAGATGAATTAACAATGATTATGCAAGACGAGGAAGTAGAAATCGTTGAGCAAGAAGAAGTAGAAGAAGTAATAGAGCAAGACCCACAACCAGCAGTAGACCCAATGACAGGTCAGCCTATGATGAACGAAGTAGGTGAGCCAGTGATGATGGATGTTCCACCTATTGTAAATGTTTACTACAATGTAAAATGCAAACGCACTAAAGACTATTCTAAAATTAAGATAGAGAATGTAGCTCCAGAAGAATTTTTAATTGATAAAAGAGCTGTAACAATTGAAGATTCTGATTTTGTAGCACAAAGAAGTTTAGTTACTCGTTCAGATTTAATAGCAATGGGGTATGACCCAAAAGTTGTTGAAACATTACCTATGGGTGATACATTAGATTTTACACCAGAGAGGGTAGCGAGATATGGTGCAGGTGAGCAACCTTTTAATACTAATGACTCTAATGATGAATCAATGGAATTGGTTGAGTATTACGAGTGTTATGTAAAAACAGATTTAGATGGAGATGGTATAGCAGAACTTCACAGAGTTTGCTATGCAGGTAATGAGGTATTAATGAGTGAGGAATGTGATTATGTTCCTTTCCATAGTGTTTGCCCTATTCCAATTCCACACAAATTTTTTGGACAATCTTTAGCAGACAGAGCAATAGACCTACAGTTAATTAAGTCTACAGTTACCCGACAAATGCTAGACAACTTATACTTAACTAACAACTATCGTGTAGGAGCAGTAGAGGGACAGGTTAATCTTGATGACTTATTAACATCTACAGCAGGTGGTGTTATTCGTATTAAGAATCCTAATGCGTTAGTACCAATGACAGTGCAATCTAGTGCAGCACAATCATTTCCTATGTTGGAATACCTAGATGGTATTCAAGCAAAAAGAAGTGGTGTGTCAGATGCACAGCAAGGTCTTGACCCTAATCTTTTACAAAATGTGACAGCAACAGCAGTCAGTGCTATGACATCTGCATCACAAGGTAAGCTAGAACTTATAGCTCGTATCTTTGCAGACACAGGTGTAAGTACATTGTTTAAAGGTATTATGGCATTAGTTTGTAAGTACCAAGACAAAGAAAGAATTATTAAAATTAACAACTCTTTTGTTCCTATGAATCCTAGAGAATGGGACACAGAATATAACATTACTGTTAATGTTGGATTAGGAACAGGCGGCAAACAAGAACAACTAGCAACTATGCAAATGATTCTTGCTAAACAAGAAGAAGTAATTAAAGGATATGGTTTAAACAACCCGTTAGTTAATATTAAACAATACAGAGATACACTTGCAAGATTTGTAAACATGGCTGGGTTTAAAGACGACAGTCAGTTCTTGATGGAAATATCAGAAGAACAAGCAATGCAAATGGCTCAAGCTGCTGCCCAAGCTCCTAAAGAAGAAGATAGTAATACTAAAGCTGCAATGATTTTAGCAGAAGTAGAAAGAGAAAAAGCACAGATGAAGATGCAAGAGCAAATGGCTAAACTAGAATTAGAGAAACAGCAAACAGAACTTAAAATGCAAAAAGAAATGTTAGAGCTTCAGCAAGAAAAAATGGAGTTTGAAAAAGAAATGGCATTGCGTGAGTTAGAATTAGCACAAAAGTCAGCTAACGACAAACAAAAAACAGATATAAGCAAAACTTCAGAAATTATAAATTCTTTAGAAAAAATACAAAATATAACAACACCTAAACTATGACCAAATCAGAAGCATTTAGAAATCTTTTACAAAGTCAAGAACTACATGACGAAGTAGAAATAATGAAAAAAGAATTAATGGATTTAATTGTTAATTCTGATGATGATAAACCAAGCGTAAGAGAAGCAGCATATATCAGGATTAAAGTTATTAACGAACTCATGGCTCGTTTTGAATCTATATCAAAAGATGATGAGATTAAAGACAAGGCATGGAAAATAATATAGGCATATAGCCTGTATGGGAAAGCCACACCGAGATGGCACAAGGAAAGAAAAATGAGTGATGACACCATGACTTCCGATACAACGGAAAGTGGAAATCTAACAGTAACAGATGCAGCTTCAGCTATTGAAGGTATGTTATCTGCACCAGAGGACTCCACAGAGGAACAACCAGAAGTTGTAGAAGAACAAACCGAAGAAGTAGAAGAAGTAGAGGAAGCAGAAGACCAAGCGGATTACGAGGAAGCTGTAGAGGCAACCGAAGATGAAGTGGAAGAAGATGTAGACTCCGAAGTTGAAGAACCTGAAGAAGTTGAGGAAGAACAAACTTTCACCATCAAAGCAGCAGGTGAAGAAAAAGAAGTTACCCTTGATGAGCTAAAGAAATCTTATCAACTCGGCTCTGATTATACTAAAAAGACTCAAGAAGTAGCTGAACAGCGTAAAGTCATTGAGCAGGAAGCTAAAGCTATTATTGAAGCTAGACAAGTTAGAGATAACTATTCACAAAAATTGCAGGCAATAGAACAATTCTTAAATGGACAAAATGACAATCCAGCAGAATTAGCTGCAATGAAAGAGAACGACCCAGTAGGATATGCAGTTAAGGTCGCAGAAATGACCGAAAAGAAAGAACAATTACAAACAGTGCAGGCTGAAAGAGCTCGTCTTGCTCAAGAGCAACAAGCGGAATCTCAAGCACAAATGCAAAAGTTTGTAGAACAAGAACAAATAAAACTAGCAGAATCCTTACCAGAGTTTTCAGACAAAACGAAAGGCGAACAAGTCAGAAATGATATTCGTAGCTACGGAAAAAAGGTTGGTTTCACAGACGAGGAATTATCACAAGTCTATGACTCTCGCCATGTATTGGTATTACATAAAGCAGCACAGTACGACAAATTAATGGCAGGTAAAGCTGGTGTTAAGAAAAAAGTCGCTAAAGCACCAAAGACTGTAAAGTCTGGAGCTAAAGTGAAGCAGAATGTAACCGACATACAAAAGAAACAACTTAAAAAGCTACAGCAAACTGGTTCAGCCAGAGATGCCGCAGCTATATTTGAAAACTTTATTTAAGGAAAAACAATGGCAGAATTTAGAACTTATACAGCGATTGGTCAAAGAGAAGATTTAAGCAACACTATCTTCAACATTGCACCAACAGAAACACCAGTAGTTTCATCTATTGGTAAAACAAAGGCAACAGCAACATATCATGAATGGCAAACTGATGACCTAGCAGCAGCTAGTGCAGCAGGTTTAATTGAAGGTGCTGATGCTTCAGGTGCTTCTGATACTCCTACAACTCGTGTAGGTAACAGAACACAAATTCAAGGTAAAACAGTTCATGTATCAGGTACTCTTGATGCAGTTGATAAAGCTGGTCGTAAAACAGAAACAGCTTACCAACTAGCTAAAGCAGGACAAGAACTAAAACGAGACATGGAAAAAACTATTCTTGGTAATGTAGCTGCAAGTAATGGTACTGCTGGTTCAGCAGCTAGACTACTTGGCTCTATCCAAACATGGCTTGGCACTAACTTTGTCACAATGACAGATGGTGTTGCACCAGTTGGTGCTAATGGTACAGCGACTCGTACAGAAGGAGCTACTGCTTCTGCATTTACAGAAGCTAAACTAAAAGAAGTTGTTAAATCATGTTTTGAAAATGGTGGTAACCCAACTCTATTAGTTGTACCGCCAACACAAAAACAAGTAGTATCTACTTTTGCTGGTATTGCAGAGCAGCGTTATCAAGCTCCTGCTGCTAAAGCAACTACTATTATTGGTGCTGCTGATGTTTACTTATCAGACTTTGGTACTTTATCTGTTGTACCTGACAGATTTATGACTGCTGATGTAACTCCAGATGCAGAACAGGCTCTTGTATTAGACCCTACTATGGCATCTGTTGCTACACTACGACCATTTGAGTCAAATCTATTGGCTAAAACTGGTGACAGTGAGAAGCATCAAATGCTTGTTGAGTACACTCTACAAGTATCTAACGAGAAAGCACATGGTATCGTTGCTGACTTGGCAGTTTAATTTAGGTTAAACATTAATATTGCCCCTTCGGGGGCAGTATTATTATTGAGAATAAAATGAGAAAATTCAAAGAACATAATACAGATGATGGCAAGATTGTAGAAACTAATCAAGATGTAACTGACATCATTGAAAAGAATAAACAAGAATACAATAACAGCTCAACAAAATGGGGTGAGGATGTCTTTGATAACAAGATAGCTTCTATACCTTTAACTGTTATTGATAAGTTAAACCAACAAGGAATAATGAGAGGGTTTCATGTATTAGACCAAAAGAAATTCTTTGCATGGTTAAACGACCCAGACAATAGATTTTTTAGAACAAAACAGGGCAGAATCTAAATGGCATTTTTTACAGATTACACAACGCTACAAGCGACTATAGCTGATTATTTAGCTCGTTCTGATTTAACAACCCAGATACCAGAGTTTATAAGATTAGCTGAAGATAGATTGTTAAGAGACTTACGCATAAGACAAATGATTAAAGTTGCTACGGCAGATACTACAGCAGGTGATGCTACTGTATCTTTGCCTTCTGATTTTGTTGCTATGAAAGATTTGCATTTACAAGGAAACCCACCACAAACAATTAAATTCTTGTCTACAAGTAATTTCTTTAGAAATGCTCATTCATCAACATCTGGATTACCTAATCGCTATACACTATTGGGTGCAGAGTTTCAATTTGCTCCAATCCCTGATGCTGTTTACACACTTCAAATGGTTTACTTTTATAAACCAGAATATTTAAGCGATACTAATTCATCTAACCTTTGGTTAGCAGATACACCTGATTTATTACTTTACGCTGCACTAGGTGAAGCAGAACCATATTTGATGAATGATGAAAGACTTGCAACATGGGCAAGTATGTATGACAGAGGAGTAAACGCTCTACGCAAGAGTGATGACGAATCTGAATACCCTGCTCAACCACTTACTATTACTAACTCAACGAGGTAAATTATTATGGCTGAAATGTCGGATTATTTAGAAGTCGCACTTCTAAACGCAACACTTAACGGAACTGCTTTTACAGCAGTTAATGACCCTTATGTATCATTACACACAGCAGACCCAACAGATGCTGGAACTGGTGCAGAAGTAACTGGTGGTTCTTATGCTAGAACTGCTGCTTCTTTTGCTACAGCTTCAGGCACATCAGGTTTAGTTGCTACAGATGCAGATGTCACCTTTCCAACTGCAACTGCATCATGGGGAACTGTAGGATGGATAGGTTTATGGGATGCTGCTAGTGGTGGTAATATGTTATACCACACAGCACTAGACACATCTAAAACTATTGATTCAGGTGATATATTTAAAATCACTACTGGCAACTTAACTGTAGAATTAGCGTAAGGATAAAATATGGCTCTTATCGTAAAAGATAGAGTAAAAGAAACCACTACGACAACAGGTACAGGCACAGTTACATTAGCTGGAGCAAGTGCAGGTTTTCAATCTTTTGCTGCTATAGGTGATGGTAATACAACTTACTATGCCATTACAAGTGGTAATGACTACGAGGTAGGTCTAGGTACTTATACAGCTTCAGGCACAACTTTATCTAGGGACACTGTACTAGAGTCTAGCAATGCTGGTTCAGCAATTACTTTATCTGGAACAAGTGATGTATTCTGTACTTACCCTGCTGAAAAAGCAGTTGTTCAAGATAGTGACAATACAGGCATAGCACCACAGATAGGTGCAACTAATGGTATGTTTGTAAATAATTCAATTATAGGAACTAATTACACAGTGCCTACAGGTTACAATGCAATGTCAGTATCTCCTGTAAGTGTTGCTAGTGGAGTATCAGTCACAGTTCCTGCTTCTAGCAAATGGGTGGTCTTATAATGGCAAGTACAATAAATGCAGATACAACTAATGGTGTTGTAGTTACATCAGATACCAGTGGTGAAATAGAACTACAATCAGCAGGTGTCACCAAAGCTAAAGTCACAGCAAATGGTCTACAAGATGCTAATGGTAATTCTCTTCGTGGAGGTAGTTTCCGTAACCTCATTATTAATGGCAATATGCAGATTGCACAGAGGTCTACAAGTGTAGCTAGTATATCTAGTGGTTCAACATATAATACAATAGATAGATTTAAAACAGTTTTAAGTTCTGCTGGAACTTGGACACAAACACAATCTACAGATGTGCCAACAGGACAAGGATTTGCATCAAGTTTAAAAATGGATTGCACAACGGCTAATGCTAGTTTAGCTTCAGGTGCTTATAATAGTATTCAGCATTATATTGAAGGTCAAAACTTACAGCAATTAGCATACGGAACATCTAATGCTAAATCATTAACAGTATCATTTTGGGTAAAGTCTAACAAAACGGGTACATATGTAGTTCAATTTTTACAAAATGATTCAAATAGAACGATAGTTAAATCTTATACAATATCTAGTGCTAACACTTGGGAATATAAAACAATTACTATTGATGGAGATACTGCTGGAACAATAAATAATGACAATGGTATTGGACTAGAGGTTAGATTTGGTCTTGCTTTTGGAAGTGATTTTACATCAGGAACATTACAAACTACATGGGGAGCATTAACTTTAAGCAATTTTGCAGTAGGTCAAGTTAACCTAGCAGACTCTACAGCTAATTACATCAACATAACTGGAGT
>Ga0208134_1001769_pt1 | contig 12098 bp, 22 predicted proteins | sample VirMetDEL_Mar_31_FD_184515 | JGI IMG/M metagenome (GOLD analysis project Ga0208134, IMG submission 184515) | Aqueous microbial communities from the Delaware River and Bay under freshwater to marine salinity gradient to study organic matter... | ecosystem: Environmental > Aquatic > Marine >... | reverse complement strand
CTTATCTAACTCGGATAGTTGAGGGATAGATATTACATTATTTCTTTCCAAAGAACTTACTCACTGACCTTATACCAATACTAGCACTAACAATACCACCAAGAGCTATCTGATACCACTGAGGCATAACTTCTAAAGCTTGAAACCCTCTTGCTACTATATCATTTCCCCAATCACCACAGAATGCTAAGATCAGTGGGATAGAAAACAATAAGGTAATCCATTCATCTTTCCATGAGTTCTCAGTAGCCTTAATAGCTTCTATATCCCAGTCAATTTCACCTGTAAGCTGCTTCTTCTTGATCTCAGCTTCAGTTAATTTGATCTGTGTCTTGCCATCTATGATACTGGTAGCTAGACCAGTAAGACTTCCTATAAGTTGACCAATCATTTATGTTTCTCGTTTCCTAACCAGACTGCAAAGCAACCAGTTAAGGCTCCCATGCAGATAGATACTAGACCTGACTGTTGAATTGATGGATCAGGTAGGGTCATAAACCAATGAACTGCTTGGTAGGTTAAGACAGTCACTGCAAGCATCATAATGCGTGGCATAATCTGCCACTTAAGTACACGTTCCATGATAATCTCTGGCATTATTCCCAATCCCTTTTAGTTCGTGGTTGAAATACGTCTTTGGCCTCAAGGTGACCCTCTAAGTACATGGCTCTTTCTACATGATCTAAAGAATATCTAACCCCAGTGTCTTGGAATATCTTTTCTCTTACATAAAAGACGTCAGATCTAGGGATATGTACTCTTCTAAGCCTACCCTCATCTCTTGATGCTAGGGCATAGTAGAATTCTTCTAGCACTTTGTCAGAAGAATACATTTTAGGTTTAGCCATTGTCTTGATTGCTCCTAGTTATAACCAATGTTTTTCTAATGTCAATACTTTTTTGTAATAAATCTAAATCAATCTCGCTTCGCCCGCTTGATGACGACAAAATTTGCCACATCTACACTAACCTAAGGTTATTTCTTTAGATATATACTTCTTATTATTAGTTTCAAGAGGTTTTACTCTAAGTTATACTCTTAGGATATAACATCTAGTATTATATATTTAATTAATTAGATACAAGAGGTCATATCCTTTAGTCATATCCTTATGTACTAACCTTATGTTATATATGTTATACATATTCCGCCGATTTGTCAAGAACTAATTTTAAAAAAGAACAATATTCTTTTTGTGATCACAAATCAAAGTAGTTTAACGTTAAACTATCTACCCCGAATTCTAAATTAGTACTAGAAATACCTAATTATACCCGATTCTAAAATTCCCATCTCTGTCATTGAGTGTATATACGCTACTGCATACCCCCGTATGGCCCCTGACCCCCCTAAGTATAGGTGACCTATCCAAATTCCTAGGTTGACTATACCTTTTTATTACGCTACCTGCCTGAAAGCACTAGGTTATATAGACAACAGAGAGTTATCATCTCATAAGTATAGTTATGTTATAACATTACATTTAGAAGGGGGCGGAAAGCCTTTGGTTTATGCATTACCCCAAGGCTCTATAATCCTAGACTATACCCCTAGAGATTGGCAGCTTGAGACATATCCCAAAGTATGTATCTTACCTATACCTTTGGACACTGGACACTCTAACTAAAGGATAGGGTAATACATCCTTTAGCCAGGGGTAATACATACTATCGATACTAGAACAAAAATAGAATAAACAGTGTACGAATTAGCAACATCACCATATTATTTTTATCGTTTGGTCAAAATATATTTCTCTTTTATCGTGCAATTTGAATTTATCTTTACAATTTATAGCAGAAAAATTTACTTCAGATATAAGCAAAAGCATACTATGGAATATAAAACCATACTTAATAGTTAAGGCTTAAAGCTGCTAAAAGGCTATCGCTTGCGGGGGCGCGAATTGCGTCCAAAATATAGCGAGACGTTTGAAGCCAGCGTTTACATAAAATTAGCTTCTCAGAGTAGTAGGTCTTTTTCCTCTATACCCCTGATACCTCAACCGAGGCTTATACGGGATTATGAAAGTGTTCTGGTTTCACCTGATGCATAGAGACAAGTAATTTGTGGGCCGTTCTCAATAGAGACTACCTATATAAGCAAGTGAAGCAACTCTATGCCCCTATGATGCAAAGCATGCTGTCTTAAAACACGGCACAGTATCACCTGAGAATATAAGCAAAATAGCTTGGATAAAGCGGATTAGATTATAACAGATTAAACATTCGGTTTAGTCGTCTGATCCATAGAGAAAAGAAAGTAGGAACTCCATAATCTCACATATCTGAATAGACGCGGTTGAGAAATGCAAAGTAGGGACAACAAAACATAACTTAGGGCAGGTATAACAGTCACCGATAGCAAGGCTCTGCTACCTGCCCTATGTTGCATTGTACTATCTATCATAACGGTAGGTAGTATTCAGCAACATATGTTCTTGAAAGGAACAAGTTATGACAACTCAAACAAACAATATCAAAACATTGGAAAACGCTTTTATCTCTAACATGGGATCAGGCAAGCAAGCGGCAATTAAGCTTGCTCAGTTAATTGATATGTCGCGCACAAGTGAAGATAGCAGATCACTTGCAAACGCTTTGACACGTTTGAAAAAAGCTGATGATGCCCAAGGCTATTCAGCTACTAAAAAGATTATCTTGAGCGTTTTCCCAAAAGCTAAGGCTCAGGCAAGCAAAGATAAAAAGACTATCGTGATTAAAGACATGATGGTTCAGGTAGATAATGATGCAATTGACCGTCTGATAGATGGTGTCAAACAAGGTCTGTCTATTCGTTCAACCCTTGCGGCAATAGTCGCAGATGATAGCCCAAAAGAGTATGATCTGATTAAAGCCTCAGATAGCGCAGTAGCTAAAGCTATGAAGCATAATGTTACTGAGGCTTCATTGATTGCCGCAATAAAGGCTAGCTATGAAAAGGCTCGCAAGGCTGAGGCTAGCAAGTAATTCAATCTAATATCTGAAGGCTAATATCCCCCCTGCATTTTATGGGGGATATTATACTGTGGATATTATTTACTCAGGTAATGATCGCCACAATTCCCCCAAATTTTATGTCCAGTCACTGAGGACGGGGGGAATCTCATTTCTGAAAGGAAAATGATAATGAGCAATACGCTATACATCCTATCTGATGGATGGCCTGCCTTCCTTTATGAGGATGGTACACTAGGGGACACGCCCGTAAAAGAAGATGCAGACCTGCAATGGGATAGCCTTGAGCAGATTATGCAATGGGATAATGAGACCGTGAAGGCTGAGGATTTTCCTGATCAGTCTTATGTAAATCGATTGCTATCAAGATGACGCTATTAATGTGTCTAGTGATAGGGTGGATGATTACCCTAATTGTAGTAGCTATTGCCTATGGGATAGCTGTCACATTTTAATGAGGAGATGTATCTTGAACGATACTGAGAAACGAGACGCCATTAGTCTCTTGCAACAGGTAGGAGCTACGGTCAATGTATCTCTTATTCATTCGTATGATGAGGATGAGACCAGAGCCTTATCTAAAATTGAACGGCTATTGAATAGCCTAATATCCAGAGTAGGAGAACTCTAATGGGATTGGATAGTAGGATGATTGCCTTAGGGCATATGGGTAATCTTGCATATCAAAAGGATTGGCGGGGCCATTGGCCTATCGTCAGACTAGTGAGGATGTTTGGGGATGAGGAGCCTTGTGGCTTTGAGGATGGGAGTAATCCCATTGTTTTAGACAGTGATGCCCTAAGGTGTATCACTAGGTTTTTACTTGATCCGGTAATCTCTCTTCATCTATGGGGGGAGATAGGTGATGCTGAGTATTATGAGGCTATTATTGAGCCAATAGCTGAGGAGTTTAATTCAGCTCAAGGTCTTGCTGAGGATGGGTGTATAGATTTTCTATTCTATGCTAGCTATTAATGAGCATACATTTCGTAGGCTTTCGCTCGTCTGATGAGTACTGCGCAGCTGTAAAAATATGGGGTCGCCCGGACTTTATTCACTTGCATCATGACCATAGAATGTATGGTGATACAGGCTACCCCATCGATCCTAATGAGGAGGTAGTTATCTTTGGTAGCAGGGGGCATTCTGTCCCTTGTAAGTTTTCTGATCAAGACCATGAAAGGTGGTAAGTATGAGGAGAGAAGTATACTTTAATTTAAATAAGCATGTGTACTCTATACGTGCTAAGGGGCATAAGGTATCCTATGCATATACTGTGAGGGTGGACAATCCTACCTTTGTAGTACGTGCCGGGGGTAGAGCTACTGTGCTGAGGGATAGGCAGAAGAACGTCCATGCCTTCCTCAAGGGTGAAATGCAGACCCTAGATGAAGTCCCATCTGTTGAGGGATTGAGACAGGTTAAGTATGATCCTTATAAGGCAGGGTATTTCTATGATGTACTCACACTAGAACCAGTACATGAGGCTGAGTATGCTATCCTTGTGCTTACTGATGACAGTAGACCTAGAGTATATGTGAAGGGGTAATACTGATGATGAAAATAATTTTGAAATCCCTGTTGCTATGGGGGTTTCTTTTTGCTATTGTCTACCTAGTTTATATGAAGGGAGTAGTAGGACTGTGAGGAAACTGATGAATAATTTTCTAACTAACATGACGATGGTTAACGCCCATCTTGTGTTGGAATATGCAAGGGAGTATCCTACTTCTTTGTGTGGATTAAATAAAGAAGAGCTATGTATATACATGGCTATCGTAAAGAACTGTGAGGTCAAGTAATGGACTATGATAATATTGACAATCTCCTTAATGATGAGGGGGTTGATCTCACACCGTACTGGTGGATTGCAAGAGGCCCACTAGGGGTCTATGAATTAGATGGGTTGCTCTCATCTGCTGTACTAGAAACTGAACACGAGGAGTATGAACATGCCTTTTGAAGCTGTATTAATCAACGATAGCCGTGGTGCTGTACCAATTTTACTAGACATGGGGGTAGACCTGACCAAGGGTAAAGTATACCCTATGTCTAATGTTTCATCCCATAGCTTAGATAGTTTCGCCTTCAATGGCGATATCACTTTGGACAGTGGTAGTATCCATCGTATCTCAGGTTACACCAGACCTGATGAGCAATACGCTTTCCTTGTCAAGCGTGTATACCATACAGATGAGGATGAGACTGATCCTGTCCTAAAGACATGGGGTAGGTATGACTCCGATGCAGGGGTTGATCCTTGGCACAAGTCTGATACTCGGCTCTTCAATTGGCTGTTCAATAAGGTAGAAGAGAATGATACCTATCAGAACTGTCAGGCTGAGAAGCTTAAGTTTGCATGGAGGCTCAGAGCCTTTCAACCATTCAGGTCTAAGAAGTTTGTAGGTAAGATCTCCCTACACAAATCCCTCAAGGACAAGGATAATGATAGGGAGACTGCCCTTAAACCTACTAAGGCTTTCGCTCTCATGTTCCCTGAGATACCTCATGCTGATCTAATCAAGATCTATGACCAGTACATGAAAGAGTTTGTTGTACGGGACTTTACTGTATGTATCGGTGATACCAAGGCTGACTTTGCTGAGGCCTACTCTCATACTCAGGCTGCAAGTGAGAATGTTGGACATAGCTGTGAGCATAAGTCCATGTCTAACTCTTGCATGAGGTACAAGATTAATCCTGAGAGTCATGAGCCTTATCAATTCAAAGGCTTTCCCCATCACCCTGCTGAGGCTTATGCTTCCGGTGACTTCAAGATCTTCTATACCAAGGATGACATAGGTCAGATAGGCTCTCGTTGTGTGGTGTATATAGATGGTGATCAGTATCTTGCTGGCCCTACCTATGGTACTACTGAGCAGTCTATCCAGATGATAGAGGATGCCCTTACTGTAGCTAGTAATGATAACTGGCGGTATGCAGAGAGGGATGAGTGGATAGGTGCTAAGTTGCTACGCATCGATTACAAAGATTGTTTTGTCGCACCCTATCTTGATACTTACCCTCAGGTTATGACTGCTACCTGCTGTGGTAAATACCTAAAGATTGATAGTTGTGGTGGGATTGATGCTAGTGATTACTCAGGGTTACTATCCCCTGATGGTTGTAGAAGTCAGTGCTATGAGTGTGAATGCAGGGTACATGACGATGAGGCTAGATACTCTGAGTATACTGGTCACACGTACTGTGATGATTGTTTCTATGATAATCACTTTTTCTGTAATCACATCCATGAAGATTGCCATGATAGTGAGGGGGTAACTGTATACTATATGGGTACATGGGGTAGAGACTGTGACAGATATCATCAGAGTATTATCTGTGTTGGTGATGCTGTAGTATGTGGTGACCATGATTACTGGATGGTAGGTGATTGTGTCTTCTCTGAGTATGATGATGAGTGGATTAATCCTGATATGACAGATGATTACTTCATGTCTGATGATAATGGTGGGTGGTATCCTATTAGCCAACGTGCAGAACTTTCTGATGGTAGTGAGATATCTATTGACGAGGCTAAAGAAAAAGGTTATGTTCTTAATAACGAAACTAATACTTGGAATGAAGGAGACGATACATAATGTATTCGCTTATTGATATGCTAACATACAAAAGACCAGAGGGTACGTTTACCCAGATGGAATTTTGTGAACGATTCTTGGAACCTCAATTCGGTTTACCTGATAGGTACGGGAACTATATACTAACCATTGGTGACAAGCCTAGACTATGCTTCACTGCTCACCATGATACTGTACACAAGACTGAGGGTATGCAGAAACTACTAGTCATTAAAGATGTAGTATCTGTAGCTGATCCTCTTGTATCCAACTGTCTAGGTGCTGATTGTACTACTGGTATCTACGTCATACTCAACATGATTGAGGCAGGGGTAGAGGGTACTTATGTTATCCATGCAGGAGAAGAGATAGGTTGCATAGGTAGTAGTGCCTTAGTCAAGGATGATCCTGATTGGCTCAAGCATACCGATGCTGTAATATCTTTTGATCGCTATGGTGATAAGTCTGTCATCACTCACCAGTCAGGTTACCGTACTGCCTCCGATGAATTTGCCGCATCCTTCTCCGCTGCGGTAGGTATGCCACAACTTATAGCAGACAGTGGTGGTAGCTACACTGATAGCAATGAGTACATGGGTGTAGTATCAGAGTGTACTAATATCTCTGTTGGTTACTATGGTCAGCACACAAAGAGTGAGACACAAGACCTTGTTTATCTTGACAAATTAATAGATGGGTTAGTGTCTGCTGATTGGTCTAAGCTAGTGATAGCAAGAGATCCTAATGAGGTAGAAGATCTATACTTCGGCAACCTAAAGGATGGTTGGGGTTGGACAAGTCCCACCGATAAAGAGGTCGACAACATAGAGGATTTCATCAGGCTATATCCGAGAGAGGTAGCAGAGTTATTGCTAGAGTATGGCTTCAATGTAGATGCTATGGCTGATGAGATGCAGTTCTATACCAATGACTATGCCAGTAATTATGCCTCTAGAAGATTTAAATATTAGGGGGTTGACAACTACAAAAATGTATGGGATTAATACTTAGTATTATTCTATAGTTTATAACCTCTAGTATTATTAATACTTGAAATATTAAATACTAGAGGTATAACTATAGGACAAAACAAAAGGAGATAACATTATGGATGATCCTTGTGATGACTGTACAGTATGGGTAGGTAGGATATGATAAGGACAGGTACAATAAAACTATCTACTGCTATGGGTCACTACCTTAACAGTAAGGCTTATGGTTCTCTGTCGTATAATTCTCAGAGAATGTACGGGTATAACCTTAACAGTATCTGTCGTACTAAAATCGATGGTGTTACTATTGGGAATAAACTCCTCAAGAATATCACCATCGCTATCTGTAATGAAATGTATGACACATGGGAAGCAGAGAATAGTACTGCTAATGCTAATCACCTAGCTAAAGTATTCTCCCTTCTTATGAACTACCATGTCATGCTTGAGAACACACATCGTAATCCAATGAAGTATGTTAAGAAGAGAACCAGTAAACCAAGGTCAGTTATCTGGACACATGATCAGGTGATAACCTTTCTTGATAAGGCATACTCTGAATTTAAATGGCGCAACATAGGATTGATTGTGCATATGTGTTACGAGTGGGGTCAACGTCCAGTAGACATACGCAACCTAACCTTTAGCCAGATTGATTGGGACAAGCGTAAGGTAGACATTACTCAAACAAAGAGGGGGGCAGAGGTAGAGCTACCTATACCTGATGATCTATTCTTTATGCTTGAACAGCAAGAAGTTGATTGGGGGTTCCAAGATATGGTAGTACCCTATCACAGGCCACAGGACAATGCCTACAGGCCACTCAGGGTAGCTCAGATGATAGCCCTACTCAAAGATGTTAAGGACGCTGCAGGTCTACCTGATGAGCTACAGGTAAGGGACTTAAGGAAGACAGCAATAGTCCAGATGATTGAGGGTGAGGTAGATCACCTAGCTATTCAATCTGTCACTGGACATAAGAACGTAGCAAGTTTAAATCCATATAATAAGTTCAGCCTTAAGACTGCAAAGGTTGCACTAGAAGGGAGACAAAGATGAATGTACTATCTTTATTTGATGGGATATCTTGCGGTAGGTTAGCACTAGACAGGGCTAATGTTACTGTGGATACCTATCTTGCATCAGAGGTTGACAGGTACGCAATCAATGTAGCTAAGTCAAACTACCCTGATACAATACATCTAGGTAATGTTTGTAATGTAGGGAAGTGTGATGCAAGCCTACCAGAAATTGATCTGCTTATTGGTGGTTCACCATGTCAAGGGTTTAGCTTTGCAGGTAAGCAACTTAACTTTGATGATCCTAGATCCCAACTGTTCTTTGAATACGTTAGGGTTCTAAAACAAACCAAGCCTAAGTATTTCTTACTAGAGAATGTAAGGATGAAGAAAGAAAGTATGGATGCTATCACTGATCTACTAGGTGTAGAACCTGTAGCTATTAATAGTAACCTTGTCTCCGCTCAAAACCGTCATCGTCTGTACTGGACAAACATACCTATGGATGGGCTACCAGATGACAAGGGTATCATGCTCAAGGATATAATAGAAGATGACTATGTTACTGACCGTGATAAGTCTCATTGTATTGATGCTAACTATTTCAAGGGTGGTAATCTAAAGTCTTACTTTGAAAAGCATAGGCGGCAATTAGTATTCAGTGACAATGGCATGTGTCATGTAGGTGATGCAGACCTAAGTGATAAATACGCTTACATCAACAGGGTCTATCACACGGATGGTAAGGGGCCAAGTCTTGTCGCATCTGATGGTGGTCACCTACAGCCTAAGATAGCTATGAGTAATTTAATATGGCGTAAACTGACACCCCTTGAATGTGAGAGATTACAGACAGTGCCTGATAATTATACTAAGGGTGTATCCAATACTCAACGCTATAAGATGCTAGGTAATGGCTGGACAGTAGATGTGGTAGCACATATCTTTAGGGGGTTACATGAGAGTTAGAAGGGTAAACCCTATTGCAAAAGACTTACGTCAACCTAAGTACAAACAACAGGTCATACCTGATAAAAAGAAACCTAAGCGTAAGTCTAAACACAAGGAGAAGTTCAATGAAGTTTACGAGGACAAGTATAATGACAGGTAACACACATGAAATGGATCTTGATATTACAGAAGATCAACTTAACGATTGGAACCAAGGTCAACTGATACAGGACGTTATGCCTGAGCTATCTCCTGAGGCAAGGGAGTTTCTTATAACTGGTATTACCTCTGATGAGTGGGATAGTCTTATGGGAGATGACTATGATACAACGTGATGAATATCAAAGGGTAGTGAGTGAGATGACTAAGTTAAAGCGAGTGCAGAAAGAGAATGAAAAGCTACGTCATCAGTACGAAATGCTTGAGCGAGAAAAAGATCATTGGGAATCTCGTTCTCTTAAGTTAACCTTAGAAGTTAAAAAACTAGAAGCGGAGTTAAAGCTATGGATGGGAACAGGAGTATGAGGTATATACCACTAGCTATTTTGGTGGTGTTAACTTTCTATGTAGGTTTTTCAATAGGCATTGAGGTAGGTGCATTAAGGGTGGTAGAGTTATGAACAACTATGTATATACAGCAATCGGACTTGTAGTCTTTTATGTAGGGCTAAAAATGTTTAGTGGTGGTATGAAATCTATGGGTAACATAGACCACTTGACTTGGTTCTTAGGTAACCCAATCTATATGTTCTTTGGGTCAATCGCTATGACGTTAGCATGGCAGAGTAGTAGCCTTAGTACTACAGCTATCATTGCCTTGGTTGCATCAGGTGTACTACCCCTACCCGCTGCGGTAGCCGCTGTGCTTGGGGCTAACATAGGTACAACAGGAACTATATGGTTAGCAGGTCTGCTAGTATCTGATGGTATGCCTAAAGGCGATACACTACGCATAGCCATGATACACACTGGCGTTAATCTTTTGATGGCACTAAGTCTGTTGCCATTTGTAAATCACATAGCTAAATTTGTAGGTAAGGTAGGTCAATGAGACAGCACATATATGATACGTGGACACTGATCATGGACTCAGATAGAAGCCCACTAAAGAATATTCCTGACAACAATGCCCGGCACTTAATCCTACAGATACTTGCATGGATGTGGTGCATTGTGTTTAGTATCTTCTTGGGTAGCTATCTTGTGTTTGGTCTGACAGCAATAGCGCATGTGTTACTACTGGCTGCAATAGCTATCACCGTTGGTACGTTTGATACAGCAAACAGAAACCCACAGATGCTTAGTGATGTAGCTAAACGTCTTGATGGGTACAATGGTAGACGTAACAATGGGGAGCATGACTAATGATTATAGCATGGTGGAGTGCAGGGGTTACTAGTGCAGTGGCAACTAAGCTAGCAATAGATGAGTATGGACTAGACAATGTAACACCTATCTACTTTGCCATTGATAGTGTACACCCTGACAACGAAAGGTTTATCCGTGAGTGTGAAGATTGGTATGGTAAAAGTATTGTGGTGGAACGTGCGCCACCTAAATACAAAGACCAGTTCGATGTTATACAAAAAGATAAATATGTTAACGGTCCTGGAGGAGCAAGGTGTACACTTATACTAAAGAAACGTGTACGTCAAAGGCTTGAGAAAGAGTTAGACTATGATGGTCAGGTCTTTGGTTTTGAATTTAGTAAGAAGGAAATTAATAGAGCAATTAGATTCAGTGAGCAATACCCTGATGCACTACCTCTGTTCCCTTTAATAAAAAACAAAATGGATAAGAGAGCTAGCTTATACTATCTTGAACAACAGGGTATTAAGAGACCTAGTATGTATGATCTAGGCTATGGTAACAATAACTGTATTGGTTGTGTCAAGGGTGGTAAAGGGTACTGGAATAAAATAAGAGTAGACTTTCCTGATACCTTTGAACGTATGGCTAAACTAGAAAGGGAGATAGGTAATAGCTGTATCAGGCACACATTTCTTGATGAGTTAGATCCTGATGCTGGACACAAACTTAAAATAATAATGCCTGACTGTGGTAACTTTTGTGACATAGAGTTTACTGAGGTACTGCACCCAAGGTTAGAAGAAGTCTATCAGAAACCAGAACAATTGGAGATGTTATTCAATGATTAAAGTAACCTATATAGGCCACATGGGTAGTGATATTAGTGTAGTAAATGCAGCTAGGGTATCCTTTGGTAAGACTAGTGAGATGGATAAGAGTGACCCTTGGGGGCCACCTAAACTGAAAGACAAGGATGCTAAACTAATCCACTACCTAGCCAAGCACGGTCACTATAGTCCCTTTGGTCATGCCTTTACATCCTTCCATGTCAAGGCTCCCATCTTTGTAGCTAGGCAGTTAGTCAAGCATAAGTTCTTACGGTGGAATGAGATTAGTCGTAGGTATGTGGATGATGAACCTGAGTTCTATGTACCTAATAAATGGCGTGGTAGGGCTAGTGACAAGAAGCAGGGTAGTGAAGGTGAAGTAAAACTTCCTATGTACGCCCACATCCATAGTGGCTGGAAAGGGTACGAAGAACAAGGAAAATATTACAATATATCACT
>Ga0208134_1001762_pt1 | contig 12127 bp, 16 predicted proteins | sample VirMetDEL_Mar_31_FD_184515 | JGI IMG/M metagenome (GOLD analysis project Ga0208134, IMG submission 184515) | Aqueous microbial communities from the Delaware River and Bay under freshwater to marine salinity gradient to study organic matter... | ecosystem: Environmental > Aquatic > Marine >... | reverse complement strand
TGGGGCGCAGAGGCGATAATGAGAACACAGCCAGAGCTGATCCTGATTTTCGATGGCAAGAACAAGAGCGCCTGGGCGCTTGAGGACGCCAAGAGATCCGGGGTCAACACTGTGTTGATACCCCGATTTTAAGATTTGTGGTGCAGCGAAACTAACCTCGCGGTCGGTAATCTGATTTACATCTACGACGGACCCGGCTCCATAGAAATTAGTGAAGACATTATTTAATGGATACGATTTTTAAAACAGCGGAAAAATGGGCAGAATTCGGGCTTTCAGGCGTTGTGATTTCCGCGCTTTTTTTTGTGATCTGGCGTCTTGTAACAGAGGCGCGGGAACATTCGGAAAAACTCCAGGAAATGCACCACAGGCAGACAGCCAGCCTTTTGAGAGAGCACAGGGAAGAACGCGCAGAGTGGTTAGAAAGCGCCGAGCGCCGCGATGATAAGCTGGGCCAGGCGATAAATAATTTGACGAATTCGTTTCATAATTTAAATAGGTTTAAACCATGAAGAAAGATCAACTCATGAAGACAAACCAGGCCGGGATTGATTTGGTTAAACATTTTGAGGCTGGGCATGACATTGAAAAATATCTGACTGCCTATCTTGATGAGATCGCCAGTCCACCAATTTGGACAATCGGCTATGGTCACACGGGTTTGACTCATAGCGATGGCACTGTTCACGAAGGGCGTTCCGTAACGGTTGCTGAAGCTGAAAATCTTTTACGGCATGATCTGGGCAAGTTTGAAAAACGGGTTCATGGGTTTGTCAATGTTCCTTTGAATGAAAATCAATTCGCAGCACTTGTTAGTTTTGATTTTAACAGCGGCGGCCTGGGCAGATCTACGCTGCTGAAAAAACTTAATGCTGGCGATTATGCGGGAGCTAGTCAGGAATTCAAGCGCTGGAACAAGGCAAGCGGCAAAGTCATTAATGGCTTAACAAGGCGACGTGCAGCAGAAGCCAATCTGTTTTTGAAGCCAATAGCGATTTATTCCGTTCACATCCCAGAGCCAAAGCCTTTAAGAAAATCCAGAACTTTGGCAGGCGTTGCATTAGCCGCACCAGAAGTGGCCTTTGACGCCGTTCATAAAATCTCACCTGAAAAGGCGGAGGGGATTTTGAATCTATTGCCGGAATGGGCAAGGGTGGCGGCCATTGTCATGGCTGTGGTTGGCGTTCTTCTCGTTACTTATGCTAGAATTTCTGATAAAAATAAGGTCAAGCTTAAAAATGAATAACACAATAATCTATTTTATTATGGGCGTTTTGATCGGCGGCGCGCTTGTCTTGGCGTTCAACACTAGCCCAACCGAAAAAGAAATTGATTTGGCCAGCAAGATTTCGGTTCTCGAAACGGCTATTCAATTGATGGAAGATAAATGTTTAGCATTGCCGGAATAATAGCAGCGATCACGAACAATCGAATTGTTCAAGGCTTGGTTGCCTTTTTTCTTTTAGTGATTGGTCTTATGGCCTATGGCGCAAAGAAAAAGCGGGAAGGTCGGGAAAAGGCCAAGGCAGAAATGAAAAAGGCGCTAGATCAGGCAGAGCGCGACACAGAAAGGCGAATTGATGAAGCGGATGGCAATGACGGCGATATTAACTTTGCTCTTGAGCGGCTGCGAAAACGGAATAAACGTTAGCCATGACGCAATTTGCAAGGGTTTAGCGGAGCCAGCAAAGAAAATCACTAGATCTTTGTTGAATAATTCAGCGGAAACGCCGGATGATGTCATTTTATCCGTTGATGATTTTCTAGCTAAACTTGATGCGGCCTGCGCCCCGAAGCCAAAACCAAAGTGGACTCTGAGATAAACAGCTTCTTGAGCTTGTCACCGTTTAGATAAATGGCCGACGGGTCAAAATTGTCATTAGTGGACATGTCGCGCATTTCAATGGATTTTCTATTGGTGATTGTTTTTTTGCCGCCCGCAAAAACTGTATATTCGTCCCCATCATCATTCATTCCAAGCCTTGCAAGTGTTGGATGGACTAAGCGCCATTTTGGTTTGATGCAGTGAATTTTCGAAGTCATTTTTTTCCTTCCTTTCGTTAAAAAAAAACTTTATACTGATTGCATGAATACACCAGCAGAAATTATTGACACAATCGGGCCTGAGATAATGTCAGAAAAACTTGGCGTTAAAATGGATCGGGTCACCCGTGCTAGACGTGCAGAAAAACTGCCGTCACTATGGTTTGATTTCTGCGAAAGGCATTTAGGAAAGCCGCTATCTCGAAAGCTCTTTACTTTTAAGTGATCCTAGCCATTCCAAAACCTGCTTGCTTGCATCCTCCGCACCATTCCCGACAATAGTTTGATGACCAATGATCTCAAGATATGTGATCATCTCTTTTTGTTCTGGCGATAGCCGACCGCCCTTAGACCGCTTCATCTCAACCCATAGCCGCCATTCTGGAATGAATAAATCAGGCACGCCGCGCACGACGCCTTCCGCCTTTAATCGCTTAGCAACGCTGATGCTGCGCTTTTCACCGTTTGGAATTGCGAAGATTAGAACGCGCGGAAAACGCGCCCTGAACCATTGCACAAAGCCGACCTGCTCGGCGTGTTCTGTTGGTGTGATCAAAAGCATAACTCATCAAGCTCATCAAGAATTGGGTCATGTAAAACTTTTTCAATCTGCGGTTCGGCGTCATAATCGAATTGCAAAATTTTATGATATCGCCCATCTGGTACAACCTCCACTTGACCCGGAACTCGCCATTCGTGGCATTCTTCAAGACATTCTTTCAGTGTATTGGCCGACGCTTCAAGCATAGGTTTTCTTTCCTGGTACTTGCTAGCCGCGTAACCGCCATGGTCAGGGCATAGCCACTCATGCAGGATGGTCAGGCCACAATGATATGTCACTCGCAGCGTATCGGGGTTTTTACCGCCGCCGCGTTTCTTCCATCGTTCATATTTAACGCCCGTTACACACAACCATTCTGGCTCGATCTGTCTCGACAACATCGCTCCGCCATAGGCAGATTGGCCGTGATTAAACTGAGGCGTCGGGAACTCATGGCCGCAATCAGGACATGTTCTGACAGCGGCGGGCAGGTATGTCTGACAAATAGGGCATGCCTTCACAACTGCATCGCCGTCGCCATCACTGTTTACTTTTTTGGGCTTAATTTGATCAATAAAGCCATGCCGCCCGACGTTTCCGCCATAATCCAAAATCAAGCAGTCACTCTTGCCGGGGTGCAATCTCATTCCGCGACCGACTATTTGCACATACAACCCAGCGCTGGCCGTCGCCCTAACAATCGCCACAAGATCAACATTCGGCGCATCGAAGCCCGTAGTTAAAACATTACAATTTACAATGCAGCGAAGCCGACCTTTTTTAAAGTCGGACAGGATCTTCGCCCGCTCTTTTTTTCCCATGTCTCCTGTTATGATGCCGACGTTGTGGCCGTGTTTCATAATCCCTGCAGCTAACAAGCGGGCGTGATCGACGCCTGACGAGAAGACAAGCCAGCTTTTTCTATCAGCTCCAAGCTTAACAATTTCATCAACAGTCACCGAAACTAATTCAAGATCAGATGCCGCCTTTGCAAGATCGGCTTCGATAAACTCACCGCCGCGCTTTTTTACATTGCTCAAATCTATCTGGCGCAACCCGCCTTTGCTGATGACTGGTGATAGATAGCCCTGCTCCATTAAATCAGCGACAGGGATATCATGAGCGATTCCATCGAACAACGCGCCTTCCCCCTCATGTAAGTAACCGCTATCCAGGCGGAAAGGCGTTGCAGTCAATCCCACAACCTTGACCATCGGATTGCACTTTTGCATGTTCGCAATGAATTTAGCGTAGCGAGTGCTTGCTTTTCGTGGGAGCATGTGGGCTTCATCAATCAGTATCAAGTCAGGCGATGGCTTGAATTCGTTAGCCTTTTCCCAAACTGATTGAATCCCTGCGAATGTTACTGTCTTGTCGGTTCGTTTCTGGCCAATCCCGGCGCTGTAAAAACCGAAATCAACGTCGGGATATATGCGCCGCAAACCGTCCGCGCCCTGCTCTAAAAGCTCTTTGACGTGCGTCAGGATCATTACCCGCGTGCCAGGAAAAGACATGACATCACGCACAAGCTGGGCGATGATTGCGGTTTTGCCTGATCCTGTCGGGGCCACGATCAGCGGATGGTCGCCTTTCCCTTTTGCCCAGTAATCATAAAGATCATCAATTGCCGCCTGTTGATATGGTCTGAGGGTGAAGGTCATGCGTTTGTCTCAAAAAACATCCGCTTACTTGTCCCATCGTGGTTTCGGATTTCTTCACCTGTTTTTTTGTCAATGTAGCTTACCCAATCCGGTCCAGCGTCTTCAATCTCAAATCGGGGCGGCATCATTTTCGGGTTAAAAATATGCTCCTCACAAGGCGCACAGCCCTGCCCAGCGCCTGGGTTGCCTTTGGCACAACTCCAAGTTCCATCTTGCTCAGGCGTGACATGAGCGCAAGTCCGACATGATACCTCCGGGAGCTTGCCGCCGTGGCAAACCGGATGAAAAGAACAGAACTTACAGAGATAATATGACGGGTCTTCGTTCAGCTTGGCGGGCGGTTCTTCTGCAAAGATGACTTCACCAGCCTTGGCAACTAGGCGCGTGGCTTCGGCCTTGTCTAGCCTCACTCGCTCCATATAAATATCATCGGTTTCTTTACAGACCGTCACGAACAGCGCCCGTTCTAAGTCGCATAAGTGCATTCCGACTTGCATCTGCGCCCAATAGATCGGCTTGGACACTTGAACGCCCTTTGATTTTAAATCCTTGAAGCCTTTGGTGTTCATCGTTTTGCATTCAAAGACATGCGGCTGGCTGCTTTGTTTTAAACCACGGACAACGCCGTCTAGCGATAAAGCGAAATGACCGCCGTGCGCCGTGGCACGTATCTGCTCGCCCGTCTCAGGATCTACAGCCCAAACCTCAAGGCCAATCGCCTCAAGGTTTTCAACAACGCGGATTTCTTCTCGGTCGCCCGTTTCAAATAATCGCAACATTCGACCATCAAAGTCGGGCGACCATGCCCAGCGGAATTGATAGAACAACGCACGTTTGCATTCATTGCCTATCTGGCTTCCTCCTAAATGCGGTCGGTGGGCATTCTTGCGCTTGTCTTTGTAATGGTCATAGATCGCTTGAACTTCGGCGGGTTGGATGTGGCCTTTGATTTGCATTTTTAATCTTCCTTCTACTTTGGGAAACACCCACTAGGTGCTTGCCGGAATAGAATCCCGCCGGTCTTAGTTAAAAACCGGCGGGGGTAGTGCTTTATCGTTTCCAAGGTGGTGAGGAACCGACCGCCGCCGCTGGTGCCGCTTGAACGACGTTATCCGCTTCTGCGTATTCCTTAACCTCATTAGATGCACTGTAAGCTCCATCAGCAGGCTTCAAAGCAATCTTAGCCATAAATGGTATGTCGTGAAGGTCACCGCTTACACGCGGGGTCATTACACCAACAGACCGGCAGATGCTGGACAAAGTCCGTTGCGCTATCTCAACCGCTGTAGAGTTTGGATTGTTTAAGTTCAGCCTGTCCCAAACCTTACGATTGGCGTGCTCGCCTTCTACAACTTGAATTTCAAGTTGTAAATAAGAGCCGGTCAGTGCTTTGGTTGGTTTCTCTTCACTTGCGACAATCAAGCACTTATACCAGCCTGCCGGGATAGGCTCACGGCTTTCGGATGGGTCCACGTCATAGGCATTAAATCCGTTGAGTTCCATTTTCTTTAGTCCTTTTTCTCTGCTGCAAATTCTGCGAAAGGGAAACCGCCGTCAAAACTGAATGGCAATGGCTCCGTAACATTAAATCGGTTTTTGCTGACGTTGGCGGCTTGAGGAAAACAAATGATTTCCCGCTTACCTGTCGAGACGGCGCGCTTTTTATCGCTATCGCCTCTGATAAATGTTTCTAGCCTGATGAAGCCCACCAAGTCTACGTTGTCAGTATAGTTTGGCAGACTCTTTTTGTGCATCCTGATTGTATAGCGAGCAAAGGGGTCAGAATCTGGCAAATCCAGCGTCTCAGTATCCGCATGGCCAATGAAAACCACGTTCATGCCACGATCATAAGCCAAAGCACCAGCCCATTCGCGGATGGTTCGGTGCTTATCAGCCGCCGAGCTATACCCTGCACCATAGCCGCCGCCTGCTTGGTTTATGCTTTTAGCCTTCGGATCAGCATCAACAATCTCGCTTTCAATTATCATGGCCAGCTGTGTTATGCTGTCAATCACTAGCGTTTGGAAATCATGTTCGCCAGTTGCAAGGCTTTCGATCTGAGCAAGCACATCGTCGCTAGTAGGTGCCAAGGGAAATAATGAAACATTGTCATTCCCGACGAGGCTTTGTGTTCCATCCTCTGTTCGGATGAACACCGGCTTTGGGAACATTGCCGCTAGAGTTGTTTTCCCCATTCCAGCTTCACCGAAGACAGTGCAGATTATCGGCCTGGTTCCGTCTGGTTTTGCCAGTTTTGAAAGATCATAAGACATTAAAGTTCCTCCACTTTGATTTGCAACTTGCCCGGTTTTGTCGTGAATGCCGGAGCGATTTTTGCCCATATTTCGGGCTCATTATTTGCCAGATATTTACAGCCGGTCGCGTCGGCACTAAAAACCGCTTTGACCGGGTGCAATAAATAAGGGCATCCGGTTTTGACAGATTCCCAAACATTCGGGTCCAGCTTGCGGCTAACAGGCTGAGTCAAAGTCACTTTGTATTTTTCTAGATTGTGCGTCTGGCTACCCTCTGATCTGTGATCAAGGGCTTCGCCGATCTGCTGTTCAATGATAAGGCGTGCGCGGTTCGCCTTCCCCTCCGCCCGTTTGGCTTCAAGCCAATCGCGGGCAAGCGCGTCGGTGTTTTGCATCGTGTATTCTCCATTTTTTTCTACTATCAACAACAACAAGGTAAAAAATACCGCCACAAAATGCAAGTGTTTTTTTATACTTTCCAAAGAAAAACAATCGACGGCCTGCCAATGCCGCTTTTGGGCTGCTGTTTCTGCCGATCAATGGGATAATCGTCTTCGATCACTGAAAACAAATTCTCGCGTTGCATCTTGCCGAGATTGCCCAGCATAGGAACGGCTTTTAAAAGCTCGTTGGTCTTCAGGCCCGTTGATCCAGCGGCGCGAATGGCCTCCGCCGTCTGCTTCCTGAGTTTATCGTGTTCGCCTTCGTTCATGTTTTGCATGAATGCTAAATAAGTTTGCTGTGAATAAAAATCGACATAATCAACAGCCCAGCGCGTCGCGTCTTCGCTCACTTCATCCTGTTCAAGACTACGAGACACGATCAGCGCCACGCGCATTGCAATCTCGCGGTTTCTATCAAGCATAGAGCCTAGCGCATAACTTTTCTCATTCTGGCGGTTTATAATTTCGCCTTCATAATCCCATAACAAATCACGCGCTGCTTTGCTAAATGGAACAATAATAGGAGCTGGCGGGAATTCATATCCGTTTCCTTCTGCCATCATCCCTTCTCCGTCATAAGCAGACGCGCAATCTATGGCCCATTTTATAAGATTTGAAGGTGGAGAGATGTTTCTATTGCTCATCCTGGAGCGCTGCCTGGGCCGCTTGCTTTCGACAATCAAAAACCTGTTGAGCAATCCGCTTGCTACGTCCTTTCCGCTGATTGCTTCATAAAAAGTTTCTGGCGTTGTCATTCCCAGCACAGATATTGCGGGGCATTGAATAGCGGCGTCTTGTGCTTTTCGCTGAGTATCGGTCAAAGTCGCGCCAGAATATCCGCGTGTCGTTAGCATCCCAGTTAAGCGCCCGAAGGCTTGCATCATCATACTGTTTGCAGCCTGCAAGTGCGGTGATCCTTTTGCACGGGAGGCATCAAGATACATTCCGAATTCATCAATCAGCGCAATATGGCAGGGCCTATTTTTTAGCGATGTAATAACTCCGCCCTCTGACGTATAGCCAGCGGGACCGACCAAATCCAAGCCCGACTCCCGTAAAACCTTCTCAACAACATGCGCGGCGTTGTCCTTGCCTTCGCCTGTCTTGGCGATATTGAGGAAAAAGAGGCTCGACATATTGCCAAGATCAGTGACCCATCGGCGTCCCATTACAACCGACCCGAAAGCTAGCGCTGCTTGCACGTCGAATTGAGGCTGTGCTTTGATCGCCATTTTGTCTGAAAACTTAACCATGTCAGCCAACACACCAGGAACGGTTAAGAGATGCGGCGGTGTGTTGTTATTTTTTTCTTGCGGTTCTTTTATCTTGCCGAAATTCATCAAGATCGCAGCGACTTGTCCTCCGTGCTCAATTTCACGGCGCATTTCTGCCCGTTCGGTTTCACTAGGGGCCGGTCGCATTTTGTCCAGTTTCAAAATCTCCGCCGCTGCCTTAACCGCTGCGCTGGCGTTGCCCAGATGCTCATATTGGCAGAAGACTTCAAATGCATCGAAGCTAAAATCACCGAATGGATCGCTGGCGTGATGGCTATAGCCGCGCCCGTCATCAAATATAACAAGGCCCGGGATCTTGCTGGTGCTATTTGGAGAAAGCCACCTGTTGCCAAATTGAACATAGCCAACTTTTTCAATCTCATCTTGGATAGGATGCGCTTCGTTGTAAGCCTCAATTACGCTTCCCTGGTCGCCTTCCAACCGCCGCTTGTGTCTTTTAGGCGAAAACGCCGGTGCTGTCCTCCATGGGCAAATGTCCTGCATCTGAGGGGCAAAGCGTGGCCATTCTTGCCAGAGGTGCAGGATCTGGCTAGGGATTTCCGCCATATGTTCATAGGATGCGCCCGCCCAGCGGTAGGGTTGCTGAGTTTCTGGATGGATGCTTGGCGGCAATATGTCTTGAGTCTGCCCAGCCCGCAATTCAAAGACAACTTCGCGTTTTTTCGGGTTGCCTTGGACGGGCCAATTTATCTTGTGCGTATTCAAAACCAGCCCGTCAGGGACGCGAAACAAAATCTTGCCGCGTTCTGGGTTGCCGATGATTTGCGGGTGCTGGTTTAAGATTTTATCCAAATCAATGTTCAGCGCTTTAAATATCATTTTTGTATGCGCCAGGTTATCAATATCCAGCGCACAAGTGCCGCTCAAGCTATGCAATAAGCCCATGTTGTGAGTCGGGTTTTTCTGCCAATGATCCGGCGGGGTGGCTTTAGTCTGCCAGCCAAACGTTGAGGGAGCTTTGCTGCCCGCTGGTATTGCGACCAACGCCCAGCCCTGGGCCATGTATCGTTTGGCGTTCTCAAACAAATCATCCGTCATTAATCAATCCCCCTGTCTTTTATGGCGCAGGATTGACTAGCTTAATGCAATGTCATAGATTATGCCCGCGCTTCGAACACGCACATCATAAGCCCAAATCCCGGGTTTATGCAAGCCCAGCCCTAAAAAAGCTGGGCTTTTTTTTGTGGCTGTAAAAAAGAGCCCAGACTAAAATTGAATTCCCCCACGCTCTGAAAGATATCTAAGTATTTAGATATCTTGCACGCTTCTATTAAAATAAAGGATTCTGGTCAATGCGGTAAGTGCCCCGTAACCCATTGGAATCCATATATATTATATATATAGAGTATATATTTTATTTAATTATTAAAGACTCAGACACTAGAGATGAGGGCCAGCTTGATGAGGGGCCAATATCAAGGTGTCTTATAAGGGGTCTTTTTTAGTATTAATCTCAAACCGGCGGTGAATGGCGGGAATAATTCCTTGCATCAATCAATGGCTGGGATTAAGTTAAAACAGGCAGAGGGAGCGCGACAACGCTCAACCCCCGCCCTAATCAAGAACGACCCAGGAAGGGAGGTCGAAAATGACTGAAAACACAATACCAAAAAGATCAATGATATTGCAAGACGCTAAAAAAGCCGTGTGCAAAGACAGAGCGGAAACGCACGGCAATTTAGAAAACAATTTTTCAACTATAGCAAAATACTGGTCAATCCATACTGGAGCAGAAATCACTGCTACCGATGTTGCTGTGATGATGGGCCTGCTAAAAATAGCACGCATAAAATCAAACCCAAAACATCAAGACAACTGGCTAGATCTTGCCGGGTATGCCGCTTGCGGCGGCGAGGTGGCCGATAAAGAAAATAAAGGAAAATAGAAAATGTCGACAGGAAGACAATACACGAATGAGGAAGATTTATTAGTAAAAGAACTAACGTTTAAAGGATTATCTGCTTTAGAAATCGGAAAGGTATTGCGCAGAACTAAAAATTCGATTTTAGGCAGGCGATATAGGCTAGGGCTGACGATTGACAAAAATGGCAAACGGTGCTTATCGCCAGAAATGAAAGTGTTTCTAAAAGATAATGCTGGGAAGATCACGAGAAAGCAAATGCTGGATGGTTTGAGGAAAAAATTTAATTTCAAAATCTCGCACGATGATTTTTATAGAAATTGTAGAAAACTCAAATTGCCAAAAAAGCCGTTGCCCCCAAAAGATCCAGCCATGCGGCGCACCACGAAAGAGCCTGCCAATGGAAGATATAGAATTACAGATAAGATTGAGAGAAAAGAAAGAGAAGTTTTTGGGAATCAAATAACCCGGTAAAAAAAACCTTTACAAATAGGGCCACGGGCCTTATTGGAAAAAATAGAGATAAAATTTTATGTTTAACTTCCCTCCTATAAAAACATCATGTTGAAATTTGAAAACTGGCCAATAAGCCGTTGCGTTGATTACGCCAGAAACCCTAGAAAAAACGATCACGCCGTTGATAAAGTCGCCGCTGCTATTAAGGAATTTGGCTTTAGAGTTCCAATCATTGCGAAATCAGACGGCCTGGTTGTCGATGGACATTTGAGATTGAAAGCAGCCAAAAAACTAGGACTAGAAGAAGTCCCAGTAATTCTTGCTGATGACATGACAGATGCGCAAATAAAAGCCTTTAGGTTAAGCGTTAACAAGACCGCTGAATTTGCGGAATGGGACTTTGACCTTTTAAAGCTTGAGCTGCAAGATTTGGGTGAGTTGAACTTTGACCTGGAATTGACGGGCTTTGATCTGGGTGAGGTTGCAAGCTTATTTGATGAAGAAACCGATAGCGAAGGCGAGGATGACATTCCCGAGCCACCTGAAAATCCGGTCAGCCGACCGGGGGCCCTTTGGACTTTGGGAAACCATCGCCTGCTCTGCGGTGACGCCACCGTGGCCACCGATGTCGAGCGGGTGCTTGGCACGGTGAAACCGCTGCTGATGGTCACAGATCCACCCTACGGTGTGGAATACGCTCCCGCGTGGCGCAACCAATCCGGGGCGAACGCCACCAAGAGCACCCGCACCGGCAAGGTGCTGAACGATGACCGCGCTGATTGGAGCGAGGCCTGGTCACTGTTCCCGGGCGACGTGGCCTATGTCTGGCATGGCTCGCTGCATGCGGGGGAGGTGGCCGAAAGTCTTGATGTTTCGGGGTTCAAGATCCGCTCGCAAATCATCTGGGTGAAGGAAAAGATGGTGCTGAGCGGTGCTGATTATCACTGGCAACATGAACCTTGCCACTACGCCGTCAAGAAAACCGGCAAGGGCCATTGGGCAGGCGATCGGAAGCAAACCACACTTTGGCAAATTGCCAACAAGGATCAGGATGAGAAAACCGTGCACGGCACGCAAAAACCAGTGGAATGCATGCGCCGGCCTATCCTGAATAATTCAAGCCCGGGTCAGGCGGTTTACGAGCCGTTTATGGGCTCGGGCACCACGCTAATCGCGGCCGAGACAACGGGGCGGGTCTGCTATGGGATTGAGCTGAACCCGGCTTACGTCGACGTCGCCGTTGAGCGTTGGCAACAGTTTACCGGCAAGGAAGCACTGCTGGCTGAAACCGGCGAGTCTTTCGCTGATCTGAAGTCCAAGAGGCAGATCGCTTGAAGCAGTCGCGAACAATAAAGGGATCGAGAATGACTAAAAAGAAGGGGATGCCGCTGCACAAAGCAACGAAAGACAGATGCGCGCTGGTAGAACTGCATGCGACTGTTGGAACGCCACAAGAGTGGAAGAAGAGCTACGGGCTTATCGGCGCGATAAAGGCAGACAGCAAACGCCGCGCAATCAGCATCTATCCGTTGCATGAAAAAAAACTAAGAGCTGGCCGCCACGACAAGAGCG
>Ga0208134_1001755_pt1 | contig 12152 bp, 24 predicted proteins | sample VirMetDEL_Mar_31_FD_184515 | JGI IMG/M metagenome (GOLD analysis project Ga0208134, IMG submission 184515) | Aqueous microbial communities from the Delaware River and Bay under freshwater to marine salinity gradient to study organic matter... | ecosystem: Environmental > Aquatic > Marine >... | reverse complement strand
TTCTATTACTTCTTTGACAATATTCTTATCGTTCGCTTTCTCAATACCTTCTGTACCAGGTGAAGTATTAACTTCTAATATATAAGGTTCTTTACTTTCCGGATTCTTCGAAGGTATAAAGTCTACAGCGGTAAATGAACCACCTATAGCTTTAGCTGCTCTTAGACATTGTTCTATTTCTAATTCTGATAAATCGTATGTAGTAACTTCAGCACCTTGTGAATAGTTACTTCTGAAATCACCTTCTAATACATCTCTACGCATTGTAGCTATGATCTTACCACCAAGAACTAATACTCTAACATCAAATTCTGTTTTAATATATTCTTGAATTAATAAATCTGATTGTTTATCTTGTTTAAATAATAATTGTACGATTGATTGAAGAGCTCTTTCTGATTCAATAAATAAAACACCAACACCTTTAGAACCTCTAAGAGTTTTCATAATGATTGGAAATTTTGTATCTAGTTCTTCAACGGTTTTCTCTATTATATCAGCTTTGGGTAATAGAACTGTTTTCGGTTGATTGAGTCCGTATTCTTGTAGTCTTAAATATGTACGATATTTATCTGAAGCTAACTCCATACATTCTCTACTGTTAACTACACATATACCAGCTCTTTCTAATTGAGATACTAAGTCTAAATAACTATCTCTTTCAGGTGTACCACGAATAAAACATACTGTATCTGACGGACTTACAACAAATCCTTTATTATCATCTTCTTTGTGTACTGTCCAGACACCTTCGTCTGACTTACGAATAAATGTACCTTCCATTTTAGTTATGTAATAGTCATAACCTAATTTTTCAGCTTCTTCTTCTATTCGTTCGGCAGTAATAGCTTTATCACCCATTTCAGTTGATATGAGTAATAGTTTATATTTTTCTGAATCTTTGGCTTCTTGTAAGAATGAACCGAATTGTTTTATCACTATTTGGCTACTCCAATGTTATACTTAGCAACAAGACTCCATTCGTTTTTTTCTTTGTGAGGTAATACTTTGATCTGACTCATTGGAGCCAATGGTGTTGACGCTTGTTCAGGTTTTACAATCTTTAGTAGTTTCCATTCTTCTAATAGTCTAGCTATAGCGTTTCTTCTAGCTATGTCATTTTCAGATATTGATGATTCTTTACCATCTAAAGCGAATAGTTCTTTGAAGTGTACAAGATAGTATTTACTTCTTTTGTGTAGTATGTGGCATGATTGGTATAGCGTTCGATCTTTTCTCGAAGCTACTCCAATTCTTGTTAATGTTTCTCTGATTTTGAGGAAATCATCATTCTCATTGAATGATATTTCTAACATATTATCTATGTCATAACTCATTTCACACCACCCTTATTCATTCTTGTTTTAAGAATCCCGATCTCTCTATTTGTAAGTAAAGTTAAATATTCTTCTGCCTTTTCTCGGGATACTACATAGTAATCCATAACGATTTTCAAATCGTCAGCTAGTTCAGGTTTACTCCATTTAGCGAACCTTTTTCTTTTTCTTATAGTATTTAGTAAATAATGATATTGTAACTTATGAGAAATATCGAATCTTTGATTCATTTCATTCGCGTAAAGTAAACAATCTTGATGATATGATAATGATCTATTGACTAAGAACGGAGCGTACTCCCTCTCATTCAGATCGGTCATAATGTCTTTTTTAGTATATGTTACTGAATTTACAAACTCAAACGGATTCATGATACTCCCAAGGAAATACGATCCAGGAGCCATCATGTTCATTAGTGTAAACAATATTTGTAGATTCAAATTCGTGTTTATTAACTGAATCTTCATTTCCGAATAAACAATAACCAATGATGTTTGGCATCGGTGATGGTTTAGTTCGTTCTTTTTTAACAAAGTCTATAACTTTATTCATTGTTGTTCCTGTGTCGTATATATCGTCTACTATTAATATATTCATACCCTCAGCGTATTCACCTATCGATACTTCTGGTAACGCGTTGTGCATCCAAATAGGGTCTTTATCATTTCCGTCTCTTGTTTGAAGTCCTATAATTGACATAGGTACATTTCTTATATTAGATACATGAGAAGCCATACCTAGACTACCACGATAGATACCAATAACATGATCACATTTAATCCAATCTGTAGCTCTAATATCTTTAGCGTATTCAGACCAAGTGTAGTAAGTCTTATTGTCAATCTTCTTCATAGTATTCACCCATAAGTTGTTCTTTAACTGTTGTTAATAAATCTAACAACGCGTCTCTTTCATCTAAATCTGTTGAAGTATCTACTTCTATTTCTATTTTAATTTTCATACATCTAACCTCGTTGGCCAATACTCTGGTACTTTTTGTGGTGCTCTCTGTCGAGGTAACCAATTTCTTGTGAATTCATCATAAGATGTAATTGTAGATAAACCAGTTTCATCTACAGGATTCTGTTGTCTTCTATTAATCTCATCCATAAAATGTTGAACTGTATTTGTAACCCAATACCAGACTAATAATCTATAAGCGTGTTCTCCACCAGGTCGAATAAACTTACGATCTTTTTCTACATTATGTTTAGACCATTTAGTCGCTTCTTCGATTATGAAGTCTGACTCTGTAACTCCATACTCAGCGAAAGCTTCTCTATGATCATTTATGATATCATCAATCACAGGTTTCAAATCATTTTGAACAATGTCTGATAATAATCTTTTAGTTCTGAACGGTGCTTCTAGTGTAATCTGATTATAATTCTTATCTCTATATCTTGAAAAGAACCATGATGAAGCGTGTGAACTTGAATCATAAGATAAGTTTTCAATATAATCAAAATAATCAGGTGATATAATAAAAGGCATCAACGCGTTCGGATTACCGACTCCAAGTAAATGAATATTCTTTCTCAATGAGTCAGGTACTTGATATTCTCTTGAAGAATAAATCATTTCCATTCTATGAGCGAAGTGATTACCATTACATTGTGATCCCAAACAAATACCTGTACACATTTGTTCGATTTCTTCATCATCTAAACCTTGACATATTGTTTCAATATATTGTCTCCATGAATCTACATCTTGACCTTGTGATATTAACATAACTTTAGTACTAGAACCCATTTCTTTGAATACTTCTATTTGTCTCTTTACATTGTCTCTCGTCGCTTCTGCTGTCTTAATAACATCATCACGAACAAATCTACGACCTGTTAACGCCGCTTTCATTGAATTACCACCTGTCTGAGTAAGATCATACTCAATAGGTATCTCATCAAAGATCATTGCTACATCTGAGTACTGAGCTTGATGTCTGTAGATCGCGTCTCTAGTCTCTGCATTGTTTTTAGTCGGTGTTCTCGCGAGTTGTAACCCACCAGAGTCAGCGAAGATACGATGCCATGAATCACCCATTGTTTCATTCATAGTTATACCATGTCTTCTTTCAGTCAGAGCATTAAACAAGATAGACATATTTTGATCATCATACTTGTTATTCATGTCTTTAATTTTTTGATTCATGTGATGAATATACGGTGCTGCTACTTTCGGATTATAATAGAGATCATCAATCCCCATAGTCAATCCGGATATTACATATTCTAAATTCATTATCTTCTTACTGCTAACTGCATAAACTCATTTCTAAGTCTTCCGTCTTCAAAGAAAGCTCCACCTAGTTTTGATGTAGTCATACCTGATTGTTGATCACCTATACCTCTTGACTTGACACATAAATGTTCAGCGTCCATCAATACTGCTATGTCGTCTGTACCTAGTACATACTGTAAAGCATAGTATATTTGTTCATTTAATCTTTCTTGTACTTGAGGTCTTCTCGCGAAGAAATTAACAATTCTATTCAATTTAGAAAGTCCTACAACTTTGTCTTTCGGTATATACGCTACTTGAGCCATACCATTAAAGTTTACAAAATGATGTTCACATAATGAATGAAAAGTAATATCTTTCTGTATTACCATTTGATCATATTTCATCTTGTTATCGAATGTAGTGATCTTCGGAAATCTATTGTAAGATAATCCATAACACAATTCACTAACAAACATCTTCGCGACTCTATCTGCTGTACCACCGATTGAATCATCTTCGCGATCTAATCCCAATACATCAATAACAGTCTCCATATTGTCACGAATCAATTCAATTCTTTCTGATTCGTTTAATTTACTTTCTAATATCGGGGTTTCGACACCATTCGATATTAGATATTCTTGTACTCTTTTACCAAGTAATTTATCTGTTTTCATAATTTATATTTATCCAATTCAAAATACCTCGGACTTTTGTCCAAAGCGTTAATAATATCAGTATCTTCTTTTCCTCTATAACCACCGTTATAGATTGAAGTCAATACATTCTCTAACCATGGAGAATCCCATGGATTTTTCTTCCAATACCCTTGAGTATCTATTCCATTGTTTTCAAGTGAAACCCATTTTCTAAAACAAGCTTTACATTGACCACAATGTTGTTCTTCACCTTCATAACATGAATAAGATGTTAGAAGATATAATTGATTACCACCGAAAGTAATATATTCATTTACTAAATCAGTTTTTGTTCTGTCTTTGAAAGGTGAACTAATAGAAAATCGTCTTTCTTCTGTCCAATGTTGTGCCTGCCACATATGGTTCAATAAGTCTTCCATTCTTGTATAGAACTTTTCATCTTTATCGAATGATCTATCTCCATGTACAGAACCTAACCATATTGTTTCACCGAAATGAGAAGCTAGTAATGTAAGATGAGCGTTTCTGTTCGGAATGATCGCGTCGTCCCTTTCAAAAATACCTAAGTCAATTACATCATCAAGATTGACTAATTTAGATTCATCAATACCGATTGAATCAAAAGTCTTTCTTTCAGTCTTATCATAATTAGAATTCATACTAATGTTTAAAAGTACATCAGGTTTCATCAAGTGATTAATTATAAGACTGTCTTGTCCACCACTAAAGAGAAGTACAGATTTACCTCTGACTTTTTCTTTATTGTCTGTTATCATTTTCATGTCGCTTTCCTTAGTCTATAAAATTTATGTAAACCGTATACACTTAATGAGAACCAAAACACTTCGATCACCATACTAGCTAAGTTCCAATTATATAATAAACTTACAGTTACTAGTATCGCTACAATCATATTGTTAAAACTATACCAAAATCCTTTAGGATCTATTCTATCAAATTGAAGTAAAGCATAAGTACTAATTAATAAAGCGACTCCAACTAAACCAATAATATCCGGTATTCCTATATCAACCATAAGCTATCGCTCCCACTAAAAATCCAAAGTAAAAAATAAAGATATCAAAAAAGAAATGCATCGCGAATGATAACGCGAATATCTCTTTCCAATGTATCTTACAAATATCAAATTTATCTTTGATCCATTCTATAATTCTATTCATTATGTTCCTATTTGATTTCCAAAAATGTAACAATGAACTCTTGCTGATACATTGTACCCTCTATCCATTGTTTGTATTGTTATGTCTTTCGCGACTTCATCTTGTGATTCTTCTGTTGCACCTACAGGCATAATCCATATCGGATAGTCAACACCCGCGTCTCTAAACTTAACGATTGATTCTTCAATTTCATTCCAAGCTTCGTCTGTACCATTACATACAAATTTTAATTGACCAATATCTGATAAGTCATGATACTGTTTAACTACTTCTGGTTGAATACCTTCTTTCTCACCAGCGACACTCCATAGTTTCGGACTGACTGAAAAGAAAAATTCTACTTCTTCTTGTATACTTTGTAAATAATTAGTTAAGATCAGATCAAGACTTCTTGTACCATTTGTTTCCCATGTAATATTAGTGAAACGATTTCTTCGACCTAACAGTCTTTCCATTTCTGTTAGAATCTTTACTGTATTCTTCTGTGCTGCTTTCATCAAAGGTTCACCACCTGTAAAAGCTATATGTGTATGTCTATCATACATTTGATCATATAATCTTTTCGCGACTTCTTCACAAGTTTCATTCTTTTGAATCTTCGCGAACTTCTTACTCCAAGAATAAGATGAATCACAACCATATTTCCATACAGGTAAGTCTTCTACATTTTTTACATCAATAAGATCAAAATCTTTGTATGGTAATTGATATGTTGAAGGATCAGTCGGATCATCTTGTCCGAATCCATTACACTCTAAATTACAACCAAAGAATCTTAACCAAGTTGTTGGTACACCTGTGTAGTGACCTTCACCTTGTATACTCTTAAAAATTTCCGAATACAGCACTGTTACTCCCGTGTTCAAATACTTTAACTGATCTTACTTTAACTCTATCGTCTTCTAAATGTAGTTGACAAAAGTTAAATACTTCTTCCGCGAACGCTTCACAACCTACATTGTCTAATACTCTTAAATCAATTAGATTAAGATTCTGTAACATTAAAAATGTTTCATACTCCGGATCATCATGAGCTATTACAGTTGTATGATCAAAAGTTTCTTTTAGATATTTCTTTAGTAATCCTAGATCACCGAAATCAATAACCCAATTTTGTTTATTTAATGTTGAAGACTCGAATGTTATTTCAAATCCTAACGCGTATCCATGAATCAGATTACAATGAGAGTCTGCTCTCCATTGTCTGAATGCACATGAATGACCTGTCTCATTACCATATGTTTTTACAACTCTATATGGTCTTAATTCTGTTCTTTCTCTATATTTCAATTTAATTTACACTCCATCATTAATTCAGTCATACATGCTACCATGTTAACTTCTTGATCTGCTACAAACGCTGACTTATATGTGTAGTCACTCAATATTATTATTGCTTGAGGCACACTACTGTTTTCCATTCTAGTAAACAATGAGTCATATATTTTTCTGTATATCGCTTGTGGATCATTATGTATATTTAGCGCTACCCATTTTCTCATTTTTGAGAACTCTTTGTCTCGAATAAAACTCAAGACTTCTTGTAGAGACTCATCATCTAAGTTCGCGAGAACACCACTATCAATCTTACCAGACGCTGAATACTTCTGTAATTCATTTAGAACTCGTCTAAAGTCCGGAAAGAACTTCTGTACTAACTCTACAACTACTTGTTCATTATAATCTATACTTTCAGTTTTAAGAATATGTAATATTCTTTGAAAGATACCACCTGCTATAGTTGGTTTCTGACTTGATTCAATCGTAAAATCAATAACACTACATCTTGAATGTAATGGTGAGATAATTCTATTTTTGTAATTACAAGTAAATATGAATCTACAGTTCTTAGAAAATTCTTCTATGAATCCTCTGAGAGCTGGTTGTGTTGATTGAGGATTTAGATAATCTGCTTCATCAAGAATCACAATCTTCGGACCACCACCTAATGATACTGTAGACGCGAACTGTTTAATCTTAACTCTGAGAGTATCAATGTTTCTTTCTTCTGAACCATTGATCATTACAAAGTCAGCGTCTAATTCATTACATAGTGCTTTCGCGACTGTAGTTTTACCTACACCTGCTGTACCACATAATAGTAGATTCGGTATTTCTTTGTTGTTTACAAAATCTTGAAATATCTTTTTTGTTTCTGTCGGTAGAATACAATCATTGATAGTTCTAGGTCTGTATTTTTCAACCCATAAAAAATCTTCTTTCATTACTAAGCTTCATTATAAGTTGAATCAGGTTCTAAAGCTATAAAGTATTCTACAGCGATATCTCTGTTAGTAAAGTGAGCGATTCCTTTTGATGATACAAAGACTGTATAGTTACCATTAAGAACTTTAATGTTTTCCATTCTTAAGAACATTTCAAAAGTTGATCCGTTACCCTCTGCCACAGTTCTACTGTAAACATTAGATGTCGCGTTCTTTTTGTCTTTGACTGTTAATTGAACTGTTGTACCATCACTAGAAAGTACCATGTCTGGTAATGATAATACAGAAGAAGCTTTAAGTAAACTTCCAAGTACATCTTCATCAAGATCAAAACTGATCTCAGGTTCAGGCATTGTAATATCTTTCTGTGGTGATATAACCATTTGAGGATCAGCGTAGTAATAAGTTACTGAGTTATCTCCTTCTGTAACATTCACATTATCACCATTGAAATTGAAGTCTGGAGTATCGAATAATGATACTGCTCCAAGATATTCTGATAGATCATAGATTGAATGTTCTGTATCGAAGGTTTCGTCTACGACTGCCTTCGCGAAGATATTCTTCATTGCTGATACAGTTGTTAGTTCATTACCGGACTTAACTGTAATCCCGGAATTGATTGTTGAAAAATTATTCAACAATTTTAGTGTGTTTTCACTTAGGTTCATTTGATTCACTTTCTCCATTATTTAAATCATGCACATGAAGTGCTATTATGCCATAATGTAAAACTTTCATTAAGTCTTTACGATTATAACCTTCTTTTTTACCATAGCGTTGAGCATATTTGAGAATGTTTCCTATACAGAACCCTTCTCCATGTCCACCGTCTATTATAAACTCTGTTGCTTGAAAATTATTAGCTGAGTAATGTTGTCCATAAGTACTTTTGATATATAAATCAAGTTCTTTGATAATTCTATCTTCTGAATACTTAAAGTCAATTTTTTCTTTTCTAAATAAATTCAAACTCATACATCTATTATATCAGCATTTGCTGTCCTGTCAAGTTTCTTTCTGTCATACTTTGTTTTGTCTTTCTGAACTTGAGTTTTAGCGTGTGCTGGTGTTTGTTTTCTCACTTTGACATCAGGTTTTTCTTTGCCGAAGATTTTTTCCCAATTATCTTGGTAATCTGTATTCGACTCTGGTCTTCTTTTTGACCCTTTACCTCCATGCCACTTAGTCATTAGTTTAAGATATCATCATATCCTACTGTATAGAATACTGTTATCTCCTCATCTTTTTTGATTGGTCTAATTGTATATAATTCTCTTTGATCACCATGATGATAATGAATATTTTTATTGATGAAACAATTAGGATTATCTGAATGATTGATAAAACCACCAAGAGGTGTTCTAATCCAATCGTGTCTGTTAGACTCCCATATATGAGTTTCTCCAATAAAGATACCAGCTTTCAAGTCTTCTGTTGCATAGAGACCTAAACCATGTATCTTTGATTCTTTAATTGTGACTTCTGGTATCAGAGGTCTGTAGTGATGTGATCCAAAATCTTTTTTCATTTCGTGTACCATGTTGGTGTTGGTCTGTTTTTCCAACTACAAAAGTGAGACTTCTCACCCATGTAATAATTTCTGTAAGCTTCAATAGTATCTGTAGACTTGTATTCGTCTGGCATACATTGAGGTGGGTTTGTTCTTCTTTGATTTATCATTGGAATGTTCAGAGGTGGTTCTCTTAAAACTTCTCTCAATTTTAAATCTGTAGTATGAACTTTCTCATACCTGTATGTGTATTCTTCACATAGTTCTTCAAATAGATTAAACATCCATTTATAATTGTAGACATTTTCTCTTACCCATTTTGTACTTGGGTGATTAAGATGTGCTTGTTTGTACATAAACAAGTTATCACATTTATCATTTCCATCTAATGCTCTGTGAGCTGTACATAACATTTGAGCTGATTCTAAAATCATTTTAACACAATGTTTATCGTTATGCATCTGAGCACAGACTAATGGTTCTTCATGTAAATAAAATATATTCATCTTTTAAAGTTTAACTCCTGTTGCCAATTCTTTTTATTACTTTCATAACATGGACTATTTAACTGACATACAATCAATCTACCACCGTCCATATCTAATCTAATACTGTCTGATATAAAAGTACCACCATTAACATCATGTACAATAGCTTCTATTGAACCTGATTTATCTTCTGAATGTAAGTTCTCAATCAGTTCTATGAGTTCTTCTTTCCTCATAGTTTTTGAATTTGTCTAAGAGTGGTTGTTACTTCTTTCCAGGTAAGTCTACCTAGAACATCTTCTGTAATTGGTGTTGAGTAATCTATGTTACCATCAGCATCTAATACAGCCAATTCCCATAACCCTAGTTTACCACCATAACTATGTTCGTGTCTTATAACACTAGCACCCATGTTGTTGTCAAATTGATAGAGTTTTTGAACTCCACCGAATGTATCATTTGTCTCATAACAAAAGTCTTCTAACATTCTACTCATAATAATATCCTCATTTAAATACATAATAATTCTCAAATTGGTGGAGGTAATAGGGATCGAACCTACGACCTACTGGTTGCAAACCAGTCGCTCTCCCAACTGAGCTATACCCCCACTGGAGCTTGAGATAGGAATCGAACCTACGACCTGATGATTACAAATCAACTGCTCTACCTACTGAGCTACTCAAGCGTTTAGTTTTTCGTGACATTTTTCACAAAACTCTGGATCAACCATTACTAATTGATCTTTAATCATACTTGGTCTACCTGAAAGATTGACTGCTACATACATATGCACATCATCTTCAATATAGACACCACACTTAGAACATTTACCTGGTCCGAATTGTTCTTTAAATTCAATCGGAGCCATCAGTAAATCAGTTCTAAAAGTTCTTCATACATAGTTCTAAATTGTTCTTTAGTCATATAAGGTTTTTCTTGTTTCATTGAGTTCTTCATGTAAACATTATATGCTTCGTCTAATTGTGTTTCTAAGTATAAAATCATAATTCAAAAATTGGCGGGATGGAGATATGCGTCATACTACAAGAGTAATGAGGTAAATTGTTCTCCTTGTATAGTTGTATCTCCTGTCCCTGCCCGAGCTCATTGGCCCCTATTATTGTCTTTAATATATTTTTGATATCCCTCGTAAGCTAAGTACCCGAATAGTACCCATAGTCCTACATTAATTATGAACTCTATTGAGAACATAGGAAACCAAAATAAATTGTATAAAAATTCTACCATTATTTAAACCTCTGATAAATTACTATCGCGATGATAGTAAAAAATGTAAATGAAAAAATTGTTCCTGCTACATTCGCGCCACCTGTATATGGTACTGTTGAATTTAGTGTAGTAATTACCCAATCACTTTCCCACATTAGTTACTCTCCCTTACATATTGTTCAAGTAAAGCATCACCTATAAGTTGTGTACCCAATATTATTGTTTCACCTGTAGATGTAATCTCTCTTTTGACTCTACCATCATTGTATTGAACATCAAGAACTGAACCATCTTCGCGACCTTTATCATACCACAATGAAGTTAGTGAATGAGCGTGTATTGATTTAACACCATTAGCCCACTCCTCAGCTTCAATTTTTAATCTTTGTTTTTCTACTCTGTCGTTAAATTGTGTCATAGTTACTATTTATTAAAATAAATCCTCGTCATTTGATGGATCATCATAATCACTCATTGATTGTGATTGTCCAGCTTGAATACCTGCATCATACGCCGCTTGCATATTATCAGTTTCTTGTTGATATCTAAGTTGTTCTTCTTCTTCAATAGCTTCTTCATAAGCTTCAGCCTCTGCATCTACTTTAGTGTAGAGGTCTAAGAAAGTAGCTTTTGTTTCTGAATCAAACCTCGCGACACACATTTCAATCGCTTTCAATTTGTTATCAAACATTTTGTAAGCTTGAGCTATGTGAACAAGTCTTCTTGTTGAAATCAGTTCGTCAATAGCACCTTCGAAAAATGATTTTCTGATAACATCAGCCCAAGTCACTAGATTAGTAGCGAACTCGGTAGCATCTGAAACTTCAAGTTTCTCAAATTCTTTGACAAGAATTTTTTTCTCAATAGCGTTAGAAGGATATTCTTGTTCCATTGTGATTGAGAACCTTTCTAAGAAAGCTTCGTTAAGAACATTAGTTCCGATGAATCTTCCATCGTCAGAACCTTTACCTTTAGTATTCGCTGTCGCGACAACTGTAAATCCATCAGCCGGTGAAATATACTCACCAGTTTTTTTGTTTAAGTAACCTGATCCTTCGAGGATAGATTGTAAACACATAATTTTGTTAGACGCTAAGTCTATTTCGTCAATCAGAAGTACTGCTCCTTTTCTCATAGCTTTGAGAACTGGACCTTCTCTGAAAACAATGTTACCATCAATTAGAGTATTTGATCCGATTAGATCATCTTCATCCGTCTCAATCGTAACATTAACTCTGTAACATTCTCTTTTGAGTTTGGCACAGATTTGTTCGACCATCATAGTTTTAC
>Ga0208134_1001754_pt1 | contig 12155 bp, 6 predicted proteins | sample VirMetDEL_Mar_31_FD_184515 | JGI IMG/M metagenome (GOLD analysis project Ga0208134, IMG submission 184515) | Aqueous microbial communities from the Delaware River and Bay under freshwater to marine salinity gradient to study organic matter... | ecosystem: Environmental > Aquatic > Marine >... | reverse complement strand
TTTTTAGTTTCATTTATTAAAACTTCAACAGTTTCTTTTATTTCTTCTTTGTCGGTAAAAGCATCTTTAACCATTTTAAAAATATTGTCTATACCCACAAAAGCTTTAGCTTTAAAACCAGGTATCAAATCTTGACCAAGAACATTAGGAGAAACAACGTTTTTAAAAGCTTTTTCTCTTTTAACATCTTCTGGATCTGGCGCTTTGTTTTCAACTTCAACTTTGTTTTGCCTATCAAGCATAGCGTCTATATCTTCAGTGTTATCAGCTACCTGTACGGGTTTTATTTCAGTCAACCCTTTGCTTTTCATGTCAGACATAAAAGTATCAAAATCAACATTTTTATTTGCAGCAAAATCTTGAAGAGCCTGTAAAGTATATTCGTCGCCGTTTAATTCAAACATATATTTTATGTACCAAAGTCTATTGGTTCGCTATTTTTTGAGTTATAAATATCATTAAGCTTTTTTTCTTTTTTAACATCTTCATCACTTTTAACAAACTGTGTTCTAAAACGTTCTATTTCATTACTAAAACTTTTAGGTAAACCCATAACTACATTTCCTAGTCTATCTTTTGAAATAACTTTTGTACTACCTACTCTTTTGTAACCACCTTTTACTGGTAAATACTCAAGCTGTGTAGGTGGGGTAGTATTATAGTTAGTAAAAGTAATACTTTGATTATTATTAATTCTTTTAATATAGTTTGCAATTTTTTCCCCACTAGTGTAGGTTCCTGGTTTGTTAAAGTTTAAAGTAGCGCTATTATACTTTTTTTCACCTCCAGCACCTCTACTTCCACTTCTTCTAGCTGAAATTTTGTTATAACTATTTTTAGCTAAACCATGTATTTTCTCAAGCTCATCAACACCATATTTTTTGTATTCAACAAGCAGCTCATCAAAATTACCTTTATTTACTAGTTGTTTTTTAGCGTTTTCAAACTGTACGGTACCAACTTCTGTACCAGTTTTTTGAGCAATAAAATCATTATCAGCAAAAACAAAATCTCTAGCGCCTCTACCTTTTAAGCCTTTTGTTAAAGAATCAAACCTGTTTTCAAAACGATTTCTGTTAAAATTTCTACCATTATCACCATCTTTCAACGCCATTTCTTCTAAATTAAAAAACCCTTCTTGACCAGCGTTACTAGTTTGAAAAGTATTAGAGTAATCAACCCAACGTTTTGTTGCACCGTCATTAGATTTATAATTAAAGCCACCGTCATCTTGTATCATCATGTTGTCATACATATTGCCATTAGCTAAATCTTCATGGTCACTTATTTCCCAGTCAAAAGAACCATCAGAATGATCTCTACCGTCTAAAGAAGCTTGTCTTTTTAAAGCAATATCTTCAAGCGTGTTACTTAAGTTTTTAAACTTAGCATCAACTTGATTTATAGTTGATATAGCATCGACGTATCTTTGGTCTGTAGATGGTATGCCACTAGCAATAACTTTAGAAGCATCTACATACGCTTGCTTGTTTTTAGTTAAAAAATCTGTAACTTGACCACGTAATTGCTCAGGCACTTTATCAATAGGTACGCCTTGAGGCATATTATTAATTAAAGCATCTGTTTTAGCTTTACTTTCTTTTATTTTAGCACTAATTTTATTAACTAAAGGGTCTAATGCTTTTGAGTAATCTATTGCTTTTGGCGGTCCACCACCATATCCTATTTGAAATAAATCTGCCATATTGTTATTTTTTTTATCCGTTTACGTTATAATTAGTTAAAGAATTAAAATATTCATCAGACTGGTAGTAAGGATCGTTTGGATCTGCTGGAAGTTCTTTTTTTCGTTGTTTCATATTTTTTGCCCTATCTACTAAGCTAGAAGGTGATACTTGTTCATACACCGCCGGTCCTGTGTTAGTGAATGTTCCATCAGCTGGAGACATATACTTGCTGTTTGTAAAGTCAAGGCCTTCGCCTGTTACCCTAGCTGTTGAAAGATCAGTTTTTTTTTTAAACACTCCACCTGTAAAAGCGTCTAAACTAGCACCAGCCAAAGTACCTATACCACCAATAATTTGCTGTGATGCCTGTGCTCTTTGCTGTCTTATGTCTCTCTGCAATGCTTGTTGACCAGATCTTAAACTCATTATATCCATTGTTCTTTGTCTTTCTCTTGACTGTCTTATATCTTCACCTTGAAGAACAGTTTGTTGAGCTTGAGCTTCCATTTGTTGAACGCCAACGGCTCCTTGTGCAGCTAATCTTTGGTTAGTAGCCTCTTGTCTTCCTATGTCAGCAGATATTTGTTGTGTTTGTAATTGTTGTTGATTAGCTAGTGTTTGTGCTAAACCAGCTATACCGCTACCACCAGCAGCTCCTTGTAAGCTTTGTAATATATTAGCTCTAGTTTGAGCACCTTGCTCAGCTTGAAACTCAGCTTGTTGTTGATTAACAGTTAAATCTTCATAAGGGTTTTCAAATTGAGTTTGAATATCAGCATATGGATTATTAAACTGCATGTCTTGCAAATCACCTAGATTTCTTTTAAATTGTTTTTTAGCTCTATCACCTTCTCTTTTCAATCTTCTTCTTTCGCTTATACCACCAATAATTTGGCTAGCACCCTGCACAACTCCTAACCCAAGAGCTACAGCACCTAAAAATTTAGCAGGACTTTTCTTTTTACCTACTGGCATAACGTTTTATTTTTTAAATTCATGTTCATTTATTTATAATTACACTTTTTATGTGTTATTTACTACTTTGTGAGACTTCAGATCCAACAGCAAATAGCTCTATTTTATCTTTTGAATTATTTTCTAAAGAAACTTCAGCGTAATAACCAGTTAAACTTGAGGTATTAGCCCTATTATCTTTAGAAAACATAATAAAAACATCATCTAGATTTAAAGTTTCATTACTAAAATTGTTACTAACAATAATTTTATTGTTTTCGTTTTGATTAATTATATTTTTTACAACACCTAGTTTTTTTGCAAAAGAAGATTGCGCTGCGTCATAACCACCAGCCTGCCCAGTATTTACATACCAAGCTGTATCTCCTACTTGTAAAGAACTGTTTAATTGCTCTGTAAATGTTAATGTTATTTGCATATTATCCTACTGTTAAAATGTTATCTAAAGCTAATGTTAGTGTCATATCATCTGTACCATGTTGTGACATTGTTACATCAGCAGTTATTGTTGCAGATCTACTACTACCTGTAAAAGTTACTGTTTGTCCATTTTCTAGCGTTTGCGCTGAACTAGCTGTTATATTTACTCCAGCGCTTATTGCATCTACATGAGGTGAAACGTTTGTAACGCCTATACCAGTCATTAAAACTGTTTCCGCGGCTTTTATACCGTCTGTGCTCGTAATAGGTATTGTAGCGCTGTTAGAAACTGCAGCGTCAGTAGTTGTTACTACAGGATCAATAGTTAAAGTAAAATTTTTAACACCAAAAACAGTATTATTAAAATTATTAGAGTCTGAAGATCCTTTTCCTGTAAAAGTTAAAGTTACTCCACTTGACCAAGTAGATGCGTTGCTAATAACTATTGTACCACCTGTACTATCTGTTATTACTTCTTTACCTTGGCTGTCTGTTGTTATTGCTTTTGGTATATAATAAACGTCTTCTAATTCAGAAGATTTATTATAATCTTTATAACCAGGTATAACTTCTCTAACTATAGAGCTTGAAGCTATGCCAGTACCAGAAACATCCATACGTGGTGAAATACCAGTTATATCATCTATTTCAATATAAAGTGTTTCACCAGTGCTAGTATTGCTAGATATTGTTGTTTTAGTTGTTGTAAATTCAAAATCTGCAATTAAAGGTTGTCTAGCTATTACAAATTGACTAGAGCTAAGAGTTACTGGCCAGTTTATTGTTTTTGTTTGTTTAAAACCTCTTTTAACTAAATAACTAGGCCCAGTAAATGTAACATTGCTAGGATAACTATTGTACGTACTATCACTACCAGCAGATACTAAAGAAAAAGTTACTGTAGTGTCATGATATTTATGTATTTTAGGCGATATAAATATTTTGTTATTAGAAAAGTTTTCACTTAAAAACGTGTCACTAGCATTGTCAACATATAAAGCAACAATATAATGGTCATCATCTGTTATAGCTGGAAACTCTATACTACCGGTATACACGCCTGTTTCGTTAATAGTTTTTGGTTTTAATTTAGCAGCGCTAGAAGAAAAAGCCAATGCAACACTAGTGTCTTCAGAAAAATTATAAAAATGACCATCTTCATTTACAACTGTCATTGTAAAAACAGCGCCTGGGTCTCCTTCTACTGTAAAAGCTCTAATAGTTTTAATAGAAGCCATTGAGCTTTCGTCTATTGTTATTTTATTTATTAATTTCATATTTTATATCCAGTTTATAAATAAATTATTATGCTGTAAATCTAAATTTACAACAACCTCGTGGTTTGGCATTGTAAAATCAAGCTTTACATATAAGTCTATTCTTTTTGGAAACCACTCAAGCCCAGCAAAATCAGAAACTTGACCAGACGTATTTGGTATGTAAAACTCTTCAGCCCATACACCTTCTACACCTACATCAAAAACGCTTCCATCTGGCTGTACACATGCTATGCTATTTCCTGGCACGTCCCAAGTTAATATTGTTGTAGGTACATTACCGTTTATATCTAAAGCTTGCGTCGGCCACCATCTTGTTGGTTCTGCCTGTACCTGAGAATATCCAGATGTAGAACTAACAGGAACATAATTAGGCCTACCATTATTAGCAACACCATTGTTTAAAATACTAACACCAGCACCTGTTAAGTTATTTAAAGCTTGTCCCATCCAAACAAGTGGGTCTGCAGATGGTAAAGACGCTTGATAGTTTGTGTCTGGTCCACCAGTTAAAGGAAAGTCAAAAACAGCAAGTGCTTTTGTAGGTATTGGCGTTGTACTTCCTTGAAAAAACCCAAGTGTATTTATAACTTTTTGTCTAGGAAATAATTTTATGTGCACTAACTCGTTGACATGATCACCGTTGTTATAACTGTTTGCTAGTATTATACTAGGAATAATAGTTTGGCCGTTAACAATAACAGTTCTTTGGCTTGTTGCTAGATTTTTTGGCATTACAGGTAAACCGCTTAAATCTTGTGTAGTTAAACCAAGTTGAGGTATTGAAATTACTTCAGAAGGAAACGGTGGGTCTATGTAAGCACCTTGTTGAGACGTCATTGTATTACCAACATCTTTTATTATTACGTTTTTAGGTATAGGTGCGTATAAACAACTACCATCACCCACTGTTGCAGCTGGCTGGTAGTTTAAAGCGCTAGAATCATTGCAACCATAAATTGGTGGTGTTTCGTCTATGTCTATAAACAATGTTGTATCAGCAGTTATTTGAGATAATAATGATATGTCTAAAAAAACAAAAGCTTTAATAAAAACAGGGTATAATTTGTTTGTTATTGAAGGTCCGCTTTGGTAATGCCACATTGCCCAAGCTTCTGAATTACCTTCAATATCTGGTGAAAAATTATCATTAACTAAATTGCCATTATCATCTTCATAAATTTCTATAAACACAACTTTAGTTACTCCAACCTTGTTGTTGCTCAGTTGGTTTTGTGTAATACTAGAATCGTAATCTACAAAATATGGACCTTGTTGCGGTGTAAAAGAATTACCAAAAAAACTTGGTGGACTAGCGCCTCCAATAACATTGCTACATTGTGTTTGTGAGCGATAAACGCTGTGAAAGTGCTCTAAAGAACTAACAACGTTAAGATTGCTATTAACAGTGTATGGTGGCGATGGTGGATCGCAAGGCAATACACCTAAAGATTGATAGTTGTAATTGTGAGTAAACGAAGGAACTTGATTAGCTGATTTATCAAACTCAAGATTACAAGCTAACACCGGTCGTGTTTGCGAGTTAGTTGGTGTTATTTTCATTTCAACAAACGGAAGACCATAGGTAGTGCCAGGAATATTTCCACTAGAATATTTAATTGAAAAAGAAGGATTTAAACCATTTGCCATTGGCTCTTCAACAATTTCAACATTATAATTATTATTTGGATTAAAAGTTACTGGCATAATTTAATAGTTTTGTGTAGGACCATCATTATCGTTTGAATCTTTTATAGTTAAACTATAACTAATTGTTGGATCTCCAACTAAAAAACAACTACCATCATCAACATTAGCGTTTGGATCATAGTTAGAGGCTCTTGAATCTGTACAGCCACGAACTATAGCAATACAAGAGCCATCATCTTCTGTTGCATTAGGGTTAAAGTTCAATGAGTTTGGGTTTGTACAGCCAAGAACTGGCGTGCATGGTATTTCACAACTACCATCGTCATAAGTAGCCCTAAAGTTATAATTATTAGCGCTGGGATCCATACAGCCACCGATTGGTTCTTCGTAGTCTATTATCTCAAACTCACAGCTTCCGTCGTCAATAGTTGCATCTTCATTGTAGTTTTTAGCAGTTGGGTTTGTACATCCTGTTATTGGCCTGTCTATATCATAATCTATCTCAAACTCAGTTGGTCTACCAATACCTTGAAAAGAAAACTCTTTAGTTTTTAAATCAACAACCTCGTCAAAATTAGTTCCTTTAATAAAATTAAACCACTTACCTTCTTTTTCTACAAACTCTGAAACAACACCATCTTGCTTATCAGTTTTTATTTTTGACTTCCAACCATCTTTGTTTTCTAAATTATAATAACCAGTTTCTACACCTGTAATGTCTTTGTTAACATTAGATTGTGATCCTTCATAGTTTAATGTTTTGTACATCTTTACAACACTAGGCATATCGTTTAATAAAACGCTTACAGAAGAAGATACATACTCGTCGTAAAAAGTGTTTCTATTTACTGCTTCGTTCTTATAACTTTCTACGTGATGCTTGTAAGGCAAGCTGTCTTTAACAGTATAATAATCACCACTCATGCTAATTCCTTGTTTTGGAACAAAAGATTTAAAACTTGACCAACCGTTAATAGACTCTTTAAAAGAAACAGTTTTTTGAATATCAGGCATTGTTAAATTATACTCGCCTTTTTTAATATCAAAACTACCTATTAATGTGCCGTTTAATTTTAAATTGTCTTTAAAGTAATCAGACATGCCATACTCAGATATAGGTGTTATACCATCCATTGATAACCTAAGCACAGCACCTCTTTGCTTGTCTGTAAAATATGCTCTATAGTTGTCTACAGCAAAACTTTCTGGGTTTTTGGATATACCATAATCACCAGCAAAAGGCATTGCTTGTCCTAAAACTCTATTTGTAGCTGTTAAATTAGCGTTTCCATCAGCGTTAAACACCGCGTCTTTATTTGATAATATTTTTATTATTCTGTCTTCGCAAAAAGTAACTAAATCAGTGTTTCGACTAAAAAGCTTTTGTATACTACCGTAAGTAGGATTTAAATCTTTAGTAATTTTTTCAGCTTGTATAAACTGATTTAAATTATTAACACCACTGTTAGTGTTGTATATACCAGAATATATCAACCCACTACTTCTTCTTTCTTCTTCGTAATTTTCTTCTAAAATAGTGCTAACTTTTACGCCTTTGTCTATAATTGGTTGGTTAAAATCATCCCGTATTCTATTTGATTCTACACCGTTGCTAAAAGAATAACTATTGTACCAAGAAAGTGCAAATGGATTTTTACTAACATCTGTTTTTACTATATAAGTATTAGGTGGTAATAAGTTATCGGCTGGTGTTGCGCCCATAGCTGCTAATGTAGCTGCTACATCTATAGCTAAAGTTGTGTACGAGTTATCTGGCCTTGTAAAATATAATCTTACTAAGCTTGCTCCAGTTGGAAGATATGCGTCTAAATCAATTGAGGTGTTAAAAGTTACTTTATTACTATTCCAAGAAACAACATAGGTAGTACCAGTAATAGCGCTAGGTCTACTAGGACAAGTAACAATACTTGCTAGCGGTATAAAACTTTGATTATTTTTTTCATCTAATTTTAAAGGAATTATCTCACTAGCTTCATAATAAATATCTAAATCAGCAGACTCTTTAGGTTCTGTTTCCCATATAGCAGGATTCTCAGAAATTTTTTGCTTTGTCGAAGCGTTGTATTTTGGCTCTAAAAATTGAAATGAAACACTTTTTTCTGTACCTGAATTATCCGCGTGTGTTATGCTTTTGTTATTTATTTGAACATCTTCTAAACTATGGTCTAATTTTAATCTAAAAGTATATCTTCTGTTCCAATTTTGCCCAAATTGTTCCCATTGCTGCGTAAAACTTGTGTCTGTTAAACCTCCGTCTCTATAGTTAAAATAAGACTTAACAATTTCTAAAAAATTCATGTGATTATACCTTCTAATTCTTTTAACACCTTTTATTTGATAAATATTGTCAAGATTGTCATCAGATCTTATTTTAAAACGTTTACCAACAACCATGTTATTTGCTATAGAAAGCAACTTGTCACTTGTCGTGCTATAATTATCAGCATATTCTTCTTGTGCAATTTTATTAACTCTAATATCAAAAGCGCTAGTATTATTAAAACTACCATATAGCAATTGATCACCGTCTAAAGCGTCTCCGTTGTCAGTATGAGGAGAAATACCTGAAAAAGAAACCTCTACAAAATGCTCGCCGTTTTGATTTGTGTATATTCCTTTACCAAAAGCCGGGTTGCGCGTATAATCAAGAGTTGCTGGAAGGGAATCTGTGCCATATGAACCTGGACCCAGCGGAGTTTGCCATGTTATGTTTTGTACAATACTAGGCACCGATACCGTTGCAGTTGTTCCAGGTGGATTGTGAAGATCTCTTCTTGTGTTTATAAACCAATTCCAAATAAAATTGTAAAATTCATATCTATCAGGAACAGAAGTAAAAAAACTTTCCCATTGTGACGCGCTTGGAAACAAAGGAATTCCAGCACCAAACTGATCATAAGGCGAGCCTACTAAAATATCAGTTTCATCTCTCCAAGCTTGTATTAAAACACGAGCACTTTCCCAAACATGACTAGGGTTTCCAGTGTCAGAGTTGTCTGATAACCCACCACCAGGTTGTATACCAGCGTACCAAGATTTATCAATAAAAAACCCACCAATAACATCGCCAAAACCGTCCCAATGAGTAAATTCGTGATCTTCTGGAAACAAAGGATTTGCCTCTCCGCCGTAATCAAGAAGAAATGTCCAGTTAAGATAATTCAAGTTCATTGTAGAGTGCGTATTTCCTCCAGTAAAACCTGGTAACGCATAATTGTCAGCAAAATAATGAGTTGGCATGCTGTTGAATATTTCGTAATCTTTAAAATTTTGATTACTTAAAACATTTTCTTCAACTGTAGCATCTCTATTAATTTTTACAAAAAACATGCCTTTAAACTGAGAACTTTCTTCGGTTGTAGTTTTTTTAGAAATAACAATTTTCAAATTATTATCTAAGTTTAAAACCCCACCACTTGTTGTTGTTGGATAATTAGGATAAATTAACTCAGCGTCTTGAGTTTCAAAAACTTTATCTAAAGTTATTTTGTAATACGAATTGTCTAAAGAAATAGACTTAATTTCGTAAGTTTTTGTGTACTCGTTAGTTAGTGTATTTTTAAAATAAACTACTAACTCTTCTGTAATTTCATGTAAAGGCTCTCCATTTGCGTCAAACCAAGAGCTTTCTACTAATCTAAAATCTTTTGAATTAACAACAGGGCTATATACGCCAAAAGCGTTTGTAGAAGCAGTTGAACCACCGCAATTTATTTCTGCTACTGGAACACTATCTTGTGTTATGTACTTAGGAGCTTCGTTTTCTATTGCTAATATTTTATACTTAGCATCTTCTTCAACTAAATTATTATTGTCTATAGATTTTTTTAGTATTAAAAAAGTTTCTTCATCTACTTTATTTCTTTCAGAAGAAGAAAAAGAAAGCCATACGTTACCGTCTTCAGCTTCGTAAACTCTACTCATTGCTAAATTATAATACTCTGTAGAGGTTTCTTTAATGTAAACTTTAAAAGAAGTTGCCCAATCAGGAGGAGAAGTCCTTACTTTTCCAGTAATTTTTAAGTTATTATCAGCGTATTCTTTAGGAATTTTAAATATAGATTCAGAACTTGTAAATATAGGTGTTTCTCTATTATATTTGTCTAAGTATGTTAATCCTAATTGATAATTTCTTATTGATTTTAATGATTTTTGCCCATACAAAGGTAAAACAGATTCTTGATATGGTGCAACAATGTTAGTTTCATTTAATAAATAATTGTTTTTAAAAGTTATATTGTTATTAAACCTTCCAGTGTAACCAGCTTGCAAAATAGGTTTTTGAATTACATCATAGTTTTGAACATAATTACCATACACTATTCTATTGCCAGTAACTTCTTGAGCCTTTGCAAATCTAGGAACATTATCCCAAGCTCTTAAAAGTTGGTTTGAATCAACTATAGTAAATATAAGATCTGAAGTAATTTCATATAAATTAGCATTTATATAATTTTTTTCTTTATTAGCAACAGTTACTTGTGTTGGGTCTTGATACTTTAGCTTATCAACAATATAAACTACAGGAGAGTTAGACTCTTTATAAAGTATGTCAACTTGAACAACATCTTCTGGTGTTTCTGCAGTTATAAAATTTCTTAATTTTAAAGAAATTAAATTGTTTTCCATTGCCTTGTTGTAAGCGTCTGTTGCGCTATACTCAAACAAGTCTGGTTTAAATACAACATCTGTAAAAGGCGAAAAAGTAGAGTATTCACCATCTTCATATTTATATCTATAGCCAAACCTTACAAACTTTCTTTCAAACAAATCGCTTGAATCTTCCTTTTCAATATCATATGAAAATTTTCCGCTTGTTATATTTTCAGGCGCTATTGAAAGAATTTCAACTTTATAATCACCGTCTGAAAGAAAAACTATTTCAGTTACTTCTAATCTAGCAACTTGTTCACCACTAACATTTTTAACAATAAGCACGTCACCAAGCTTATAACCATTAACAAGAAGCGGAAAATCATAAAAATTTATTGGCACAACATCTCCAACATTTAACGATGTAAAATTAAAGTCAGTTTTAGATTCTATGTTTTTTTCAAAAACAGGATCTATTATAAGTTTAGTTTTAGGTGATTTTTTAATAACAGTTATATGCTCTTCTCTTACTTTTATACAATTTTCAATTGTAATATTTTTCTTAGGAACAATTAAGTTTGTGTGGTGAGAGCCACTAGGATAGGTACCGTCTATACATCTTTTTACATTAATTTTTTTAGGCTCTGAAATGTCATCTGTCCAAAATAAAAAATCATCTATTATATTTATACCTGTTATTAACTTGCTTGGAAAATTTAAAACATTGTCTGTATCTACAAAAACAAACGTAATACGTCTACCGTCATATTTTAATATTAAATTTTTTGTGCTGTGATAAACAAACCAATAAAAACAATTATTTTTTTCATCAGCAATAGCACCAACACAAACCGAGCCAGGAGCTATTTGGTTTTCAGGAAAAAGATTAGCATTACCTAATATATTTTGAACAACACCAACGTCAGAGCCTTCTGAAGTTGACACTTGTACGTTCATCGCGTCTCTATATTGACCATTAGGTACTAATCTCTCATCAAGGTCTTTGTTCATCTTACCTTGATTGAAAACATGTTTAATCTCCGGCATATATTAGTGTTTTATGTGCTTAGATTTACCTCTAAGTATTTGAGTTAATTCTTCTATTTTTAAGTTTGACAACCTTAATTTTGCTTTTCTTACAGCAGCAAATTTATCTTTTTGAAATCTACGAACTATATATTCTTGCACGTTAGCTCTTGTTGACAGCATAGCGTATGCTATACACTTGTACATTGCTTCTTCTGCAAACTTATGAACTTTCATTTCTTCATCAGTACCTAAGCTGTCGCTTAAATAATCTATTACTATAGTTTTGCCTGATATAAAAGAACTAAAGTGTATTAATCCTGTGTTGTCGTCTATATAATACGACCCGTTGTTTTGTGCGTGCTGTGGGTCTAAACCATATCTTTGACCTACATTAACCCACTCTGTATCATCTTCGTAATCATCAGTTGTTGTTGTAGATGTATGTGATTTATATTTTGACCATGTGCTAGACTGTAGGTTTAAATCAACAAATATAACCTCT
>Ga0208134_1001751_pt1 | contig 12168 bp, 9 predicted proteins | sample VirMetDEL_Mar_31_FD_184515 | JGI IMG/M metagenome (GOLD analysis project Ga0208134, IMG submission 184515) | Aqueous microbial communities from the Delaware River and Bay under freshwater to marine salinity gradient to study organic matter... | ecosystem: Environmental > Aquatic > Marine >... | reverse complement strand
GAAGGTATAAATAACAAGTCAGAAATCTGACGAGTCACTTAAGGTAAGCAGATATCTGCAAAGGTTAAACAAATAAAAATGGCAAACGAAATTTACCATACAACACATTGGGGTTGTACAGAAAACAGTTGTAATTGGGGTTATGTATACACCAACAATACAAATAATGAATAAGGAAAGGTTTGAATATATAATAAAGAAAACAAAGATTAATCCTTGTAATCAATATAAAAATATCATTACAGACATTTCGGTTAATTCACCAAAAAGTAAAAATAAATCAATAAAAATCAATAATTGAAATGAAGAAAAAAGTAAAGGATTTTAATAGTCAAAAGTACAATGAAGTTTTAGCAGAATCATTTAAAAATAGAAGTGAAGCAAAAGAACTACACCAAGCACTCCAGCAGTTTAAAGATTGTAAAACAGTAGATGAAATAGACAAATTTTTAACTGACAAAACTGGCTTTGTAAATGTACAAATGTCTGCTGCTGCAATGGATTTGGAAAATGAATATAATACAGTTATTAAGCATTTAGGAAAAATAGATTTAAACATCTATGAAGCAGATTATACAAAATTAACTGCTGCATATATTGACAATTTACGAGAACAATATACAATCTACTGGAGTGATGCAGATGCAAAAATAATAGACAAGGTAAACAAGTCTCTTAAAACAATTAACGAAATGAATATTAAAGCTGGTTTTGGATTTAATAATTTGAACCAATTAGTATTTAACGAAAAACATTGGAATGTTTGGAATCAACTAAACAGACCTAAAAATTAACATCCGTTTTGCTTTATCTAATGAGTGATAGGTGTGTAAAGTTTTAAACTGACTTTTCATTTCATATATTTTCCTTTATGCACCTACATTCTAAACTGTTTTGTTTGTTAATAAATACGTTTACAACTATGAAGTTAATATTTTTTTAATGCTCCATTTAAACTTAAATTTATGAAATACGATATCGACAATCGTTTTATACTAATTAATGAGAAATAAAGTAATCAACAAGATTGAGTCTTGTGGATTTAAGGTTGATAATAGAGGACAAATCTTTAAGTTTTCTAATAGCACAAAATCCAAAGAAAAGGCTGGACAAGTAAACGAAAGGAGTGTACATTTTTATGCTCAAAACGTTGGTCCATTTAAACATCTCACAAACTCATTTAAAGATATACTTGGTAATGATTTTGACAATACTGCATTTACTCCTTATGTAAAAAAGCCGATACAAAAACAAGATAAAAGACCAGTATTAACATTTCAAAATTACATTGCATCTACAAAAGCAAAAAATCAATTCTCGTTATTTTTAAAACAGTATACAAACAAAAATCCTTATGATATTAGAGGTGTCAAAAATGGTTATTTAGAGGATGCAGTTTTATTTCCATACATCGATTACAATGATAAATTTGATACTGCAAAGATTGTAAAATACAACTCGAATACTGGTAAACGTATTAAAGGTAATTTCACAAATAATTGGTTTCACTCTTACAAGCCAATTAAAAAAGAACTTGGTTTTTTAGATAACAATTCAAAAGGGTCAAACAACTGTTTTTTTGGAGAGCATTTACTTAAAGGAAACGACAAGCCAGTTGTAATTGTAGAAGCAGAAAAGACTGCAATATTGTTATCGTTTCTTTATAATGATATTGTATTTATTGCTACTGGAGGATTAAGTAAATTAAAGCCTTTAGACCACTCCTTTTTATTAAAACGTAATGTATATGTATTTCCAGACAATGGTGCAGCAGATTGGATTAAAATAGCAAATGAACGTAATTGGTGGTGTAGTTTAGTATTAGAAAATAAAGGAACTAAAGGAAGTGATGCAGCAGACTATTTTGATACTGAAATAGGAGAGGAAATTGCAGCAGAACTTGACGGAATAGTAAGTGGTAAAATTAGAGTAGCTGGTGCAAATATCAACTTTAGTATAAAAGCAAAAAGAACAAGAAAATATTGCTCTCCATTTGTGAAGGATTTAGGTTTAATCTATTATAGAGACAACTCTATTGATATGAATTATAATCGTGCTTTTTTTGGTCGGTTTTTTAGAATTTATGATAACGAATTTAACGTACTATCTGCAAATGTAGATTTTAATAAATACGAATACGAGAAAAACGAAAATGGTAAACTAACTGGTAAACTTGCTCCAGTTGATGCAGCAATATTTACAAGCAGATTGGAGAGGACATTTAGAATATTAAAAAGGTTAAACTCTGAATGTGTTTTAAAGAAGTTTGAAACTATCTTGAATCATTTATTAGAAAACTCAAATTACTTATTTAATAGAGAATATGTGATTACTGAATTGTTGCCAATGTGGGACAATGACGATAATGATGTGTCTGAATATAAAAAAGTAAGAAACTGGATAAGACAAGGTAAAGAGATTTTAGAAGAGGATGAATTTATACAAAAACGAAACAATGATTTATTGGCATTTAAAACCAATAGAATGTTGGTAAAATTAAGACCATTGTTAGATAAAAATGAATATATAAAAGCAGCAGATATTGGATATTATGGTAAAGTAGGTAAAGAAGTAAAATATATACAACTCGATAAAAGAGAGAAAAATAGTTTTGTTTGGGATTTAATAAAAGACTACAATTTGAATGTTTTAGGATGCAGCACTATAAATAATTATAAGGAGAAATTGAAGATAAACTCTTATATGAATTTTGTAGATGAAATGACAGAATCTTTAAAAATAAAAGATAGTGAATTAAGGAAAGAAAAGTTTTTGTACAATAATTCTCGTACTATATATAATAGAACTTATATAGTGACCGATAAAAACTGTACAAAATTTAAAAATCCGTCTATTACCAGCATAAACGACAATACTTTAGTACATAAAACTATTATACGTGAATACCTTAATTTTAGACCTAAAGAGAATACTTTAAGAGACATTATAACACAAGTTGATTACCTAATGGAAAACCATAATGAAATTGATTTTAAACGTATAAAAACATTGTCTAAAAATGGTGCAACAAAAACGAGAATTGAAATAATATTGAAGCATAGTATTATTGAGATGATTAATAAGATGCAGCAACTGGACCAAAGAACAGAAAACGAATTATCACTTGCAGCAGCATTTAATTACGACCTTAATTTAACAAACAGTATTTTAAATGTAGATGAAGCAGAAGCCATACAAAGAGGTGGAGACTTTTTATATAGTTGGATTATATTTAACACTCCAAACAAGACATTTACAGACAATCAAAAAGCATTAATAAAATTAAATCCGTTATTGTTTTTAAACAACACAACAATCCTAATTGCATCATAAAATTTTATAGTGTAGTCAGTATTTTGTAAATTTGCATAAGAACAACCACAAGTTGTTTTTCATTATTAGTATAAATTAAAGGAGATGTGTCGAAACTTTACTCCTTTTTTTTATGCCTAAAATCTACATAAAGCCATTGTGTCGCGACATTGTCGTATAAAGCCACTTAATGGACCACAAAACAATCTAAATACTTAAAGCATAAATTTGAATGTCGTATAAATGTCGAATAGTGTCGTATACAATTTTAAGTGTCGTACAAATGTCGTATAATTGTTAAATGGAATCAATACAAAAACAATTTAGTTACTCAATTACAGAAGCAGCAGCAATTACTGGAATCAATAGAAAACGTATTGAACGACATTGTAAAAAAGACAATATTGCTAAACGTGGTAAGGGTTACGTGTTAGAAGGTAGTTGGTTAATCGACACTTTTAAATTAGATGTCGCGACAAATAACGACACAAACGACACAACTACGACAAGGGTTGTAAATATGTCGAATAAAAATGCTAATGTGTCGAATAGACCAGTAAAAGGTAAACGGAAAGAGAACGAAAACAAACTTGAAAACTATTTATCACGACAAGAAAACGAGTTTAACGACACACATCAAATGAAGTCTCAAATTGATGCTTTAATTGAGAAAAATAACCAACTTGAAAAGACAATACAATCACTAACTCAAAAAAACAAACCAATACAGAAACCTACTATTGAAGTAAAAGAGAAAACAGAACAAGAAATTGCAGATGAAAAAGTAATACTCCAGTCAAAACTTGAAAAACAATTTGGTTATGGTGTAAAGCATATCTCTATAAATAAAGAACTACCAAACGAAACTGCAATGAATAAAGTAGATTTTAGTACAAGGTTACATCTTTTAAGAAAATTGGAGGACACTTATCCAGCTGGCACTAAAAACTCTGAACCAATAGAAACCAAGACAACAATATCAAGAAAAAATGATAATGGAGAAATGGAAACTACTGTTGAAACATCTACTGAATAATGTGTCTATTTATGTCCATTTTAAAATACTTTTTAAATCAATAATGAGGTTTTGGCAATTTTGCCGAATCCATACTAACTTACTTTTTTAAGCATTCTAATAACTTGTGTTGTACCAAACTCTTTACCAGTAGAAGTTTTAAATCCGTTTATGTTTAGAAGTTCTGCTATCTCTCGCAGCTTCATTTCATCAATAGAATCAAAACTACTTATGAATGCCAATGCTCTCTTATTGTGTGGATTATTTATTGCTTTAAGTCTTATTGACTCCTTACCTTTTTCACGTGCTGCAAATGTCAAGTTTTGAGGATTACCTAATTTTTTAGTTGATTGTGCCAATGCTTCCTTAATACGTTTACTAATTACTTTAGCTTCATTTTGAGCAATAGCAGACATTATATGAATTGTTAGTTCCGATGCTTCTGGCATATCAACACACTTGAAATTTACCTTTGCATCTAATAGAGCTGACACAAAATTTACATTTCTTGCAAGCCTATCAAGTTTTGCAATTATTAAAGTTGCATTATGTTTTTGACACAATTCTATTGCTTCATTTAAGATTGGTCTATATTTTTTATTTGTTCCAGTCTCTATTTCAGTAAATTCCTTTTCAATTAACTCTGGTGCAATAAATCTTTCTACTGCTTCTCTTTGTGCTAATAAACCGAGACCAGATTTACCTTGTCGTTTTGTAGACACTCTGTAATAAGCTACATATTTCATTTTGTTTCTGTTTTTCGTTTAACAAATATACACATTTTAAACTAATGTTTAAAGTCTGTATAAACATATACGACATTTATACGACACAAAATGCAAAATTGTATTGCATATGCGTTATATAAGTAAGAAATAATAAATACAAAATGGCTGGAAACAAAAACTCTGGAAGAAAATCAAAAGAACAAGAACAACTGCTTGTAGAAAAATTAGCACAATTAGAACCACAATCATTTTTAGCTTTAAAAAAAGGTATTGAAGCTGGAGAGTTTAGGTTTATACAATTATACTTTCATTATCGATATGGTAAACCACGTGAAATAAAAGAGATTATCATTGATAACGACAAACCAATATTTGAAATACCACAAGTTGTTTGGACAAATCCAAAAACAAATAAAGAAGAACAGTTGCAGCAGCCAATAGCAATATATAAATCCAATATATAATATGATTAACAAAAAGAACACCGATTTAATGACATTTAGAATGCCAAGTAAATTAAAAAGAGATGTAGAAACTTTAGCAATAGAGAATGAATCTACAAGCAGCGAAGTAATAAGATATGCTCTTAATAAATTACTTACTAAAAATGCCTAATGGACACAATAGGTTTAATAACAATAATAGCTTTATTAATATATATAGCTAAAGAAATAACAAGAAGATGAAAAGAGAAAAAAAGAGAATTTACTATTACTCTGGAAGCAATACAATAAAAGATAAATGGATGACTCCATTGGAAGCCAAAGAACATAAAAGTTTTATAGTATTAGCTAAACAAAACATCGGTGCAAGGTTTAAAGTAATGAGAGATTTTATCAAAAGCAAAATGTAATGAAGTATAGTGTTGATTTATGTGAAGCTGAAATAAAAGACATAAGAGAAATGTCTAAAATTAGGAGAGGTGCAGTCGAAAAAGCATTGAAGGTTTTTATCACTACTCAAATAATGAATAAGGATAGAAGGTATAAATAAAGGTTTGTCAAATTTGGCAAAGGTTAAACAAATAAAAATGGCAAACGAAATTTACCATACAACACATTGGGGTTGTACAGAAAACAGTTGTAATTGGGGTTATGTATACACCAACAATACAAATAATGAATAAGGAAAGGTTTGAATATATAATAAAGAAAACAAAGATTAATCCTTGTAATCAATATAAAAATATCATTACAGACATTTCGGTTAATTCACCAAAAAGTAAAAATAAATCAATAAAAATCAATAATTGAAATGAAGAAAAAAGTAAAGGATTTTAATAGTCAAAAGTACAATGAAGTTTTAGCAGAATCATTTAAAAATAGAAGTGAAGCAAAAGAACTACACCAAGCACTCCAGCAGTTTAAAGATTGTAAAACAGTAGATGAAATAGACAAATTTTTAACTGACAAAACTGGCTTTGTAAATGTACAAATGTCTGCTGCTGCAATGGATTTGGAAAATGAATATAATACAGTTATTAAGCATTTAGGAAAAATAGATTTAAACATCTATGAAGCAGATTATACAAAATTAACTGCTGCATATATTGACAATTTACGAGAACAATATACAATCTACTGGAGTGATGCAGATGCAAAAATAATAGACAAGGTAAACAAGTCTCTTAAAACAATTAACGAAATGAATATTAAAGCTGGTTTTGGATTTAATAATTTGAACCAATTAGTATTTAACGAAAAACATTGGAATGTTTGGAATCAACTAAACAGACCTAAAAATTAACATCCGTTTTGCTTTATCTAATGAGTGATAGGTGTGTAAAGTTTTAAACTGACTTTTCATTTCATATATTTTCCTTTATGCACCTACATTCTAAACTGTTTTGTTTGTTAATAAATACGTTTACAACTATGAAGTTAATATTTTTTTAATGCTCCATTTAAACTTAAATTTATGAAATACGATATCGACAATCGTTTTATACTAATTAATGAGAAATAAAGTAATCAACAAGATTGAGTCTTGTGGATTTAAGGTTGATAATAGAGGACAAATCTTTAAGTTTTCTAATAGCACAAAATCCAAAGAAAAGGCTGGACAAGTAAACGAAAGGAGTGTACATTTTTATGCTCAAAACGTTGGTCCATTTAAACATCTCACAAACTCATTTAAAGATATACTTGGTAATGATTTTGACAATACTGCATTTACTCCTTATGTAAAAAAGCCGATACAAAAACAAGATAAAAGACCAGTATTAACATTTCAAAATTACATTGCATCTACAAAAGCAAAAAATCAATTCTCGTTATTTTTAAAACAGTATACAAACAAAAATCCTTATGATATTAGAGGTGTCAAAAATGGTTATTTAGAGGATGCAGTTTTATTTCCATACATCGATTACAATGATAAATTTGATACTGCAAAGATTGTAAAATACAACTCGAATACTGGTAAACGTATTAAAGGTAATTTCACAAATAATTGGTTTCACTCTTACAAGCCAATTAAAAAAGAACTTGGTTTTTTAGATAACAATTCAAAAGGGTCAAACAACTGTTTTTTTGGAGAGCATTTACTTAAAGGAAACGACAAGCCAGTTGTAATTGTAGAAGCAGAAAAGACTGCAATATTGTTATCGTTTCTTTATAATGATATTGTATTTATTGCTACTGGAGGATTAAGTAAATTAAAGCCTTTAGACCACTCCTTTTTATTAAAACGTAATGTATATGTATTTCCAGACAATGGTGCAGCAGATTGGATTAAAATAGCAAATGAACGTAATTGGTGGTGTAGTTTAGTATTAGAAAATAAAGGAACTAAAGGAAGTGATGCAGCAGACTATTTTGATACTGAAATAGGAGAGGAAATTGCAGCAGAACTTGACGGAATAGTAAGTGGTAAAATTAGAGTAGCTGGTGCAAATATCAACTTTAGTATAAAAGCAAAAAGAACAAGAAAATATTGCTCTCCATTTGTGAAGGATTTAGGTTTAATCTATTATAGAGACAACTCTATTGATATGAATTATAATCGTGCTTTTTTTGGTCGGTTTTTTAGAATTTATGATAACGAATTTAACGTACTATCTGCAAATGTAGATTTTAATAAATACGAATACGAGAAAAACGAAAATGGTAAACTAACTGGTAAACTTGCTCCAGTTGATGCAGCAATATTTACAAGCAGATTGGAGAGGACATTTAGAATATTAAAAAGGTTAAACTCTGAATGTGTTTTAAAGAAGTTTGAAACTATCTTGAATCATTTATTAGAAAACTCAAATTACTTATTTAATAGAGAATATGTGATTACTGAATTGTTGCCAATGTGGGACAATGACGATAATGATGTGTCTGAATATAAAAAAGTAAGAAACTGGATAAGACAAGGTAAAGAGATTTTAGAAGAGGATGAATTTATACAAAAACGAAACAATGATTTATTGGCATTTAAAACCAATAGAATGTTGGTAAAATTAAGACCATTGTTAGATAAAAATGAATATATAAAAGCAGCAGATATTGGATATTATGGTAAAGTAGGTAAAGAAGTAAAATATATACAACTCGATAAAAGAGAGAAAAATAGTTTTGTTTGGGATTTAATAAAAGACTACAATTTGAATGTTTTAGGATGCAGCACTATAAATAATTATAAGGAGAAATTGAAGATAAACTCTTATATGAATTTTGTAGATGAAATGACAGAATCTTTAAAAATAAAAGATAGTGAATTAAGGAAAGAAAAGTTTTTGTACAATAATTCTCGTACTATATATAATAGAACTTATATAGTGACCGATAAAAACTGTACAAAATTTAAAAATCCGTCTATTACCAGCATAAACGACAATACTTTAGTACATAAAACTATTATACGTGAATACCTTAATTTTAGACCTAAAGAGAATACTTTAAGAGACATTATAACACAAGTTGATTACCTAATGGAAAACCATAATGAAATTGATTTTAAACGTATAAAAACATTGTCTAAAAATGGTGCAACAAAAACGAGAATTGAAATAATATTGAAGCATAGTATTATTGAGATGATTAATAAGATGCAGCAACTGGACCAAAGAACAGAAAACGAATTATCACTTGCAGCAGCATTTAATTACGACCTTAATTTAACAAACAGTATTTTAAATGTAGATGAAGCAGAAGCCATACAAAGAGGTGGAGACTTTTTATATAGTTGGATTATATTTAACACTCCAAACAAGACATTTACAGACAATCAAAAAGCATTAATAAAATTAAATCCGTTATTGTTTTTAAACAACACAACAATCCTAATTGCATCATAAAATTTTATAGTGTAGTCAGTATTTTGTAAATTTGCATAAGAACAACCACAAGTTGTTTTTCATTATTAGTATAAATTAAAGGAGATGTGTCGAAACTTTACTCCTTTTTTTTATGCCTAAAATCTACATAAAGCCATTGTGTCGCGACATTGTCGTATAAAGCCACTTAATGGACCACAAAACAATCTAAATACTTAAAGCATAAATTTGAATGTCGTATAAATGTCGAATAGTGTCGTATACAATTTTAAGTGTCGTACAAATGTCGTATAATTGTTAAATGGAATCAATACAAAAACAATTTAGTTACTCAATTACAGAAGCAGCAGCAATTACTGGAATCAATAGAAAACGTATTGAACGACATTGTAAAAAAGACAATATTGCTAAACGTGGTAAGGGTTACGTGTTAGAAGGTAGTTGGTTAATCGACACTTTTAAATTAGATGTCGCGACAAATAACGACACAAACGACACAACTACGACAAGGGTTGTAAATATGTCGAATAAAAATGCTAATGTGTCGAATAGACCAGTAAAAGGTAAACGGAAAGAGAACGAAAACAAACTTGAAAACTATTTATCACGACAAGAAAACGAGTTTAACGACACACATCAAATGAAGTCTCAAATTGATGCTTTAATTGAGAAAAATAACCAACTTGAAAAGACAATACAATCACTAACTCAAAAAAACAAACCAATACAGAAACCTACTATTGAAGTAAAAGAGAAAACAGAACAAGAAATTGCAGATGAAAAAGTAATACTCCAGTCAAAACTTGAAAAACAATTTGGTTATGGTGTAAAGCATATCTCTATAAATAAAGAACTACCAAACGAAACTGCAATGAATAAAGTAGATTTTAGTACAAGGTTACATCTTTTAAGAAAATTGGAGGACACTTATCCAGCTGGCACTAAAAACTCTGAACCAATAGAAACCAAGACAACAATATCAAGAAAAAATGATAATGGAGAAATGGAAACTACTGTTGAAACATCTACTGAATAATGTGTCTATTTATGTCCATTTTAAAATACTTTTTAAATCAATAATGAGGTTTTGGCAATTTTGCCGAATCCATACTAACTTACTTTTTTAAGCATTCTAATAACTTGTGTTGTACCAAACTCTTTACCAGTAGAAGTTTTAAATCCGTTTATGTTTAGAAGTTCTGCTATCTCTCGCAGCTTCATTTCATCAATAGAATCAAAACTACTTATGAATGCCAATGCTCTCTTATTGTGTGGATTATTTATTGCTTTAAGTCTTATTGACTCCTTACCTTTTTCACGTGCTGCAAATGTCAAGTTTTGAGGATTACCTAATTTTTTAGTTGATTGTGCCAATGCTTCCTTAATACGTTTACTAATTACTTTAGCTTCATTTTGAGCAATAGCAGACATTATATGAATTGTTAGTTCCGATGCTTCTGGCATATCAACACACTTGAAATTTACCTTTGCATCTAATAGAGCTGACACAAAATTTACATTTCTTGCAAGCCTATCAAGTTTTGCAATTATTAAAGTTGCATTATGTTTTTGACACAATTCTATTGCTTCATTTAAGATTGGTCTATATTTTTTATTTGTTCCAGTCTCTATTTCAGTAAATTCCTTTTCAATTAACTCTGGTGCAATAAATCTTTCTACTGCTTCTCTTTGTGCTAATAAACCGAGACCAGATTTACCTTGTCGTTTTGTAGACACTCTGTAATAAGCTACATATTTCATTTTGTTTCTGTTTTTCGTTTAACAAATATACACATTTTAAACTAATGTTTAAAGTCTGTATAAACATATACGACATTTATACGACACAAAATGCAAAATTGTATTGCATATGCGTTATATAAGTAAGAAATAATAAATACAAAATGGCTGGAAACAAAAACTCTGGAAGAAAATCAAAAGAACAAGAACAACTGCTTGTAGAAAAATTAGCACAATTAGAACCACAATCATTTTTAGCTTTAAAAAAAGGTATTGAAGCTGGAGAGTTTAGGTTTATACAATTATACTTTCATTATCGATATGGTAAACCACGTGAAATAAAAGAGATTATCATTGATAACGACAAACCAATATTTGAAATACCACAAGTTGTTTGGACAAATCCAAAAACAAATAAAGAAGAACAGTTGCAGCAGCCAATAGCAATATATAAATCCAATATATAATATGATTAACAAAAAGAACACCGATTTAATGACATTTAGAATGCCAAGTAAATTAAAAAGAGATGTAGAAACTTTAGCAATAGAGAATGAATCTACAAGCAGCGAAGTAATAAGATATGCTCTTAATAAATTACTTACTAAAAATGCCTAATGGACACAATAGGTTTAATAACAATAATAGCTTTATTAATATATATAGCTAAAGAAATAACAAGAAGATGAAAAGAGAAAAAAAGAGAATTTACTATTACTCTGGAAGCAATACAATAAAAGATAAATGGATGACTCCATTGGAAGCCAAAGAACATAAAAGTTTTATAGTATTAGCTAAACAAAACATCGGTGCAAGGTTTAAAGTAATGAGAGATTTTATCAAAAGCAAAATGTAATGAAGTATAGTGTTGATTTATGTGAAGCTGAAATAAAAGACATAAGAGAAATGTCTAAAATTAGGAGAGGTGCAGTCGAAAAAGCATTGAAGGTTTTTATCACTACTCAAATAATGAATAAAGATAGAAGGTATAAATAACAAGTCAGAAATCTGACGAGTCACTTAAGGTAAGCAGATATCTGCAAAGGTTAAACAAATAAAAATGGCAAACGAAATTTACCATACAACACATTGGGGTTGTACAGAAAACA
>Ga0208134_1001744_pt1 | contig 12201 bp, 7 predicted proteins | sample VirMetDEL_Mar_31_FD_184515 | JGI IMG/M metagenome (GOLD analysis project Ga0208134, IMG submission 184515) | Aqueous microbial communities from the Delaware River and Bay under freshwater to marine salinity gradient to study organic matter... | ecosystem: Environmental > Aquatic > Marine >... | reverse complement strand
AGGCGGTGCGCAGACATCAATGGCGTTCAATCAACAACGAACGACTAACAAACTCAATCGAGATAAATTCGACGAGCAGAGGCGCCAGTACGACCAGTCGTACGACGAGAGCGTTCGCCAGTTCAACATCAATGATGTGTATAACAAAGACCAAAACACTCGGCTAAACGCTAAAGAAGCTCGGGATGCTAAAAAAGCTGGAATAGAAGCTGTAACAGCCACTAACGATAGGTACTACGAGACACTAGATGTTGGCGGCTACATTGCTCAAGACCGCATGAGCCTTAATTACAACAAGATAAATGCAGACATCGCTGCGGGAAGAGGTAGTGATCGATTCGGCGCTGCAGAGCAAATTGTTTTGGGTTTCGCCACGCAGTACGGGAACCTACCTGAAGGCTCAAAAGCAACCAGCGTAGAAGCACTTGACGGTGGTGGGTACGCCATTACCGTTACCAACGCCGACGGCTCAAAAGGCGTGGTGACCGAAGACGGATCGAGTGGGTCTGAATCAAGCGTAGTTCGATTTGCTCCTGGCCAGCTGGGTAGACTTGCGAATACCCAGTTCCAACGCGAAGTTGCGACTAACACAAGTAAGTTTGATCCCACTGTAATGCGGACCAATCTAAATCTGATTGATGCGGATTCAAAGCAGCAAGCACTTAACGATCAGCAGAGCGATTTTCTAGCAGAGAAGCAATACGAGAAGCAGGTTGTTGATACCGCAAAACAGACAGGGAACGTTGGTTTAGTCAGAGGCGTCGAGAGTGCTATTGCTGAAGGCGGTAAAGAAACTACTCAAGCAATCGGTGATGACCTCGGCGTTCCTAGACCGCAAACAACTGTTAAAGCAGAGGCCGCTCAGATTGATGATAGCGAAGCCACTAACACTGATACCGCTACTTCAGATCAAAAGCCCGCGGTAGCAGCTTTTGACATGAAGGCCGTTGACCGTACTACAAAGGCAGGCCGTTTAATTCTATCGATCGAAGGTAACGGCGCAGTGAATCCGAGAGCGCAAAAACCTAAAGAATGGATGCAGAAAAGAAACCGCCCTAAGCTCGACGAGTGGCGAGAAGAATTAGTACAGCGGATAGCGGCTACTGAGAAAAACAGAGCGGGATTATCTAACTTTAAAACTCCGCCCCCTGAGAAAGATGGCTTGCTGAAAGACAAAGCGGAGCTAGCAATGATTGACGGCTACCTTGATAAAGACAAGCCAGCTCTCTTCACAGCGGACCCTGCGACAGATGCTGTAGCGGAACAAGCAGCAGGCAAAACAACAGAACAGATTGCAGAAGGTGTTAACGACGGGACTATTAAGGTTGATCAAGCGACAGTTCAGAAAGTTGCTGACAAACTACGACGAGAAGGTCTTAAAGAGATCCGAGATCTTAAACGCCTCACTGCTAAAGACGCTGCAATTGCACGTGCAGCCATTATCGCCTCTTCGCCAGACGCTACCATCCGAGCAAGTATGACGCAGGAGATGGTTAACATATTTGATAACACAGAAAACAGCCCGAGCATGACTCGCAAAGACGAGCTGTCTTTACAGAATAGCGCTGCTGATCGTGCTTATAGGTACGATAACCTTCGTAGTGACATGGCGAAAACAACGCGCTCTTGGAACGACGCAGCAAATAAAGAAGCATCAGACGTTCTTGCTGGGGCGCAGGATGTTTTCTTCGGGCCAGAAAGAGACGAGGAAAACTTCGACTATGACTCTGCCGCGAAATTCCTCCGAGGCAAACCTTTCAACAAATTTAACATTTGGTTGAAGCAAAGTGACCGTACTGACGAGGAAATAGCTAACGCAATGCCAGGAATGGGTGCCACTTTAAGTTTAACCATAGCCGCTATGGCTGGCGAAGAGTCCGGCGGTAGAGGCATTACAGGTAGGATTAGAGAGTCAGTAATTGACTTTATTAGTCGAGACGAAGTCGAAGAGGCGGTAGATCCTGCTGACTTTGATGCAAGCCGACTACGAGTCGACGACCCTGGCGTTGATGAAAATGGTGTATCGAAGGCGACTCAAATCTACTACACAGACCAAGACGGTAACATCTTGAATGAAGACGGCGGTTTGCAAGCCCTCAAGAATCTACAACCTGAGATGTACGCGAACGCACTAAGCATTGGTATCTACAACACCCGCAAAGCGAACGGGGGATAAAGTGTGGAGCCTGAATTATTCGAGATTTTCCTCAACAACGGCACTTTCGATCTCCCCGAAGATCGAGGACCAGATGGTGGCCCAAGTAACAGGGACATAGCGCAAGGCAATGTTGAAGACCCAATTGGTGTAATTGCCCCTGAGTCTTTGACAGAAGCATTTAGCGCGGGCCGCAAATCGGGCGGTGCTTCCCTCGATGCAGACATCGAATATTTCGGAGCACTGTTCAATACGCTTACTGGCGACCAAGAGGCCGCAGAGGACAATGTCCGTCGTGCTCGGATCAAAGAAGCCCAAGCTGCTATTCCCGTTTCCACAATGGAGTCCTTCGAAGAGTTCTACAACGAACCAACGATCGAAGGCTTCTTCATGCAGGTCGGTAAAGGTACGGGCGAGCTCTTCGCCCCTGCTGTATCCAGCATAGCAAGTGGCGGTATCGGTGGTATCACAGCTGTTCTTGGCAAGACAGCACTCAGCAAAGGCGGTAAGGCTGTAGCTAACCGTATCGTAAAAGATGCGCTGAAGAACACCGCTGACGGGACAGCTGATGCCGCAGAAAGAGAACTCGCACAGTCCGCTTGGGGTGTATTTAAAGCAGGCGCGTTTGTCGGCGCAGGTACATCAGAGTACGTACCACTAGCTGGCGGCAACTTGTCAGAAGCCCTTGAAGCTGGGCAAGATCTCAATGCAGATACAGCAAGACGAGCAGCCCTTGTTGCTGCTCCGCAAGCCTTGTTAGGTGTTGGGGCTGAAGCGGGCATGCTGAAGTTAATTGGCAACGTTGCTAAGAAGCGCGCTGTCAAAGAAGGATCACTGTTCGGTAAGTTAGCAAAAGATATTAGTGGCACCGCGCTTAAAGGCGGCGTTATGGAAGGTGCTACTGAAGTTGCGCAAGAAGGTATTGGTGTCCTCAACCGTATGGATATGGACGATACTTACACCACCCAAGACGCGAAAATGCGCTTGGCACAGTCTGCGTTCGCAGGCTTCTTTGGTGGTGGTGCAGCGGCTGGTGCTGGTGGAACCGTAGGTAGCGTCTTTAACCAAGCGAACCAGCTCATCGAGAAAGGTCGCCAGGCAGAGGTTGATCAGCAAGTCAACGAAGAGCAGTACGGCGACGAGATATTCGGCGGGTACACTTCTAACGAAGCGCAGAGCGATATAGCGGCTCAAGTGGATGCAATGAACGACCCTACCAGCTCCAAGCAAGCAGTCTGGTCAGCGGGCAACCAATCTGTGTTCGGCGCAAAAGAGAACACTATTACCCCCGTAAAAGTCGAGGGTTCAGACACGCCAACATACGCAGCATTTGTCCCTGGACGTGGAACAATTGTTTCTACCAGCGAGCAGATTGTCGCTGACGTAATCGCAGGCGAAGCCTCTGACTCAATCCTCCAAGCAGCACTTGGGTACAGCAATGTTAAGACTGAAGATGGCAACCTAGCGGTAGTAGTTAAAGACAGCCAAGGGCGCATAGTCTCTGAAGAGCTAACGACTGAAGAGAATCGAGCAGCAGCAATCGAGGCAGCAAAAAAGCTAACGCCGCAAGGCGGTAGTTACGATGTCGTGTCTGCCCAGCAAGCATTGGAAGAACGAAAGCGACGTGTTGAGAAAGAGCGCGGCCCAGTAGTTCGTCCGATGAATGACCAAGACTCTAAGCAGGTCAACAAAGAAATGGGGTTCGGTAGCAAGACTACTGGGTTCGACGAAGGCGGCGGTATCTTTGAACCAGAGGTTACAAAACTCAAAGAGTACGCCCCTCGAAATACGGAGAGAGAGTACGAGAACACTAAGCCTACTCAGGAAGCCTTTAAAAAAGAGTTTGGCGATGAGATGGACATCGACTGGGACAGTGACTACTTCGGCGGCATGAGTGAAAGCCTGATGAAGGCGGCTGTTGCAGCTAAGAAGGCGAACCCTACTGCTCTGGTAACTATTACTGAGGGCAAAGACGGTGCATACGAATTAAACCTCGAGACCACCCCAGACACGGAAACTTTTTCGATTGGGGGTCAAGAGCAGAAGCTACCCATCGGCGAATTCTTATCGCAGTCAATAAAAGACGCAGACCGCGTTGCAAAGAACGATGACTTCAATAACAAAGACGCTGCTGAGGCTAAGGTCACAGTTGTTGATGAGGGCGGTAAAGAGACAACGGCTATTCTGGCTGATCTAGTTAACGCTGGTCGGAGAATCTTACAGACGCGCGAGGGTTCAAACTTTAACCAGGGCGGACCCACTGAGTCTGCTGCCGCCGCATTCTCGGCGATAATGTCTGAGCTACAGCTCTCTAATTATGATGTTCGTGACCAAGCAACAGGTGAGTCCTTGTTGTCTATGGATCAGCAGCAGCTTAAAACTAGCACTGGCGGATTACGCGCAGGTGGCACCAAACAGTCTCCCCTCACCCTTGATCAAGTTCTGACTCAGACGCAGCCTACAGAAAAAACGCCAAAGTCATATACAGTCTCGGGCTATGATCAGGGCGGGCCGTTTGAATACAGCTTTCCTACAAAAAAAGAAGCGAAAGCAGCAAAAACCGATTTTGAAAATCGCGGTGCAAACGGCGTACGTATTACGGAAAACAACACCTACACTGATGCGACGTTTGCTGACCAGGAACAAAAAGCGGGTATAACCGCAGAAGACGAAGTTCTTGAGAGCGCGCGGCAAGAACTTGGGGACCTCCCACTCTCTGGCTTAAATCTAGAAGCTGGCCCTGTAGAGAACAGAGGGTATTCATCCGCGAAGCCTAAGCGTAAAGGTGGTCGCAATCCAATGAACGCGACTTACCCAGCGGGCAACATCGGACGCTTGGCCACGCAGGTCGCGTCCGCCCTGGTCAAAAAGCTCAGGCTACAAAAACCTGTCTCTATTCTTGGCGTGAAAGAATTGGCGCAAATGTCAGAGGCTAAGTTCAACGAGATGTTTACAGACCCCCGTGTAGCAGCTGCTGTACGCGAGCAGATGAACGCTCTCCAAGACAACACGACTGCGCTGGGCCGATACATGGGCTTTAACGATGCGCATGTGATTCTTGTAGACAACCGTTCAGACAACCAGCTTCAGACAGCATTGACCACGGCTCACGAGCTGGGGCATGCGTTGATCCAAGAAGAGATGGCTGGCTCGTTGGAAAACTCAGCGTTATACCGCCGCCTAGTTAATGACTTCGAGAAAGCTCGCGCGGCTAAGGATGCCCCCGCTGCCTACCAAGACCCTAACAACGAGCTGGCTTTTGAGGAATGGTATTCCGACCAGGTAGCAATCTACGCGAAGAATATATACCTGAAACAAACCCTACCAGCTAAGAATATGGCAGCTAGCCACTTTAAGAAAGTTGCAGACAAGCTCGTCTCTATGTTCAAGAGCATGTCGCAAGAGATGCGACGTAGGTTCGGTAAAGACGCACAGAGCCAGCAGTTCACTGAGTATATGGACTCGCTCACTGAGAACAAGCGCCGATACTGGACTGCTGCGAAGAACAAGGTCGGTACGAAAGAAGCTACATTCCAGCAGAAGGCTCTTGTCAGAGCTATTGAAGACGCAATGCCTAAGTCTAAATTCGAGAAAGGCGTTGAGTCTCTAGCTCGATTAGTTAAAGAAGTACTGAGTAATCCTACTGTGCGCAAAGCAACACAGCTTGTTCGTACAGAGGATGGCGTACTGCGAACCATTAGCACCAAGATTGCAGACATGATGTATGTACCTGCTCAATCGGAAGGCAAAGGTTCAGACATGGGTTTCGTAAAGCGTAAAGCGGCAATCCGTAAGCGCATGATGAACGACGTGCGGAAGATTCTTGGGTCTGATTGGACTACCCCTGAAGCTACAAAAATTTTAGAGCTTGCGAGAGACTCTGACATCTCAACTGAGCAACTAAGCGAATATGGCGAAGCTGGCGCTGACGCAATTAAGGTGCGAGAGTTCCTGAGCAAGCTGTACGATAACTACATCTCGAAGACTCCAGGTAACACGATTGGTAAGCGCGATAACTTTTTCCCTGTGGCTCTAGATCTCGCAGGGATAGTAGATGACCCAGAAAAATTTGTAGGTGTTTTGCTACGCGAAGATCCATCGATACCGGCGAGCAAGATACGAGACATCGTGCATAATCTTGTCCAGCTGCAAAAACGTATTTTAGACGACGATGAGATAAGTGTTGATGCTACTGATCCGTCGGCTGTTGCTGAGTCTGCTCGAGTTCTAACGAATAGTATAAATCCTGACAAGCTCTCTGAGTTTATGCTGCCCCCAGCGGAAGCGTTGCAGGAATATATACGAGACCAATCAACTCGTAACGAGTTCCTTCGTGCAACTCGCGCGCCTGACGGTACTGACCTTTTGCAGCAAGAGCTCGACAAGTTGTCGCCTGTTGACAGAGAAGAAGTTGTTGCGATGCTCGAGAGACACATGGGCTACAGCCGCAAACCGCTCGGTCCCAAGCTACGAGCCGCCAATAGCTGGATGCAGTTATTCCAGTGGGTCACGCTGCTTCCTCTCGCTACTGTGTCCTCGATTACGGAGCTGGGCGGAGCTGTGCTGAACGGCAAAGACTTTGATGCGTTCGGCATGGCATGGAAGGCCATGAAAGAAACCATTCAGAATCCAATAGAAGCTAAAGAATTGGGTGAAGATCTTGGCGTTACGTCAGAGCGCACGATGGAAAACATGATGATGACCGACGCTGATCATGAGTACATGGACCCTAAAGCGCGGGCCATTGGCGATAAGTTCTTCCGAGTGATTGGCCTTGATTGGTTTACCCGTTTTACCCGAGAGTTCGCTTCTAACATGGGCGTACAGTTCATGTTGCGCCATGCAGTAAATGATAGTGGTAACCCACGATCGGAGCGTTACCTAAGAGACCTGGGCGTGTCAGCGGCAGATGTAAAAGCGTGGGAAGCAGATGGTAGGTCATTTGACTCTGATGCAGGGCGTCGAGTCCAAGACGGACTGACAAGATTCGTAGAAAGCTCGATGTTACGTCCGAACTCTGCAGAGCGCCCTTCCTGGGCAAACGATCCTCGCTTCGCTTTGATCTGGCAGCTAAAGAGCTTCTTGTACTCCTTCTCCAAAACTATTGGTGGCGGCATTATCCGCGAAGCCAAAGCACGAGCGGCTGAGCCAGGGATGACAGGTCTTGAGAAGCTAGGTGGTGTTGGACTTACTCTGGCACTAGCTGGTGTTGCCTTCATGCCACTGGCCATGATCAGCCTCGAGTTGCGCGAGCTAGCTAAGTACTTGATTGCAGGCGTACTCCCAGGCGTCAATCAGAGTGGCGGCAGGTATTTCCGGTCTGATCGTATGGATTGGGACCAGTATATGACTGAAATCTTTGATCGATCTGGTTTCAACGGGCCCATGTCAATTGCCACCTCAATGATGAACGCCGACAAATGGGGCAGTACTCCACTAGCGCCGTTGCTAGGCCCAACTTATGACCTCGCAGAGTCAGCAGTACTGGATGGGTGGGAAGTTATCCCTGACAGAATTATTCCTGGCTACAGCATTGTTTACTAACGGGTATATATTATGAGCATATTCACAGCGCTACTCGGCCCCGTAGCAGATCTAGGTAAGACCTACCTGAGCAACAAGGCAGAAGAGAAACAGGCGAAACACGAAGCCAAAATGAGCGTTATCCAGAACGATTCGGACTGGGAAGCAAAGATGGTAGATGCGTCTGCCACCTCGTGGAAAGATGAGTTTTGGACTATAATATTAGCCATACCAATATTTATGGTGGGCTATGCGATTATAGCTAATGATATGACGGTAGTAGAGCGCGTTCAGCAAGCATTCTCAACGCTAAACGATCTACCTGAGTGGTATCAGTACTTACTATTTATAGCGATCTCAAGTTCATTTGGAATCAAGGGCGCATCGAAACTTATGGGGATGCGCAAGTGACCGATCCAGAGACAAACAGACGTTTCGACAGGCTTGAGGTCAAGATAGACAAGCTGACCGAAGTGCTAACCAACGTAGCCCGCGTTGAAGAAAAGCTGATAGGGACTGACGCGCGCTTGAAACGCCATGAGTTTCGGCTTGATGAGGGCGAAAAGAAGCTGGAAGAAGTAGCTGAGCTAGCTGCTTCTAATGCTAATACCGCAAAAATTGGTACAGCAGTGCTCGCTTCCCTTTGGACAGCAATGCTTGGGTATGTTGCTTACTTATTTAGGGAATGACATGACTGAATTTAAGTTCTTTAAGATTAACGATTTTGATTGCCAGGAGACCGGCAACAACGAGATGGACGTGCAGTTCATAAAAAAGCTCGACCAGCTTAGGGAAGCATGCGGTTTCCCCTTCTACATTACGTCGGGATATCGCGACCCAAAGGGCCACAGCATAGAGAAAGCCAAGCAAAATCCTGGCACTCACGCCCAGGGAATTGCCGCCGATATAGCCGTACAAGGCGGTATCCAGCGGATGGAAATTGTAAAACACGCTGCAGCCCTTGGTTTTACTGGGATTGGTGTAGCAAAAGGTTTTGTCCACGTTGATATAAGAACCACAACACCTGTGCTGTGGTGTTATTAATTGGTGTACAATTATTAGTACACCTAATATAATGAAGTAATCTATAGGTACAACAGATGGCGTATTCGGATACTCTTAATTTGGTAGCGGGTGACACCCTACCCGAACTGACTCTTACACTAAGAGACAGCAATACAGCAGCGTCTGGCAAAACCTTGGACTCAAATGATAGTTCTACTTGGGCTCCGATCGATATAACTGGCGGCACTGTCAAGATACGTATACGCGCGCTGGGAAGCAACACGGTCAAAAGTACTTTGACCTGTACTATAGTCGACGGCACCCAAGGCAAGGTTATAACCAACTTCCCTACCGGCACGCTTTCTGAAGCAGGCACCTTTGAGGGAGAGATCGAGATCACCTTTGCTACGGGTGGTATTCAGACCGTATATGACTTTATCAAGTTAAAAGTCAGAGGCGACTTTGACTGATGTCTAACGTTGACATTACATACACAAATATAACGGTTGGAGCAGCCCACTCGAAGCTACAGGCTAGCGTGTCGGCACCAACCATTAGTGTGTCGGCCTTTTTAGATTACGACACCAAGAACCGCTATTTCAGCGGAGAGCTGTTTAGTTTTGCGGACGCTACCTCTTTAACTCTACAGAAAGGGTTAGTTGATACAGCCACAGTTTCGGACTCGATCCAAAGCATCGTTATCGAGAAGCCAACGTCTGACTCGTTTGGGTTTACAGATGTAACGCACATCGCCGTTGACTATAGACGAACAGCCGCTGACAGCTTTGCCTTTGGCGATTTGCAAACTATTGATATCGGCTTGAACAAGTCCGATTCAGTTGCGATAGCTGAAGCTCTGTCAAAAGACCTCAGCACGACTGAAAATGATACAGCGCTATTGAGTGAAGCAGCAGCGATTAGCTTCTCAACGAGCCCTACAGATAGCACCTCGGTCAGCGACGTATTCGCAAGCACCAGGGATTATCAGCGCGCGTTTAGTGACACGTTCACACTCGACGATTTTACAAATATAGCTGCTATTGAAAAGGACACTACGGCTGCAAAAACCAACGTATTTGGTTTCGCAGATGTTCAAGTCTTTACAACCAGCAAGGCATTGCAGGACACGGCGACTGTCTCTGACCTACCAGCTCTTGGGTTTAGTAAGCCTGCGCAAGAATCATTTAGTACCAGTGACGTATTCCAGAAGGTAACAGCCTTCTCTCGACAGTTCGCTGAGACGCAGTCGTTATCAGATGTGGCCTCGGCCTTCGTGGGCAAAGCGGCATCGGACAGCACTACCGTTACCGATACGCTTCAACGCACGGTGTCGTATAGCAGGGCCCCGAGTGACTCAGTAACTTTTGCGGACTTAGCAAACGCTGACGTCGGCAAGGGTGTTAGCGACTCGACAACTGTCGCTGAGGTCTTACAGAGAACGGTTGCATTTAGCAGGGCCTTCGCAGACTCAGCGGGTTTGAGTGAGCAGATAGCGCTCAGCCCCAGTAAGGCGCTCACCGACAGTGCGAGCCTGGCTGAAAACCTGCAGATAGAGACAGCTTTTGCGAGAACTTTTGCAGACGCCGTGTCATTTGCAGAACAAACCGTCGCCGCGTTTGGTCAGAACCTGACTGACGCAGCGAGCATCACAGAATCAATAGACATACAGATGACGTCAGTGGCGTCTTCTGTACTTAACGCAGGTGCTTTTAACACAGTGCCTTTAAATAGCTAGGGAGTAAACCTAATGTTACAAGACGATTTTAAAATGATTGGACGCTTGTCGATTGCTGTAAACGATGAAGTTGTTCGAGAGATACCCAACCTTGTTGTTACCGATGGCAAAGAGTTTGTTGCTAGCCGCATGAAAGACGCCACTACTACTGCTATGTCTCACATGGCTGTTGGTACTGGATCTACTGCTGCAGCAGCTGGTGATTCAGCTCTGGGATCAGAAGCGGACCGCAATGCACTAACCTCGACCACCGTATCTGGAGCAGACATCGCGTATGTCGCTACATTTGCCGCTGGTGAAGGTACAGGCGCATTAACTGAAGCTGGTCTTTTTAATGCTAGCTCTTCAGGCGACATGCTTTGCCGCACTGTTTTTGCAGTCGTTAACAAAGGCGCATCAGACAGCATGACAATTACCTGGACGGTAACAGTAAGTTAATTCGACTAATACTCTGAGGTATTTGGCATGGCAGTAGTTTTTTCAAACAATGCTACTACGGTGTTGTCGTCTAACATAACCAACTCTGCAACAAGCATAGCTGTTCAGGATGGTTCTGTGTTCCCTACTTTATCGGGAACTGATTACTTTTACGCGACACTGCAGGACCCAGGAAACACTAAGCGGGAAATCGTCAAGGTCACGGCCAGGAGTGGGAACACTCTTACTGTGACGCGCGCGGTTGATGGTTCTTCTGCGTCTGCGTTTTCTGCCAATGATGCCTTTGAGTTAAGACTGAATGCGGCAGCGCTCAACGACGCTGTTAACTCTGGTACTGCTGACCTTGAGCTGAATTCTTTTACAGGTGATGGGTCCGAAGTTGACTTCACGCTATCAATGGAAGCTCTTGAGGCGAACACGCTCGTTTACATCGACGGGGTGTATCAGAATAAAACCGCTTACTCGATATCAGGGTACGTTCTGACCTTTAGCGCAGCACCAGATAATGGCGCGGCGATTGAGGTTACGACCGCTACGGTAGCCCCTATTCAGGAATCGACTGACTTCTTACTGAATCAGTTTACTGGCGATGGGTCCGACACCACGTTTACCCTGTCGAGCTCGCCCGAAGAGAATCAGACCACAGTGTTTATCTCGGGCGTATACCAGTCGAAGTCTAACTACTCAATATCAGGCACAACGCTTACGTTTAGCACTGCACCACCAGCGTCCTCTTCGATTGAGGTCATGGTAGCGCGCACGGTCGTGTATGGTATTGGTACTCCCAGCAACGACACTGTTAGCACAGCTAAGATTGTTGATGGTGCTGTGACTCCTGCCAAGTTGTCCCTAACTTATGCCACAGAAACATACGTGGGCACTGCTGTAAGTAACCTGGTGGACTCGTCACCTGCTGCGCTAGACACGCTGAATGAACTGGCTGCTGCCTTGGGCGATGACCCTAACTTCGCTACCACAGTAACCAACAGCATTGCATTGAAAGCTCCGCTTGCTAGTCCGAGTTTTACTGGCGATGTAGACACTTCAGGCTTGCTCAAGGTTGGTACTAATGACACAGAATACGCCAATAACTATATTCGCTTTAAGCCAACAGGTGCTGCGTACATTGACCACAACACTGTCGGTCAGGCGATTAACTTTAGACTATCTAATGCAAGTTCTTTAGATAAGACAGTAATGACCTTGAGCAGCGCAGGGAACGTGGGTATAAATGAAACTGTTCCTTTTGGCAAACTTCATATTTCAGACACACAAACAGGAAGGACAACAGCAGGCAGCGTGGGAAATCTTCTTGTGCTGGAAGACGATGAAAACGGGATGTCTA
>Ga0208134_1001743_pt1 | contig 12203 bp, 6 predicted proteins | sample VirMetDEL_Mar_31_FD_184515 | JGI IMG/M metagenome (GOLD analysis project Ga0208134, IMG submission 184515) | Aqueous microbial communities from the Delaware River and Bay under freshwater to marine salinity gradient to study organic matter... | ecosystem: Environmental > Aquatic > Marine >... | reverse complement strand
AAGTTTGGGTATATCCATTGGTCATCAGTGTCTAACGGTCTATCTAATGTTAATCTATAAACTCCACCACCAGCAACACCACCACTACTACCGTATGATAAGTTTATAACATCATATTTTTTTGAGAAAAACCCGTCTTTATGAAAACTTAATGAAAGTTTTTCAGGTATGTCAATTAGCTTTGCATTGTTACCAGCTATCCAAGTATCTTCATCAATTTCAAAATAATCACTACCAATTACAGGCGCAGATGTTTGTAGTAAAGTGTCTGTTTCTGTTGGTGATGAGTTACCTATTAATTTAATTTCTGTTTTTATAAACTCTGGTGCTTCATTTTCTATAGCTATAATTTTATACTTAGCTTGTTCAGGAACTGCAGAGTTGCTATCAACTTGTTTTTTAAGATATAAAAACGTTTCTTCATCTACTTTATTTCTTTCAGAAGAAGGAAAAGACAACCAAACGTTACCATCTTCAGCTCTATAAACCCTGTCCATAGCTAAGTTGTAGTACTCGTTTGAAGTTTCTTTTACGTAAAATTTAAAGGATGTTGACCAAGAAGGTGGCGGCGTAGAAACTCTTGTTTTTAATTGGCTTTTGCCTGCCGCTTGTTTTTTAGGTATAAAAAAGCTAGACTCTGGATTACTAAACACTGGTGTTTCTCTACCATACTCGTCTAGATATGTTACTCCAACTTGATAGTTTCTTATTGTTTTTAATGTTGGTAAACCTCTATAATCACTGTAGTCGTAGTTTGTTTTTATATACTCTACACTACTAGTGTTGTTACCCATAAAAAGTAATTGGTATTGAACTAAACTACTATTATCAAAGCTTCTATCAAATCTTGTTACGTGTGAGCTTTCTAAAACTGGCTTTACATCTAAATTATAGTTTTGAAGATAATTTCCAAATACAATTCTGTTACCAGTTATTTCTTGAGACAAAGCAACTCTTGGCACGTTGTCATAAGGTCTTAATAGTTGATTTGAAGGAACTACAGAATATATAAGATCAGATGTAACTTTAAACATATTAGCTTCCCAATTAGAAAAACCTGGAAAACCATTTAGCATTACGTTACCATTAGTGTCTGTTGCTTTTACTTTATCAACTATATATATTGTAGGAGAGTTAGATTCTTTGTATAAAAGATCTACTTGAACTACATCTTCAGGTAAGTCGTGTGGCTTAAAGTTTCTTAACTCTAAAGACTCAATGTAATTTTGCATACCTTTGTTGTATGCTATTTTAGAATCGTAATCAAAATTTGATGCAGAAAATACTACATCTGAGAAAGGTGCGAACGTAGAATATTCACCATCTTGGTATTTGTATCTATAACTAAATCTAGGAAACTTTTTTTCAAATAAAGAATCTTCGCCAGGTATTTGCATAACGCTGTAGGTAACGCTATTTAAAGGTGTATTACCAGCAGCACTAGAAATTTTTATAATATAAGCATTGTTAGGAAAAAAAGAAGTTGTATTAGGAATTGGCTGATTACTTACATTTTCAGCTATTATAGCTCTTACCTCATGATCTTCTGGCAGTTCACCAGGACCATTTAAAAATCTAATTTCATCTCCAGCCTCAAAAGCATAACCGTTTTGAAAGTTATAAAACTGAACTATAAAACCATCACCTGGTTCAACTAAGTTATCTGTATTTTGAGAGTTTGCCGGAGCAAAATCTACATCAGATTGTGCAAGTATAGGTAATTTAAATTTAGGGTTTATAAGTAAAGGTGTATGTGGTGCTTTTCTTATTAATGTTACGTGTTTTTCTTGCAGCATTATGTTGTTTGATATACTTATATTTCTATCAGGAACAACAAGTCTTGTATGGCTGTCTATGCTAGTTGTCCCAGCTTTACACCTTTGTATATTTATTTTTTTAGGTTCGTTGTAATTATCTGTCCAAAAAAGAAAATCATTAAGTATGTTTATACCAGTGACTAATTGTCCAGGTTGGAAATTTAAAACTCTTTTATCACCAGGGTGAGAAAATATAAACGAGGAAGATTGACTGTTACCACCAGAAAGAGGTGGTACGTTAAAAGGATTTTGAAGTGTTACAGTAATGTTTCCAAAAGAATCTGGAGCACTTACATTTGTTACTGGATTGTTACCAAAATAAGACATTTGAGCAAGTGCATCATCAAATTGAACAACCATACCTACTTCAATTAAATCAACACCTGGGTAAGGGTTTCCGTTAGAATCAAGAGTTTTTACAAGAATCGTATTAGCAGTACTATCATGGTTACCGTAAGAAGTTCTTATTCTATAAATATCAACAACTACAGGTGTTACAACGTTGTCTTTGTATTCAAATATAATATCTCTACTCATTGTATCGTTTAAGCCAGCATAAACAGGACCTGAAACTAACCAGTATAAAGCATTGTTTTTTTCATCAGCAACTGTACCAACACAATAAGAAGAATCACCTACTTCGCTACCCTTCATTAAAAGCTTATTACCCAATATATTTTCTATAGCGCCAACGTCAGAACTATCTGAAGTTGATATTTGCACGTTCATTGCATCTCTATATTGACCATTAGGCACTAACCTTTCATCAAGGTCTTTATTCATCTTACCCTGAGTGAAATTATTTTTAATCTCTGGCATGTATTAGTGTTTTATTTGCTTAGACTTACCTCTAAGTATTTGACTTAATTCTTCTATCTTTATATTTGATAATCTTAGTTTTGCAACTCTTTTAGCTGCAAATTTTTCTTTTTTAAACCTGTTAACTAAATACTCAGGTGTGTTAGCTCTTGTTGCTAGTATTGCATGTGCTATACACTTGTACATCGCTTCTTCAGCAAACTTATGCACTATCATCTCTTCATCAGTACCTAAGCTATCACTTATGTAATCTAACACTATATCTTTACCAGATATATTAGAGCTAAAATAAATATGACCAGAATTGTTATCTATAAAATAAGACCCGTTGTCTTGCGCAAATTGTGGGTCTATACCAAATCTTTGTCCTTCATTTTGGTACATTATATTATCTTCGTAATCATCATTACTATTCTGGGTTGATGTGTTTGATTTAGATTTGTATTTTGACCAAGAGCCTGATTCTTTATTTAAATCTACAAATATAAGTTCTTCACCTGTAATTTGCGTGTTTGTAGGAGCACCAGGATTAACACCTATAGAACCATCTAACAACCATTGCTCGTAAGCTGGGTTAGTAATTGTTATTCCCATGCCAGGGTAATTATTACTAGTTGAATCACCTACAGTAGCTACAGTTGTGTTTTTAGGAATACCAGGGCCATAGACTGTCATACCAACAACTATGTCTTGTTCTGCAAAAAAGTTTATTTGCATACCACTACCAGGACCGTAGGCTAAGTAGTGAGTTGTTGTGTTACCGTTTAATAGTGTTCTTGAATCACCAGTTACAGCAACTCTAGTTTCTTTAGCAAACTTAGGCAGTAGTTTGTTAGACTTAACATCACCAACACCATCTTTATTTGATTTTTTACCTGTCGCTGTAATACCATACTCTTCATATTCGTTTGAAGCTGGTATACTATAAGTTCCTGTGACAGGATCATAAACACCACCAGCAGTTTTCCTAATAAAACTATTTGTTTCTAACTTGTAACTACCATCAGCGTTTTGTTGGTAAGAAGTAGGGTTTGATGTTTTTGAAGTTGGATATAAAATTTTTGCAATACCATCTTCATCAACGCAAGAAACTTTTACATAATTAACGTAGTCTTGTGGTAATGGCATTTTTAAAGTTGGTGGTACGTTGTACTCTAAAGCTTTAGTTGATTTAAAAGTATCAAAGCTTAATTCTTGCAAAGCCCTCATAGCATGAAACGCTACATCTGTTCTTCTAGCTCTACTAATTATTTTATCTTCACCAACGTAAGCTATTATAAATTGATTTATTATATCTGTTAATAGAGTAAACTGATAGTTACCATAGTTTTCATCTCCACTGTTTTGTATTCCGTCAGCTCCTTCGTAGTAATATCTTTGTGATGCGTTTAGTAGTCCCATGTATTATTGTTTTTCTTTTTGTTCTTTAACTTGATCTAGCTGTGTGCCTATTTGAACTAATCCAGGTTTGTTTAGTGTTATACCAGCGTAAGCAAGTATCTTAACAACTAAAGCATGTTCTTCAGATCTATGTAACTCAAAGTGTTTTGAGTTAGTTGCGTCATGTAGCGCATTACTACCAATAACATTATAACCCCAGTAAACTTTCTCTGGTTCTTTTACATATGTAGCTACTATAGTACCACCTGGTAAATTTTTTGGAAACACCTCAAGCATATCACCACCTGACTGGTTTTCATATCTTGTATAAACAGGTCTTATTGCTGTTGGCTTTGCTAATGGTGATGCAGATACGTACATTAATTCTTTAGCATCAAGCTCTTCAACTTCTCTTCCTCTATAACTTAATGTACCTAGTCTATAGCATTTGTCAGGTAAATTGTAAAGTTGAGCAGATGAGCTTATTGTTGTTAATACTTTTTGTTTTTTAAATAAACTAATTTTTTCATCTAAAATATCTAACATATCAGAGTACTCTGTGCTATTACCAGGTCCTCTACCATATTGATTAACGTCATAAAAATATTGTTCAAAGGTTTCCATCTGCGCTTGATTTGCAAATAGATTAAATTCTTGAGGTGTTATATAACCTCTTTGTTCTTTATTAGCTAAAGCTAAAACTCTTTGATATACTGTATCTACGTTAACCATTTTTTTTATTTTTTATAAGGAAACGCTTTATTAAGCGCATCTTTTCTTTTATTACAATTGCAACCTTTTTTACCAAATACACCTTGCTTATTTAAGTACTGTGTAAACGATTTTATACCAGTCGCTGTTGTAAATTTTTCTACTGTATCTCCCAGTCCTTGTGATTTCATATTTTATTTTTTTTAGTAGTTGCAGTCGCCCCGTAGAGCGACCGCTTCTACAGTTTGATTATTTTAATCTTTTTTCTAATGTTTGGTAAATCTCCATACCTTCATCAGTCTTAAACCAAGCAGCTAAAGCTGTATATGGATGCTCATCAAAAGGAACGTTCATTAATTTTCTATTGTTAGAAGCCCAACTAAAAGTTCTTTGGTCTGAGGATAATTTTAATAATCCTAATTCAGTTGCTCTAATACCAAAGTTTCTTAACATAACATTATCATCTTCAAGTAAATCTAAGAACAAACCAGGGTTGTTTCTAGCAAATACAAGCAAATCACGCTTAAGTTCCTTAGAACTCATCTTAGATACGCTAGAACCTTTCTCAACACGCATTATAGCTTCTGCCATATCAACATCCATGTCTCTAGCAGCTATTATTGCATCAGCTTCTAATTCTAATATTTCTATGTCTTGATTAGCTTCTTCAATAGGTTTATATTCAGTATAAACTTTATCTCTATGTGGGTGGTACAAAGATAACATTTTTTGTAAAACTGTTTTTTCTTTTTCTACAAATAAAGTACCGTTTCTAAATATAACATGAGCTAGTCTTTGATCTCCTTTCATTTCATCAACAAAAGGTGTTCTTTGGTTTTCACAATACTTAAGCTCTCTTTCATAACCTTTTTCTTCGTCAAAATAATAAATGTTAGAAGACTTTAGCATGTATGATAAAGGTTTTTTATAACCTTTTAAGTTATAAACTCTATCTTTCATTTCCCAAGTTGGTTTTTTAGGTTCAACTTTCACCTTTGGTTTTGGTGTTTCAACAACTGGTGCTTCAACAACAGGTACCTCTACCTTTTCTTGTTTTTTTGCCATAATATAATATATAATAAAATTAATAAATAAAAGGACCGAGGCCGAAGCCCCGGTTCTTTATAATAAACAGTGCTTATTTCATTAACATGAAATTGTTAGCACCTTGTGTAATTAAACATCTTTCAGTTAAGAAGTGTAATTGCATTGCATCTAAAGCAGATGTAGCAGCACCAACAGAACCAGTAACCCAAGACTTCATTCTTCGGTCATCAGTTTGTGAAGCTCTATATCTTACATGTAGAAATGGTCTCTTCATACTTTGTCCAACAGTTTGATCATAAACTGAAGAAGTACCAGCAGGAATCATAACCCCTCTAATAGCAGCACCAGCAGCTGCAGCAGAGTTAATACCACCTCTTGTAGCTTTGTCATTTAAGTATCTAAAGTCAGATTTGTAGAAGTCATAAGAACCTCTTCTGAAACCAGAGAAACCTAAATTTAATGCCATATCTTCAGAGTTGTTGAATACACCGTATGATGTACCTCCAGCTCCGTAAGAATTCATTGAAGCTAACATATCGTCCATAGCTAAGCTAGTAGATCTGTTAACGAACATCATGTATTCTTCAATAGCACCTTGCTTGTCAAACTCAGCTAAGATAGCGTCAAATTCAGCTAAATCAGTAGAAGCGTTAACACCAGTTACACCAGTAGTTACGTTACCTCTTGATTCGATAGCAGCAAATAAACCTTCAGTACCTGCAGTATTAGCAGTATTTAAAGTAGATGAAGGAGCAATTGTAGCACCAGGAACCTCAGAAGCAGCAGCAGCAAACTCAGATTCTAGCATTGACATTTCAATATAGTCATTGAAACGAGCTCTAGTATCAGACTCAGCTTTTAAGTACCATAAGTAACCTGATTGTCCTAACTCAGTAGATACTTCAACCCAACCAATTCTTGAAGCGTCAGAACCAGATACTTCGTAGTAATCTTTCATAATAATAGGCTTATTTTGGAAAGATTTAAAAGTTGGCTCATTAGCACCTCTAGCGTCAGTAGTGTTTGTAGTACCAGCAGCAGTAACATAGTTTGTAGCTTTACCATACTCAGAACCATAAACTAATATAGTAGTTCCGTCAGCAGTAGTGTTTGCAGATAAAGCAGACTGTCCATAAGGTAGTACATCAAGTACAGCACCGTTAACAACAGCAACTAAACATTTGAAAACACCATCAGAGTTAGAAACGATAATAGTATCGTTAACTCTAATACCGTGACTTGCAGCTGTAAAGCCAGTAGTTCCGTCGATATCGTTTTCAATTGTTATTTGCGCAATGTTAGATACACCAGTACCAGGATCAGCACCTGCAGTTGCAGAATTAACGTTACCTGTGTAAGATAAATGTAATCTTGATTGTTCAGACCATACAACTTGATCAGCTGTCATAGCCTCTTCAGCCCCAACTTGTGATAAGAAACCTGAAATAGTTCTCGGTCCGAAAACTTCAGCTTCTTTTTCCATTAGGTCCGGTAAATATTGCTGTGCCCAACCTTCATTGGCTGTACCAGCAAGATCTAAATAGTTTGATTGTAGCGTTTGCTTTTGTGAAGCAGGTACACTATTCAATAAACTTCCAGCAGTAATACTCATAATTTTGTAATTTTAAATTTATAATTTATTTATTTTTAATCTTAAACTTAAAGCTAGGAGAATCATCGCTAAGTACTCTTACTTTTGGCCCGCTAGTATTATCGTTTGAAAACGATTGTCTAGGATCCATATTAACATTTTTGGCTTTTGCAATACTATCTTTAATAGCATCTGCTTTTCCTTGTTCGTAAAAGTGATTAGCAATAGCATCGGGATTCATTGCTGTAAACAGAGATTTGTGATAACCTTTAGCATCTGACATTTCATTATTTTTATTCAAGAACTTCTTGACAAAATTATTAATATCGCTTTGAGTTTCTTTGACCTCACTAGCATTCTTCACATTAAACCTATATTTTTTATCTCCGACGTTGTATTCAAAACCTTTGAATTTATCGTTAAAAACTTGTTTAGTTTTTAATTTAAAAGTGTTAGTTTGTTGTTCTGCTATTTTTTGAGTTTCTTCCGACTCTTTGTTGTACCTATTAAAGAAGTCCATAGCTTTTTTAGCTTCAGGCGTTAACCTGCTTCCAGCTTTGATCTCTTCATAGTATTTGGACTTTTGCCCGTCCAGGTGGGCTTTAGCGTTGGCAACTTGCTCTTTTAACGCTATCTTTTTCTTTTTAATATCTCTTTCTTCATCAACTTCCTCGTCATACGAGAACGAATCTTCAATTAAAAATTCTACTTCATCTGATGTTAAATGAGATTTAGTTTGTTTATAGTACTCTCTTAGTACTGTCATATCGTCGTAACTAGAATAATCTTGGTTAAGACGAACGTAGTCTTCTAAGCTACCACCGGTTTCCTCCATGAAATCTACAACTTTTTGTAAATTTTCAGGTATTGCTTTACCAGTTTCTTGAGCTTCAGTTATAGCTTCAACAACTTCTTCAGCTAGTTCTTCTGTTTGCTCTTTAACTTCTTCTTCAGTAATTTCTTCTAATACTGGAGTTTCTTGTGTTTCAGCTTCCGGTTGTACTTCTTCTTGTTTTTCTGTGGTGTTGGCATCTTCAACGAGCTCAACCACTCCGCTGTCGTCAGCGTTATCTTCTTTAACTTCATCTTCTTTTGGTGTTGGTGGTTTGTCTAAATTTACTTTGATGACATCATCATCTTTTTTTGTTTGTTTAAGATCAACTTTTGTTACGTTGTCTTCAGTAGTCTTTTCGACTACTTCTTCTGTTTTCTTTTTTGCCATAATATAATATAATAATAATTAATAATTTTTATCTAGGATCAAAAGAACCTAAATCAAATCCGCTTCCTAATATATCATTACCTGCAGACTCAAAGTTTTTAGGTGGTTTTTGATTATTTCTTTGATCAATCATCTCACTTTGTTGAGTTGCTTGAATTTTTGTTCTTTCGTCTTTACGATCTTCTTTTTGTTTTTCTCTTTCTTTTATTGTTTCAGTTTCTAATTTCTTTAACTGCATGTTCATTTGAAACTCAAATTCCATAAGTTCTTTTTTATACATAACTTCTTGTTGCATTTTTTGAGCATCAATCTGTGCTTGAGTTTGTAACAATGCTATATCTAGCTGTGATTTAGCTTGCTCTTTTTGCATATCAGACTGAGCGGCTGCTTGAGCAGATTGTTGGTTAGCTTGTGCTTGAGCTTGTATATTTTGTTGTTGTTGAGCTTGATCTTTTTCTAGTTTTTTAGCTCTACGCATTTTTAATAACTGATTAGCAAGCTTAATGTTTTTAATTTCTCTAAGATCAATAGCATCAGCAAGTTCAATTAACTGTTGTTGTAAAGCCATTTGTATATTGTTTTCAAGCTGTACTTTTTCTTCTTCATCTGGTGTTAACTCTAAAAATATACCAAAGTCATATAGATGTAGCTCGCTCATTTCTTTTAATGTAGCAACGTTATGATTACCTATTTGCTGTATAAAAGCGTCAGCAGTTGGAGAATATTCTAGTATATCTGATATTCTTAATGATAATTGCTCTGCAACTTCTGATGTTAAAAATAAACCAGCTTGTAATATATGTCTTGTTGCTGTGTTAGAATTAGCAGCTGCTAACTTTTGCACACCTACTAAAGCGTTTTTGTCAGGCGTACTACCATCTCTAGCTTCATTAAGCCCGGTAGTGTCTCTAATCATTTGCATATAGTAGTTGTAAGTCTGAATTAAACTTTGCATTTTAGCACCACCATTGCTAGACTGTATTTCTTGAATAGGTACTTTACCTGGGTTCATATCACCCTCGCTTGTAAATGATCTACCAATAACAGATCCTGTTTGGAAAAACATGTTTAAAGCTTCTTGCGGGTTGTAGTTTGTTCCGTTACCCAAATCTATTTCAGCTAAACCATCAGCATCTAAATAAACACCGTCTGGTACCATACGTGATAATACTTGCTGTAGTTTTAAATGAGTTAGCTGTATCATATCAGCAAAACCAGTAATACGTTGTACTAAAGACTCTATACGACCTCTGTACATACGTGGTGCTACAATAGAATAATTCATTTTACATTTAGTATAATCGCTTTTTGGCCTCATCATGTTTTTAGCCATTTCCCATTTAAGTAGTTTACCAGTACCTAAAACTAAAGCACCTTCATACAAACACTCGACAGATTTTTGTAGTTTACCAAAACCACCTTCCATATCTTGTGGTGGGTTAAACGTGTCATCTTTTGATAAAACTTTATCAGCACCAGTACCAGTCTCTTTTACTTTATAAGTTTCGTTCATGTATGTTTTATAATTAAAGTATAATATCTGTACTTTATTTATATCATGCTCATGGCGATTATAACCTTGGTTGTAGTTTGTTTTGTGATAACTTTTGTTTTGCACTATTTCTTCTAGTTCGTTTTGATCTAGATGTGGAAACTGTTTTACAAGCTCGTTAATTGGTATTGTTTTTACTTCACCAACATAATATATATCATCAAAATAAGGAGATTCAGTATAAGAATAAACTAAATCAGCTGGATCAACATAATCTATAGTAACACCTTCAGAGGTATTGAAGTTTGTTTTTACAGCGCCTATACCTAATACTGTAAGGTCGTAGTAAAATTGTTTTTTAATTAACTCATACCTATTTCCTTCAAACAAAGTAGCTAAAGCTTGCTCTTCTGCTATCTCTACAGCTTGCTTGTAACTAAGCTGCATGTGTAGTTGTAACTCTTCCATGTTTTCAGGTAGCTTATCTTTATCATTTTTATAAAGATTCATGTTAAACTGCTCTTGAACCATGTCGTTAAACTCGCGAGTTTGCATATCTTTTATGATTGACTCCATATACTCTGTGCGTTTTTCTACACCATACGGGTCTTGGGAATAAGCTTTTATGTCGTATGTTCTTTCAGCTATACCATTTACTACTATATCAACAAATTTAGGTATAATAGGTACTGGTTTCCAGTCTAAATTTAAATAGGACAAATCACCGTTTATAGATAACTCGTCCTTATACTTTTGTATTGATTGCTCACCTCTAGCATATAGTTTTAAATTATGAAAATTATTGTGATTAGTTGTGTACCTGTTAGTACCTCTCTCAGTGTGGAACCACTCAGCCTCAATAGCCTTAGCTACTTTTAAGCCGTAATCATAGCTCATTTTCTCTAGGTCACTTACAACTTGAGAAGGAAAATAACTTTTTACAATCATATTTATTTTATTATTTTTGACGTATTACCTTTATTACTATACCTAGCAATACTTATATTTAGTTTTGGTTTTTCTACCGTAGCGTTTGGTCTATATAAATGCCTGTTATTTGCCATTATAGCTAAACCAGAGCTTATAGATGCATCATGCTTTGTTCTTTTGTTTATATCAAATTTAGCCCAGTCGTTTAACAATTCATTAAAATAGCAACTACCAAACGATCCGTCTTGCTTCATACCTACGTGATCTTGTATATACATTTCAATTGCAGCGGCGTGAGCCTGCTTTATATCTTCACTTGAGTTAGGTATACCACCTATTTCTTTTTCAGCTGTAGATAATTTATTCCATATTTTATCAGGCCTGTTCATACTAAAACCTCTGTAACCACGTCTTCTTAAATAATATAACAAACGAGGTTTGTTATTTTCTGCAAGTATAGGCATACCATAAAATACTAAAGCCATTAGAACATCTTCAAAGAATATCTCTGCAGTTTGTGGTCTAGCTAAGTACTCTAAGAAAAACTGATTAGCAGGTGCATCTTCCATACTAAACTTAGTTAAGCCGTGTAATGCGCCTTTAGAACCTACACCATCTACTGTTCCTGATATATCGTAACTATCACAACCAAAAGCACCCATATGTTCATTACCAGGGTACTTAATACCGTTTTTTATTATAACTTTGTTTTGTATATTTGTTGGTGGTACCCAACTTATTTTAAACCTACCTTTTGGATCTGGGTAAAATATAACTGCAGAGTCTTTTACACCATTAACCCATTGAAAATTACCTCTAGTAATACCTAATGTTCTAGACATTTCTTCGTTGTAATCTATTTGTTCGTATAATTTAACGAGATTAAAAATAGAATTTTTAGTCTCATCTCTAAACGCATGCTCAGTAGTTCTTGGAAACTGTCTGTAAAATTCGTTTAGTGCGTCTTGATCATTTTTTAAACCGTCAGCTTCGTTCTGCCAACTGTCTATAACGCCTATATCTATTAATTCCCCATGTGGATCGAAGACTTCATGATCCGGAGTATTGAAGACTGGGCTTCCGTGCTCATCAATAAATCCTTCGTAGTTCCACTCCATTGGGATAAAAAGAGAATATAAGCCAGACGCTGTCTGTCCATTTCTGTTTCGCTTAGTAACGTCTGATGCTCCATAT
>Ga0208134_1001742_pt1 | contig 12203 bp, 16 predicted proteins | sample VirMetDEL_Mar_31_FD_184515 | JGI IMG/M metagenome (GOLD analysis project Ga0208134, IMG submission 184515) | Aqueous microbial communities from the Delaware River and Bay under freshwater to marine salinity gradient to study organic matter... | ecosystem: Environmental > Aquatic > Marine >... | reverse complement strand
TAGGGTCTTGTTGAGTTATAGTTTGAATAGTATCTATATCCATACCTCTTCCATGCATATCTAAAATCATTTGTGTTGTTTGTTCATCAAGAACAGGACCTGCATTTTGATATCCTATTCTCCCACCGTTAGCTGCGTTTGCATATGTAACTGCCATTTCTTCTGGTGAATATTTTCTTGATGCAACTGTTGGTAAAAAATTTAACCCTGCTGCTAGTCCTTGTTTCTGATCTAGTAAGTTTGCAGATTTTTTAAGGTCTGCTAGTTGTAATGCTGTGTTGTCATTAGGTAAACCTGGTGTGTTAGATTCTGAATTCTTAGTAAACAATCCTGCTGTAAGACCACCTGCTATTGGTATAATGTTTTTACCTATTGCACTTAAAATTGTTCCACCATAGGTTTTAGAATCTGGATCATCTTTATCTACTTTTTTTCCTAAAAGATCGGTTACTTTTTCTGTTCCTGTTGAAACAGTATCGCCAATAACTTTAAAAAAATCATCTAGTTTTCCTCCACCATATTTTTTAGGAAGATATTTATTTCCTAAATATGTAGCTGCAGCAACAGTAGCTGCTTTTCCTAATTTACTTCCTTTAATTGGGTCCATAATGTTTTCCTGGAACCATGATCCTATACCATATTGTTTTCTACCATCTAGACCCATGATACCACCATACGCTGCCATCTGTCTGTTAGGTAAAGTTGGTCCTGTAGGTTTAGGTGCAAAAGGATTAACTGGTTTTGTAGGATCGTTTGGTAATGGATTGCCACCAGCCATGTCACCTTCAGTTAGAGCTTGTTGTAAAAATTCTTCAAAGGACATAGGATCTAATCCTTGTTCCATCATGTCGTCAAGATACTTAGAGTACTCTTCTTCTAGTTGAGCCACCATCATTTCTTGCATTTGTTGAGGAGATTTAGGACCTTCATTACCACTATACTTTATAGATGGTGCGTTAGTCTCTAGTTCTTCTGAAATTTGTATATCTTCTATTCCCATGGTTTTGTTAGTTTACTTTGTTTTTCCTACTAAATCAAGAGTTGGCATGATAACTTTTACATCTTGTGCCATGTCTTCATTCTTATAACCCTTAGCTTCCCAGTCTTTTCTTGTCTTAAAAATCTCTCCAGTTTCCTTGTGTCTGTAAGTTTCTTCTACTTTAGCATCATATACTTTCATTATGTTGTTACCTCTTTCTTAATATTTAGATAGCTAATAGCTACATCAAACGAATCTGAGCTGCTTGATTGCACTGTAAAGGCTTTACCACCCTCTACTATTAGCGGTTGAGTTAATAATTCTGTTGTAACATTTGCTGTTAATGCTGCTGATTTAATAGCTGTAATACTGTTGTTTGTAACAGTCACCGTAGGTGTGCCAGCTGCTGTAACAAGTATAGATTTAATAACAATAGTTTCATTGACTGCAGGAATACTAGCACCCAAAGGTGTCAGAGCGGCACCACTTGTACTGTTATCTATACCTACAAATTTATACTGGTTTACTACTGCCATTAATCTAAAAAGAAGCTTCTAGCTTCTATCTCCTGTTTTAATTCTTCCTGAAATGTTGTGTTAAGTTTCTCAAGAACTGCATCTAAATCTCTAACTAAAGACTGTGCCACATCTTCCTCATATTCTGAACTTGCTCTAGTTAATGATTGTACTATCTTAGCCATTATATTCCTAACATATTTTTTAACATAGTATATCTTGTTCGTTCTGTATCAGTAATATTTCCTGTTTGTAATTTTTGCAATAACATTGTGTATTCATCTTGCAATGCATTTGCATTTTCTAGTGAATTTATTCCATCTCCATCATTGCTTGTATTTGTATTAATAACAGGTTTACGTTTAGGTTTAGAAGTTAAATTACTTGTTAAAGAATCTTTAAAAAACTCTATAACATTTTTATCTTTAAGACTTATGTTTTTAGTTAAATCTTCTACAACATCGAATGGTTTACTGACATTTTTTCCTGTAATATCCGAAAGAAGATTTGTTGCGTATTTTGCTCCTGTGTATAAAGATTTTGCTTGTCTGTATTTTCCATACAAAGCAGGATTAATTGCAAACATACCTACATTAAGTAATAAATTTCCCATGTTAAATTTTGGTTTACTCAAAGGATTATTACCAGGCATAAAAGAATTAGTTAATAAATTTCCGTCTTTAAAAAAACTTATACCTTTATCTGTTATATTTGGAATAGGTGCGTCTAGTATTGATTGTTTAACCCTTGCTCTTTTTCTGTCATCCCTTGTGTCTGGTGTTACATCAAATTTTTTACCACCAATCATTTCATAAGCTTCTGGCGCTGTGATTCTATCAACTGTTCTAGTTGAAGTACCTAGTTCCTGAGGACCTCTAGGTCCGTCATTACTATTATCATTACTATTATCATTAGAAGAATTACTAGAAGTACTATTTCCCATAGAAGCACTTTGTGCTTGGTTGGATTCATTACCCATATCCATTCCACCACCTCTAAACCTAACTCTTTGGCCCATTGCATACATCTGTCTAGCTTGTTGTAATCTTGTAATTGACATTATCGTCTTCCTCCAGTTTGTATATCTAACCTAAAGGTTCCTAGTTTCCAACTGGTATCTACTGCCGTATTAGATATTGTAAGAGCTATAGCTCTACCTCTAGCACGTGTGTCTACTTTATCTGTTGTAGAAGATACTGTAAACGGACCCAACGATGAGCTTGCAGCTGCATCGTTTGGATAATTTCTTAAATCTAATTGTACAATAGCGTTTCCTTGTTGTGCTATAAAATCTGGTATAATTCTACTGACTCTCATAATATTTTCACCATCACCTCTAAGGTCACCTAAATTAGTTGCTGCTCCTCTTACAACTTTTTGTGTAATATCATAATCTCCAGAAGTAATGTTAGCCGGTATAGCTGTAGTAACTCCTGATCTTACTTGATTGACACCTGTTTCATGTTCGTAGTAATATGAAACTCCTTCTGTGTTTCCTGTTACGTCAAAAGAAGTATCTGTGCCTGCATCATATTGTGTTGCATGAGGTAAACCAAATACAGCAGAATCTTGCCATGTAGTTCTAATAAATAAAGGACTTGCATTAACAAACCATATAGGTCTTTTAGCGGTAGAATCTAGATAACTATATGTAACTGATTGAGTGTTTACATTAGAGTCGGCTTCTGGATAGAACCAAGTAACTTCACCAAACAAATTATTAATTCCAGCGTATACAAATTGATTAGATGTAGTGTTAAGATTGTCATAAACATAATCTTCTACCAAACAATCCATTGATTCTAGTTTACCTGTGTACCTAAAAAATCCATTGTCGGACATCCAATATGCAGCGCCATCAACTTCAACAGCTGCATTCATTCCTATCAATCCACAGTTAGTACCAGCTTGTTCAAAAGCAAATGTAAAAGGAGTTCCAACAAAACGCATAGTAAATAAAGCAGTGTCACTCCAAACATAAATTGCATTTCTACCAAGTTCAGCTCCCATGATCCGTGATCCGGCGGCCAGTCTTTGTGTACCAGCACTATTCTCAGCTGTAGGTGTGTAATCTGTAATATCTTCTTGAGAAGAAAATCTTATAAACATATCATCTTGAGTTGATTTATCACCAATAGTTGTTTCTGTTCCAAAAAACACTAAGTGACGATCGGGAGTAGATACTATCATATCACGTGAAGCTGTTGGCGCACCTGATATAATTGTAGCTCGTGTTGTTACAGCATTGTTTAAATCAGAATCCCATTGAAAACATTCACCATTAAAAATTAAAGCAATAAGTGTACTTCCTAAATTATCTAACGCCCATAGTCCCGGTTCTGCAACAGAATCAGTAGTAGCAGCTGCTTGACCCCATCCTGAAAAACTACTAATGTTTGTAACTGTATCTCCACTAGAATGAGAAGCGTTTGTAGTTCCGTTAACATTTCTAGTAATACCAGTTAAATTATTTCCTGCTACACCCGTGTAAGAAATGTCTTCTGTTCCAACTCGAATAAAATTTGTACCAGTAGTTGGAAAACCTGTTGTACTAGTTAACGTAATATCTGTTCCGGATCCACCTGTACCAAATGCATTAGCACTTAGTGATCCGTTTAATGTTGTAGTTTGTGGGGCTGAAACAGTTCCACCCCATTGAGATATACCATAACCAAAAACTCCAATTTGATCGGCGGGTCCTACGTGATAATATTGAAAATAAGTTATACCACCCGAGGTAGTTGCACCCGATCCAGTTTCATTTGATGGCATTGTAATTGTAAGAGTAGTGGTTGATGGTACGCTACTTACCATAAATTTTTTATCAGCAAAATCTGCCGAACCAAAATTAGAATTTGTAATAGCACTAAATGTGGTAGCATCTCCAAACAAAATGATATCTCCTGTTTGAAAATTATGTGCACCAGAAAATGTAAGTGTTACTATAGGTGATCCATTAGTTGTGCTAAATGCACTAGTAATAGCTGTTCCCGATGGATTAGTTAAAGGATGTATATCATAGTACACTCCTCCAGAATATACATATAAAATTCTGTTAGTTCCTATAACAGAAAATTTAATACCTGTTTTATTAACCATTTGATGCAAACCTCTTGCTGCACCTGTCAATTTACTGTCTCCTAATTGAGACCAACCACCTATTTTCTCTGGCGTGCCGTATCTAAAACGTACATTTTCACCGCCGGTCCATTGTGATTCAGCACCTGTTGGTGTAACTTGTTTATTGAAACCTGGTAAAAATCCTAATTTTTGTAACATAAAAAACCTTTAAAATAACTGATTTATCTTATATATTAAATATATAAAGAATGAAAGATTCGTTTTAGATTTTTATATTATATTTTATGCCATCTTTAGGATTAAATCTATAATTATTTTTTAGAGCTAGTTCTAAACTTTTCATATGGTCAATTAAAGAAGTTGGTAAATCTTGTAAAAAACAATTTGTGCTATATCTTACACCTTTTGTTATTGGTTTAACTTCATGAACCCAAAAATAATCTGAAGGAAATATTAAAGCATCTCCTCTTTTTAATTTTATTTTTTTCTTTCCCCTAAAAAATACAAATTCTCCCCCTTCATATTCTTCGTTTAAATTAAAAGTACAAGATCCATAAATATGTGTGTTATGATCAGTATGAGGATGTATCTTAGCATTTTTTTTATATTTCATTAATCTTAATTTATGAGAATACAACATAGTTGCTCTCTTTCCCTTATGAAACATTTTAAATTGATCTGTGTAATCTTGCCATAAATTTATCATTTTTTCTATAGATGAAGAAACCAATTGATTTGCTTCTGTTTTAAAAGGAATATCTATTACATCAAAAGTAGATTCTGTATCAATTAAAGTTTCTGCGTGAGCACAACTTTCTCTAGTTTTTTGTTTTTTATTTTTTTCATAAAACTCTATTAAAAAATCACATTGTTCTTTAGACAAAAAATTAGGTTTATGTAAGATTAATTCGGTAATATCAAATGAAGACATTGTAAAAATAAGACTTTTATAAATTTATAATTATGTTATATATTAAAAATAAAGAAAATGAAAGATACAATTTAATGAACTATAACCACAAAATATCAGATTTAAGATATAGAATCAATGGATTAGTTCCTAAAAATATTTGTAAAAAAGTAATAGAAATATTTGAAAAATATCCAGACTTAACTGATTCAGAAAAAAGTTATAAATATAAAACTAAAATTATTGAAGCAGATAATTTTAGTTGTTTAAATTTATCTAGAATAGATAACCCAAACGAAGATATATTGTATGCTTTAGGAATAGCTAAAAATTATATTAATATAATGATTACTAACTATGTGCTTTATATTAAATCTAAAAAAATATGTCCTGACTTTAACAGTCTTACAATAAAATGTTCTAATAATATTAGAATTTTAAAATACGAAAAAGGACAATTTATTAAAGATCATACTGACGTCTACAATACACATAGATCTTCTTGTACTTTAAATTTAAATGAAAACTATGAAGGTGGAGAATTTAGATTTTTTGATGGACAAATAAAAGAATCTTTTAAAACTGGAGATGCTATGTTGTTTCCAGCTGAACCTATATGGATTCATGGAACTGAACCTGTAACAAAAGGCACTAGATATTCAATCAATTGTTTTTTACAATCATGCAATTAATATATTCAATACCAGATAAACTTTACTATATTCAAAATTTTTTAGATTATTCTACTTATAAAGGAATTCATAATTCTATATTTAAAGAACGTAGAACTATTAATTTACATACATCTAAAGGTATATGGGCAGAAGAATTAATAAATAATATAGTTCCTCCAAAAAGAGTAGGTGTACAAAATTACCCACCATTTGAAAAATTAAAAACTCTAACCCATCATAATAAATTTTATCAATTAAAAGATTTTAAAAGCATTACTAGTAATATTCATTACATGGAAAAAGGAGCAGGTATTAATTGGCATAATGATGGTGGTTGGACATACGGAGCAACATATTATATTAACAACAAATGGAATACTCAGTTTGGTGGAGAATTAATGTTTAACTCAGGAAATGGTCATGGTTATATACCTATAGTAGGTAATTCTTTAGTAATAATAAAATCTCCACTTGAACATAAGGTTAATCCTGTGTTAAGTCCAATTATACCAAGAATATCAATACAAATGTTTATAAAGTAAAGGAAAAGTAAATGAAAGATAAAACAGTTAATATAACAAATTTTATAGGTGTGTACGATAACTACATAACCGAAGAAGAATGTAATAAAGCTATTCAATTATATGAAGAGCAAAATGAATTTAATAACACTATTAATAGAATAGGTGGAGAAAATGCTTCTATATTAAGGAAACAAGATCAACAGTTTTTTGCATCGGCTAATAATTTAAGGGTGTGGTGGGAATCTTTAAAATCTATGATGGTAAATTTTGATTTAGCTTGGAATCACTATGTTAAAAACACAGGCGCTAGTGATGCTTATGACCAAGGTCCTTTTTATTTTACTGATTTAAAAATACAAAAAACTTTACCTACAGAGGGTTATCATGTTTGGCACATAGAACATGGTAAAGGTTATGATAATGAACGCAGAGCTTTTGTATTTTCTATTTATTTAAATGATATTGATGAAGGTGGTGAAACAGAATTTTTACATTTTTCTAAAAGAGTACAACCAAAAAAAGGTAGAATAGTTATATGGCCTTCTGCTTTTCCATATTTACATAGAGGTAATCCCCCTCTTTCTGGTAAAAAATATATCTTAACTTCTTGGATGAATTTAAGATAATGATAAAAATACTAGATGATTTTTTTAGTAAAAACGTTTTAAAAAAAATTCAAAACCATATAGTTACTAATATATATTACACTCCTAGATGGATGGATAAAGAAAAAACAAAAGAAAATTATTATGGTGATAGATTTATATTAAACAATGATCTTAAATTAAAAAAAACTTTTGTTAAACAAGCAGAAAATAAATTTAAAATAAAAATAAAAAAATTAGATAATGATAGTGGAATTGATTTAAGAAATTTAGATCACTTTAAACCACATACCGATCCTTTTAAAATAAATATTTTGATAATGTTATATGGACCTATAGCAGTTACTAATGGAACTGTATTTTATGATGGATCTTTAAAAAACTATAGATTAGATATGCATGTAGGTTTTAAACCAAATAGAGCAATTTTATTTCCTTCAAATTGGGTTCACTCTAATCATGCAAGTAATATTCCTAATCTAAAAAGATATACTGCTAGTTTATTTATAACTGATTATGAAGAATAGGACGTAGGTCTAGCACCTAATCTGACTATTTTTTCTTCTGGAGTTTCATCAAGAGTTTTACTACCATCAGCTTCAGTCTTCCATAAGTTATCAAGATCCCAATCAGCTTGTAATTGAGCTAAATGAGCAGCATCCCATCTATCACTAAATTGACTTATGTCTCCTAAGTTTGCGTCTTCATAGCTACAATGAGGAGTTTCATCTCTGTGTTCTACTTCATCAGAAGTATTAGAAGTACCATGTTGAATAGCCCAAATATTTGAAAATTTAGAATCATTCCAAAAATCATTGTCTTCAATATTATATGAAGTTCCAGCAGCATCTCCAGATTGTTTAATAATCTTTTTATCTTCAAATATAATTGTCCAGTTTGCGTTTGTTGCCATAATTTTTCCTATGTTTTAATAATATAAATAAGTGTTAAATAAGGTTGTAATACTGAACCGTTACCGCTTCCAGCACTACCTGAAAAATTTGCACTCATGTTGTGAGAGTGTCCAGAACCAGAACCAGCACTACCTGTACCAGCTGTACCGGCATTTGAATTAAAACCTTTTTGAATGTTAGTGACACTATTTGGGTTAGGTGATGTAGTAGTAATTGGGTGACTGTGAGAAGCAAGTTGTGCTGTTGATAACGATGCATTCGCTGTTGATCCTGAAATGTTACCAGCGGGAGTAAACCCTATGTTAACTGTATTTGCTCCACCTGTTGATGCCAAAGATTTGTTATTAGATTTTCCAACTGGTACGTTGTCAGCTAGGTTTGGAAGACCAAAAGTAGAGGAGCCATCTCCAGATCCATAAGTTGTACCTACGATTGCAAATAATGCAGAATAAGTAGTTCTTGAAACGTTTGAACCATCACATTCTAAAAAACCAGTTGGCACTGATGCAGAAGACCATGGAACAATAGTTGCCGTAGGAATTCCCTCTATACCAGTAAGATCTGATCCATTAAAATTATATTTAGTTGCTTCGTAATTTGCCATAATATTATTTCTCCGTGTATGTCCATCCTACATTTGAACCAGAATAAACTAATCCAAACGCTGCACCCTCAGTATTAACTACTAAGTCGGCACTTGTGTTTGCTATTTTAGAACTGTTTCTTCCAACAGTCAATGCGTTAGAATCAAATGTATATCTTGAGTCTACAAAATTTACTGTATCACCATTAGATGGTGAGGCTGGAAGTGTAACTGTAACTGCTCCACCATTTGTGTCTACAAAAAGTTGAGCGCCTGCTTGAATTGTTTCTGCTGCAGTTATAGTTCTCCAATTTCTAGTTTCATGATCTTTAATCATGTTAGATCCATCTGAGTGGCAGATGTAATTATTACCTTCACATAATAAGAAACCTGAAGCACTTGTAACTTTAAAAGTTAAAGTATATCCTGCGTGATTAGTTCCATCTATTACATTAAAAATTTTTTCTATACTTGCTGGAAAATTTACTGTTCTGTTTGCAGCTAGAGTTCCAGTAAACTTTAAGGTCATATTTCTTGCATTTGAAATTGTTCCGTCAGTCATAACAAGAGTAACATCTCCAGATGCTACATCTATTTCCTGATAACCTGCAACACCTTGTTGAACAAGATTTAAATTATTGTTTGTTTTTGTGCCCCATGTACCAGCGTTTTCACCGGTAGCCATAAGTTCTAGTTTAAGATCTGATGAATAACTTGATGCCATTATTTATATTCCTTATTTTTGTTATTTATATTGTTTATTTAGTTTTAAGTCAAACATAATTATGCAGGGGTTTTTATTGTATATCCTGTACTAGTTTTAGGTGTTTTAGTTGTATATCCTGTACTAGTTTTAGGTGTTAATTTTTCATAAGTACCTGGGAAAGCTATTCCTGTGCTATTGACAGTTGCTTCAAGTTCTAAACCAGTTAATCCTAAAGCCATTCCTGGAGGAGAAATAGTTCCTGTACTTGCAGTTGATGACACTCCTGTTAGTGAAACTCCTATTGCAGGGATAATAGATCCAACACTAGAAGTTACAGATTGTCCTGTTGGTGTAAGTATTAATTTTTCAACTATTTCTATTTCTCCAACACTTGATGTTGTTGATAGTCCTGTTAATCCCATAACATCAGCTGGAGAAATACTTCCAACACTAGATGTTGCACTTACCCCAGTAAGTCCCATAACATCAGCTGGAGAAATACTTCCTACTGAAGAAGTTGTACTAACACCTGTTATAACAGGCGTAGAATCTATAACAAAACCTAAAGAACCAACACTAGATGTAGCATTCACCCCTGTTAGAGATATTACAGATGTTAAATCAAAACCTAAAGAACCAACACTAGATGTTGCACTTATTCCTGCTGGTTGTTCTAATTTATTAAATGAATCTCCATAAGGCTCTTCACCCCAACCATTTCTACCCCAACCAACTAATGTACCTGCATTATCAAAACTTCCAAGTTCTGTTGTTGCTTGCAATCCTGTTGTTGCTGCAATAGTATTTAAATCAGTAATTGGTGATCCTAATGAAGATGTAGCACTTACTCCTGTTAATTCTGCAATAATAAATTGCGCGGCTACAACACTTCCAACACTAGAAGTCATACCCAAACCAGTTGGTTCAACAGAATATTCTACACCCCAACCAGAGTTACCCCATGTTTGTCTACCCCAACCATCTGTATTAGCTGCTGTTACAGAACCAATAGCAGTCGTTAATTGAGAGGGAGCTGTTAAAGATACAAAAGAAGTTAAATCAAGATTTGGAGAACCTACTGAAGATGTAATGGGAAGTCCTGTTAGCGAAACAGTAATACTTGGTGCAGCTACAACACTTCCTACGCTTGAAGTTGCAACGGGAGGTGCCGGTATTGGAAATACAATGGGACCTTGATCACCCCATTCGTTTTGCCCCCAGACGCCTGTACTCCAAGTGTTAGCCATAAGGAGTTACTCCTTATGCTATACGAAGTATTGCGTTAGATGCGTCTGCTGTTGGAAATTGAATTGTGAAAGTTCCAGATGATACAGTTTTATCTCCACCGAATGCGATTGCACAAACTGCTCTATCAGCGTTTGTATCATTGTAGATTAAACAACCGTTCGCTGTAAATGAAGCAGAAGTAAAACTAACGTCTGCAAAATCACAACATGCAGTATCAGTTGATAAAGCCGGAGTTACACTTGTAAGTGTGGCACCACCCGCAGAATAAGCTGAACCCGATGTATTAGATATTTCATTTGTTGAACTGTAAGCTGTAGTTGATTTATTTAAAGTAGCACTACTTGTGTATAAAGCTATTTTAAATGTGTTTCCAGATGACGCTGTAAAATTATGTAAAGCTTGTAAAACTTCTGCTTTAAAACTGTTACATACTGCCGATGTTATTGCCATAATATTTTCTCCTAATTACTGAGGCGCTGACTCGATTGGTATTCTTATTGTTCCATCCGTGTAATCGTCTCGTCTTCTTCTTCCAATTTGCATCGCTGCAAACTTTTGTAGTTCTGTTTTATATCTATTTTCATATAGTGTCAACATATCTGTTGGACCTTTTAAAAACATAAATGCCTCTACTAAACATGCATATAATAATCCTTGTGGAAAGTAATTACTTATGTAAGTTCCACCGGTATTATCTTCTAAACCACCCGGCATAGCATTATAATGAATAATATATTGATAATTTTGATCTGGTGTAGGAGCTACATTAATTGCACCTGATGTAGCGGTATTAGCACCTGTTGTGGCACCACCAAACATAGAATAGTATTTAGGTAAACCTTTAACATTTTGTCCTGTAGAACCTCCAGAAGGACCTGTTGCTTCTCCTACATATTCAGTAATAAAAGTTTGATCTCTTCTTTCTAACCAAAATCCTTGGTCTGTTACTGCCGTTGTTGAATTAAATACTTGAACCCCTCTAACAAATAAAGTTTTTGTTGGAACTGTAATACTATTAAAATTTTGTGCAAACTGTGCTTGTGCTTGAATTCTGTCAGAATCCATAGGACAATCTAAATTAATTCTATGTTCTGCGTTTTCTAAAAATCTATTTATAACAGCAGCAGTAAACACGTTAGCATCTACTTCTGTGTAGTTTCTAATATCATCTGTTAATTCTGAATATGTATAACCAGCCATAATTAACTTCTATCATTTACGGGTCCAATTGTACACTGAAAACCGCCTCCTGTTGCTGTGCTTGTAGCGTTAGATACTAAAGGCACTGTTATAGAATTAAATTGTTGTTCTGTTGCTTGTGTTCCGTTTGGTAATGTAGGACCAACTTCTACAGTAGTTGCAATTGCTGTTGCTAAATATGATCCAAAAACTTTTGCTCCGTTTGCATGAGTTGTTGCTGTAGTATTAGGTGGAGTTATTCCTCTAAATGGAGAAGCTGTGCCT
>Ga0208134_1001739_pt1 | contig 12227 bp, 12 predicted proteins | sample VirMetDEL_Mar_31_FD_184515 | JGI IMG/M metagenome (GOLD analysis project Ga0208134, IMG submission 184515) | Aqueous microbial communities from the Delaware River and Bay under freshwater to marine salinity gradient to study organic matter... | ecosystem: Environmental > Aquatic > Marine >... | reverse complement strand
AGCGCGAGCAGAGCCGCCACCGCCACCGCCGTAAGATACAGCAGACCCCGTTATACTATTACTCGTGCCTACCCCGCCGTCACCTGCTACACTGGTTGACGTTGTGTCTGCACCATCGCCAGTTGAGCCACCACCGCCGCCGCCTGAGGACGGGAAAGCGCCACCGAAGGTATCACTACCACCAGCCCCGCCTGTGCCTGTAGAGGCTTGCCCTGTGCCTAATGAACCCGCACCACCTGAACCGCCATCAGCAGCTACGCCAGCAGCATTTGCGGCGTTACCTGACCCACCTAGACCACCACCACCCGCAGAACTTGGAGCCGCTGTGCCAGCAATCGACGAGGCCCCGCCAGTGCTTGTTGTATCTGCACCGCCTGTTGAGCCTGTGTCGCCGACCCCGACTGTAATTGTATAGGTAGAAGCTGTTGCGGCTAAAGTGCCTGCAATTACCTCACCGCCACCACCACCGCCAGCGCCCCTGAAATTACAGAAACCGCCGCCGCCGCCGCCGCCAACCTGCAAATATTCAACGTCCCCACCCGTGGAGAAAACAATCGTTCCACCAGTGTCGGCCAACCCGAAGGTGTAAATGTCAAAGCCGCCAGAAGTCGTCGGTGTGACTGATGCGGATGATACAACAGCGCCAGCTGGGGCCGATGCATTTGCACCAACTGCCGTTGATGTAGCAACGCCGTCAGAAGAACCAACGCCTGCGTGTGTGGCCTCGCCGACCGCAGTTGGTGTCGAAGAACCTTCTGCCAAGCCGTCGCCCGCGCCTGTCGCTTCACCTGTTGCTGTCGCTGTGGACGTGCCGTCGCTCGCGCCAGCGCCGCTTTCGATAGTAGCGCCTGTCGTATAAGTGCCGTCGAAAATCGCGTGGTTAAGCTGAATGTCGGCTGCGTCCCAGCCCTTATTTTTGCCAACGATAGATTGCAGTTCAACCGTCGCGCCGTCCCACGTCGTTTTGTTCGCAGTCGTGTTGACGTAGGTAAACCCTGTCGCGGTGTTGTAGGTGTCGGTTGTGGTTGTGATGCCTGATGCAACGCTTTGGAATGTGCCGCCCGCGTCAGCTGCCGCAAGGATGGTCGCGCCGTTTACAATCCTGATGTTTAGGTCAAAGGTGTCATCGACCCGCGCAACAGACAGGCGATATTGAATGCTGAATGTCAGCGTGTCCATGCTGCCAAAATCGGTGTCAGTGTTATCTAGCGCGTAGGATAAAACTTGCGGCGTGACCGCGTTAACAAATTCCGCCCGCGTGGCGTCGGACGCGTCAAGTGGGGAGGCTGCATTAAGGGTTGTTAAAGTAGCCACTAGCAGCCCTTCCCGCAATCAATGCAGCCACGGGTTTCAGGTTCCCAATCGCCGCAATCTACTTTCAAGCCGATCGGCTTCACATCGCGCAGATATTCGGGCGATGCATGAACCGCGTCCCAATTGCCCAAGTCGGCCCGCAATCCGCAGTCCCAAACGTAGCCATCACGGGCAGACGGGCGGACATGTAGACAAACCTTGCCCGCCAGCCAGCAGCAATGGTCCGCGCCTGACCCGCATTTTGACATGGCCTAGCCGCCAATCGTGGCGAGAGCAGTTTCCAAAGATGCAAGGGCAGGAATGGCCCTGAAACCATCAGATTGCCCGACAGTCAGCGACGTTGGGCGCACCAAGCGAAATTGCCCGTCGCCAATGTCAACCAGCGTGATGATTGCCGTGGCAGGCAAAGATGAAAGCCCCGACGCAAAAGCCGTGTTCCAGTCGTTATAAGCGGAGTTGATAGCCGCCAGTTGCGATTGAAATTCTGCAAGCGTAGCGGGGCCATTGATGCCCGCCAGTTTCGTTTCTGCAAACGCCTGATTGAGCGTTGCTTCTGCCACAAACGCTTGCCCCGCAACCTTGGCCGCGCCAAGACTGTTTTGCATCCGCTCGATTTGCGCCCAAGTGAGGACGCCCGTTGATGTAGCGGTCAGGTCAACAAGTTCCTTAGCCGCGCGAAGCTGGCGAACCAGCGTGGTGAGTGTGTCGTCAGAGAGAGATAAAGCCATCGGTCAATTCCCTATGATGCCGAAAGGTTGAACGCAGGCGACGTGATGCCGCCTGCGGTTCTATTAGGCCTCGGTGATTGCCGTGGCAGTGGTCAGGCGAGGCGTGACGCCCGATGTGACGCTGATGTTTGGCGTGACCGTGCCAGAATACAGGATGTTGCCTGCGCCTGATGCCGTATCAACGATTGCAAAGTGGCTGATGGTTTCTGTGCCGCCAGTCGCCGCCGTAAAGTCAATGTTGGCAACGGGCGAAACCGAGCCAGCCGCGACAGTCCAGCCGCCGCTTGTGCGGGCAACACTTTCGCGGGCGTATGACGTATAAGTCGCTTCGCTTGTGACCGCCGTGCCTGCATCGCCGGGGTCGCCAGTGTGCAGCGAGACAAAGATGTTTGTCAGCGGCGTGGTTGCTGTGTTGTCAGCAACCAATGAAATCGCGGTTGCGTTAAAGATCAGGTCCAAGATGGCCGTTTCTAGATAATCAGATTTTGACATTTGGTGTTCCTTTCAAGGATTGATGTCAGGGTGGCACGTTTTGCCGTGGATTTATAGTAGCTAGTCTATTTGACCATCTACCCAAGTGCGGAATTGCGTTGCGGTGATTTCGGGTTGTCCCTCAAGAACGCGAATGCGGTTCTCTTGGATGAAGCTGATTTTCAGAAGCACCTTGTTGACCGAGTTTTGGTTGTCGAATGCGCCTTTGATTGCTTCAACACGAGCGGCGTTAGCCTCGGCAGCAATAGCTTCTGGCGTCGGTGTGTTGTCTATCCAATCGCCATCCACAAAGTCATGGTAGACGCTTGGTTTGACAGGCACTTCAATGGTCCCGTTGGGGTATGTATCCAATATATCTTGCGGCACAACGCCCGTTGTCTGCCAGTAACCCCGCGTTGGATGATAAAAACCTTTTTCCATTAGCGCAACTCCAACCATGCTTGAACTGTCATACTTGTCGCGAACGACACCCTGTAATACCAAGTATCCGGGATAACCGCCCCAAATGAAGGCGCGGGGTTTGCACCCGCACTGCCAGTGATTAGTGTAGCATCCAGCCACGTTGAGCCATTGGATGAGACTTGCCACCAATAGTCACTTGATGCTGACCTGGAAACTGTGGCCAGAACTTGAATGGGTCGCCCCGTTGTATTCTGGTAAGACGTACCCGCAACTCTCGACCCTGAAACGTCCTGCCACGTTTGACCCAAACCAATCGCAGAATTTGCTACGAATGCCGTTGTTGCAATTCGCGTTGTGTCATTGCCTGTCGCCTGTGTTGGCGCTGTGGGGTTGCCTGTCAATGCGGGCGAAGCCAGCGCGGCCTTTGCATTAAGCTGCGTTTGAATTGCGCTTGTGACGCCCGTGACGAAATTGAGTTGCGCCGTGGTTGCAGTCGCGCCCGCCAGCTTGTTCAATTCCGCCGGGGTTGCTGTCACGCCGTCCAGCTTGTTTAATTCGCTCACGGTTGCGGTCAGCCCATCAAGCCGCGCCGTTGTGAAGATGCCCGTGGAAACGGCAAACTCGCCAATCGTCATCCAAAGCCCCGGCGCACCCGAATTATACATCTTGAGGATGTTGGGGTCGCCAGTAGTATCAAGCCACAAAACCCCGTTTGCCAAATGCGCAGGCGCGGATGCACCAGATTGCATTTCACTCAATGCTTTGAGCGCCAAGTTCAAATCCGTGCGCGTGAGCGGAAAAGTCTGGTTGTCGATGGTTAAGTCATGCTGTGACATTAGATCGCCTTTCCATAGCCGCGCGCGACATAGTCAAACGTGCGTGAAATCGTTGTATCAGAAGAATTGAAAAATTGGATAGTAAAACCTGTCGCTGATTTGCTGGTGATGCTGTAATAGTCGCCAGTTGCCAGCCCTTGCGCAGATATGCCAACGCCGCCGAGGGCTTTGAATGCGGGCGTGAACGTGACGGCATAAGTTCCCGCGCCCGAAACTAAATCAGCTTCGGCAATCGTTCTGTCCGGCATATCAACGCTGACAGATAGTTCGCTGATGCGCGGCGTGACGTTGGTTGTGTCCGTTTGCAAAAGCACCCTGAACCGCATCGCCCTTGCCGCGAAATCGCCAACTGTAAATGGAACCCATCCGCTCCAAGTCGGGGATGCTGTCGGGTCGTCGTCTGTCAGATTGATTTCCATTTTCACATCAATGTCCGAATAGACTTGTCCGTCAAACAAGCCCGTGCCGCTGTCGAATAGCCCGCCTGTGCTGTCAAACAACGCGCCGCCCGCTGCCGTGGCATCGCGCACAAATGCAACCGTTGACCAGACGCGGCTGGTGTACTTCGCGCCCAAGTCGATTGCAGCCGTGCCTGTCGCCGTCGCAAATTCATAAATGCCTTCAATCGGCGCTGTTCCGCCCAGTGCCACGCTTTCAATGGCTAGGAATGACGTGTCAACCACTTCCGTGTCGGTCTTTGTGCCTGTGAATGTCGTGTGTTCGTCGATGTCCTCAATGACATTCAGACCCTGAATTGACAGAATGTTTGTCGTAACAGAAGGCGGGGCGGGCGATGCGTTGCCTGTCTTGTCGTATGCCTGCACAAAATAGGTTCCAGATCGGGCCGCGATTGAAACGCTGGTGGCTGGGCGCGCAATCTTATCGACTACCGTTGTGGCTTCGTCGAAGTTCGCGCCCGTCAGCTTTGATGAATGCCGCACCCGATAATGCGACAAGTCCAAATCAGGGGAAGCAGTCCAAGCAAGGTGCGCGTTGCCGTCAACTACGCTGATGCGGAAGTCCGTCACATCGGAGGGCGCGTCGCTAAACGCGGAAACAAGGAAATCGTCAGTTTGCGCCCAAGCGGATCGCACGCCGAACGTGTTGATGGTGCGCGCCCTGACATCGTAAAGCACATCTTGCACGTCCAAGGCTTCGAACTTGCCGCCGCTGGCAAGGCCCAAATTCGTCCATTCGGTGTCGGTAGATTGGCGAAACTCGACCTCAAAGGTGTCGATAAATCCAGCGGTTGATGCGGTGCAGCTCACAATCAATGCGCCCGACACTTTTTGGTTCTGCAATCGCAGCTCGCTTGACAGCGCAATGGTCGGGATAGACGCGATGAAAGCGTCAGGCAATGACGTGTCATCAGCCGTGAAATCAGCCTCATCAACATTGCTGTCCCAATCGAACACCGCTTCGGATATTTCGCGCAGCGTCATTTCAACCAGCGGTTCGCCTTCTTCGCCAATCGCTAAAATCCAACTGACGCACTCGAATGTTTTGTTAGTCCAGCCCCACCGCTCATAAGTCAGGTTAATCACTTCACCGATTGCCACGTCCATTGCGTTCAATCCGAAAGCCGCGTTGACAGTCATTTGTTGGCGGTTGCGATAAAGCGCAATTTTGGCAATGCGCTGACAACGCGCGGGGCTGTCCGACATCAGCAGGTTCAAATCGGCAAGGTTTTCGACGGCGTTATCCTCTGCGACAAAACCAGCGCCAACCAGCGCAGGATAGCTTGTCGGTTGCCACTTGCTTGCTTCTGAACGCCATAGCCCGATTACGCCGTTAAAGTTTGACGAGCGGGGTATTTTTGGCGACACCGAAAGCGATCCGCGCAAATCGTCAGCAATCAGCGTTTTAGTTGGTGCAGTCCAATCGCCGGGGACTGACGACCATTGCCCCTGCGCATAGGCGGGGAAGCCTGCCATGTGGGTGTGAATGGTTGTTACGACTTCTTTCGGGGAACTTTCCGTGGAAAACGACCCGTTGACGGTGTAGCGGGCTTCTGTGCCGCCCGTGACTGTCACAACTTCATCGCAGACAGCCGCAGCTGCGATATATGCCGTGTCGTTGACTGCCGTTGATGCCGCTTGCAGGCCATAGGCGCTGGTAAAGTAATCACGCGCAACGAGCGCCGCGTTGTCTGTCCATTCAGTGACCAACGTTGACGGGTTATATATCTTCTTGCCTTTGACCTTTGCAGTGACAACGGGAACGCCATTCGGGAACGCATCGCGGTCAAATTCAAAACGGACATAAATATAACAAATGCCGCTCGCCTTGTGGTCCGCCGTCCATTGCTTTTCTGTCTCCAAGGACGCTGTGCGGCTCACCAGATTGGTGTCTGCCGCTTGTGCATCCGTGCCAAGGTGAACACGCATCACGGCCTTGCCTGCCCATTTGCTAGGGGCTGTGATGGAGACTTCGCCCGCCGTCACGTCGCCGTCTAGTGTCAGCGCTTCGTCGTCAATATAAATCGTTGTGATGCCGTCGCATTCGTGTCCGGCAAGCGCAATGCAGCGGTGTAGGTATTTGTTGCCGTTCGTCACGCTGTCAAAGAACACAACGCCGCCGACAACCGTTTCGCCATATATAATCGCGTGAGCATTTGCCCCGCCGCGTGCGTTGACTGTATAGCCGCTGTCGGCCTGCCGCGCGGGCTTGGGAGAAAGCAGATTGAGAGCAAAGCCAAGCGCCGCCGTGACAACGAAGTGCGTCAGGAATGTTCCCGCGCCACCGATAAGAAAACCACCAATGAATGCGCCTGTCGTCGCCGCTGTGGATACGGTAGAAATCAGCGCCATCGTCAAAGTCACAGGGTCGGCCTGCAACTGTGTTGCGGCAAGGCAAAAGAAAATCGCAATATAAATCAAACGCGCCATGCAAATTCCCCTGCCCCTGCGGGTAACACTTCAATGCCTTCATAGCCGACAAAGGCCGCGCTGTCGCCGTCAATGCAAACGCCGAGCGCATATCCTGTCGCCATTTTCTGCGCCAGCATCGCAACAATCATGCCGCGCTCTGGATTGCGGAAAACCCGCGTCAGGCGCTCGTCAATCAATTCCGTGCCGCTGTATAGCTTGCGCTTTTTCATTTCGGCCAGATATTCGCGCTTGGCTTCCATTGCTGTGAAGGCCCGCTTAACCAAATCATCGCAGTAGCCGAAGCCTGTCATGGCGTTGTGCGCCCCGTTGGTGAATGACAGACAGTCATGCTTGCCCCATTCAAACGGCGTGTGACCGACTGCAAGCAGATATGCATCAAGGCGCAAGGACCAGTTTGGCAAAAGTGCGGTCATCGCCCCTTGCCCCACGGCAAATTCTGGTTGCCCAGCGACGTGACGAAATCAAACGCCCGGTCATCAGGAAAGCGGGATTTCTGCGAGGCGGATGTGTAATAACGCTGCACAACGCGGTCCAGCATTTCCATGTCGTTTTCAATCGCAAGGCCAATCGTGCTGGATGTTGGCGTGTCCTCAACCTGCATGGTGTTCATCTTGCCGCTGAACAAAACCATCTGGTCGTCGCTATCCATCAATCCAATCAGCGACGTGAACGGACGGCCTTGGAATTGCTCTGTCAGCGCCAGCGAAATCAGTGTGGCATCAATGCCCGACAGCGTGACGGTTTGCCCGCGACTTTCGACGTTTGATGTTTCGACGGTTTCCGACAAGCCAAGCAGATTGCCCGCGCCCTGATACGTCTTTGCCCCAATTGTGCGTTCGCCAATGCCTGACCACAAGAACACGTCGCCGCTGTCAAATTCGGCTTCGACATAAAGCACGAAATCAACCACGCCTTGTTGAAATGCTGTGAGAATGGCGGCAGGGACAACGCGGCTCATAGCGCTTCAATCATGCTGAACGCATGTCCGTAGATGCCGGGGTGTTCCACCTGATAGCTTGCCGTGGGGCTTGCTAGGCGGAAAAGGCCAGATGCCCCGGATACAATCACTGTGGCCCCATCGGCGGGGGAGGACCGCAGGTTAGGCCAAATGTCGAGCGTCACGTTCCCGCTGCCATCCGTGTTTGCATCCGAGACAACTTTGTGAAGCCGCGTTGTTGATGCGCTTCCCAATTGAATGAAATCGCCAGCCAATAGCCAGCCCGTGACGTTTGTCGTTGCGCCCCTGATTGCGAGTTCCGCGCCCGTTTGGCTTGCCCCGTCAACGACAGGCGTGCCGCCAATAGCTCCGCGCGGCAATGCAGCGTCAGGCGGGGTGAATGTAAACGTCCCCTTGCGCCCGTCTAGCTTGAGCAGGAACCCGTCGAATTGCGCCGCCTCTGCCCGCTCAAGCGGCGGCATCGTGACATCAGCCTCCCAACGCTGGCCCGCATGGCGCACAACTTGCTGCGCGAGCGTAAAGCCAGACTGCGATAGTGCATCAACGCGCATGGCTCGCCAGTTTAGGGACATCACGCCGCGTACTGTCGGAAACGCAATTGGATATGTAATCGCCATTTACATCGCGCCCCTTTTTCTTTCATCCCGCACGGCGGCGAGTGTCATTTGTTTGAGTTGCGGCATACGCTTGGCAAGCACCCGGTCAATGTCGCCGTCACCCATTGCGTTGATGGTGATGTGCTGCACGACTTCTGTGCTGCCGCCACCGCCCGCCGCTTTGACGCCTAGCTTGCCGTCAGGGCCGCGTGACAGGGGCATGATTGCTTCGGGGCCCGCTTCACCCATCAAACCCATGCCCTTGGCCATAGGGAACATGGTTGGCTTGTCCACGATGCCACCAGTGGCGAATGGAATGACGTTGCCGCCACTGAATGCGTCGCCGTTGGCTTCTGCCGTGATAGGTGCGCCACCCGTTGCGCCCGATATAAGATTGCCAAGCAATCCCGCAAAGCCCGTGTTTGCAGAACCGCCGCCGACTTTAAAACTGCCGACGAGTTGCTGAACCACAAGCACATCATAAAGTTGTGCGATAATGTCGCGGGCCATATCGCGGAATGCGTCTTTTGCTTTCTTTGTGCCATCAACGATTGACGTAAGGCCGCTGCCAATAGTGCCTGCAATCCCGTTGGCTATGGTTTCTGCCGTTGCCCAAGCCGCTGCGTTTGCATCTGCCCACTTGTCCATCATGGTTTGAATTGCCGACGATACGCCGTTCGTTATTGTATCGGCTGTTTCAGTTGCTGCCGCACCCGCGCCCGCGATTGCTCGCGTTAACTGTTCGGCTTCTTCGATTGGCATAGTTGTCCCGCCCAACTGAACCATCCCATTTTCGGCTTTTGCTATCGCGTCTTTAAGCAATTTGATATTTTCAGCCGCCGTCTTGACCGCGTTTGACACGTCTTCGTCAAAGACATTATCCATCATTTCTGACATCAAATTCAATGCTGCGACTGCGCTCAATTCTTGTTCTTCTATTGCAGCAAGGTTCCTTAGTGCGTCACCACCTACGTCAGGGCGTTGTGATATGGACTGCCTTTGCATAACCGCGCCTTGATACTGCCCCAATGCGCTTTGATAAGCGTCTGTTCCCATCGCCAACGCACGGTTTTCAGCCATGACAGCCTTGGCGGTTTCATAGTGCGCTTGTGCCTGAACTAGCTTCTGGTTGGCGATTTGCACTGATACTTGTTGCGCGATTTGCAAATCCGTATTTAGAGTAGCAATTGCCCTCAATTCCGCATCAGCCGAAAGAACTACGTTGTCCATCGCTAGGTCAAGCAATTCTTGCTGTTTCCGCGCTTCATCCGAATTTGTGATTAAATCGCGGAACCAAGAACCAGCCTTGCCGATCAAATCAGCAAGTTTTGCTGCCTTGTCGTAAACGGCTTCAAACACGCGCACCAATCCTTCAAGGACAGGGACGACCACGCGCAAAAGCAACGTGCCTAGCTTTTCAAAGATGTTCCAAGCCTTTTGGATGGCAACGGTCAATCGCGTATTCAGCAATGCGGCTATCTTTTCATAGGCCGCATCAGCCGCGCCCGCTGCGCTCGCTTGCGCAATCATGCTATCTGTAAGTGGTTTTCCGTCATTGGCAGTTAATGCCAAGACCGCGCCCAATGCTTCGACCGATCCGAATAGCTTTGCCATTTCGTCGCTATTGCCGCCCGTCTTGATGCGAATGTCATCAAGAAATGCGGGCAGGCCGACCGCTTCAAGTTGCGCAGAATTAAATTCAATCCCCAACCTTTCCGCTGCATCTGCGGCCTCTTGGGTGGGTCGAATAACCCCTGACAAAATTCCGCGCAAGCCAGTGATAGCCATTGAAGTCGAAAGGCCGTTCTTTGTCAGCGCAGCCGTTGCCCCCACCACTTCATCAAACCCGACGCCCATTTGCGCCGCGATAGGCACAACCTGCCCCAATGAACTAGCCAATTCGTCAATTGTTGTCTTGCCGAATTTGACGCCAGTGAACAGCGTATCGGATACCTGTTCAGCCGTTAGGCCCGTTCCTGCATAAGCATTAACGGCAGTTGAAAGCACATCGACAGCCGTGGCGGTATTTGACACGCCGCCGACAGCCAAGCGGTTCGCCACGTCAAGCTGTGCTGCCGCATCCGCAACCGATCCAGCGCCCGCCGAAATTGCCTGATAAAATGCTTCGACCTGTTGCGTGGTTGAACCGCCGAACTGGTTTGACATCTTATATGCTTCATCGCGCATCAACTCCATTTCGGCAGTTGTGCCAGCGATTAGCGTTGACGCTTCACCCAGCGCGGCATCTAGTTTTTTAGCACCTGAGAAACCAGCGACGGCAGCAGCCGCAAAGCCCAGCGCAACAGTCGTCAGTGCAACCATTGAGACCGATGCAGCACCAGCGGCCAAACCAACCTTAGAAAGCCCGCCGCCTAACGCTTTGGAACGCCCGTGAACGCCGTCCATTGCCTTATCAGTTTTGCGGGCTTCTCGTGTGATGCCGTTCAACTCGCGCTTGACAACTGCGGCCCCGCGTTTCGCGCCCGATGGATCGATGTCGATGGATAAGCGAGCCATTTATTTCACCTTCGGGTTGACGTAAGTTCTGTAAGCATCATCCATCTTTTGCACCAATCGGGCAATCTGCTTTCGCAATTCAAAGCAGGCAACCCCAGCTAGGTCACAATATGCCGCAATTTCTGACAAATGGATAGCTTCCGCGACAATGTACTCACGCCCCTCGCGTCCGTATCGTTTGCCATAACTGCGGCTTGATGTGGTCATCGCAAATGCTTCCCAAATGATAACCAGACCCGGCAGCAGGTCTGGTTCGTCTTGTAGCGATTTAGTCAATTCGCCGCGTTCTAGCGACCGATCAACCAAGAACTGATAATCCTTGCCCCACTCCAACTGCCAGAGCAGGACATCAATTAGTTTTTTGCGGCGGCGGCTTCTTCCTCTTTTGCGAAAAGTGCAGTGTTTGCCATGTCACCTGTTAATTCAGTCACGACTTGACCCAAGACAGGCAATGAAAACAAATACAAGAAAGTCTCGCGCGTTGACTTGAACGGCTTGCCGCCGTCGCCCGTGGCAGTCGTTGACCAAGAAATAATCAGAATGTCATGGATCATGCCGAGGAACGTCTTTTCGTTTTCCTTTTCGACATCATCATTCGCAGACTTTACACCGCGCAAAGCAATCGCTTTCTTGCTTTCAAATGCCCGCATCGCGGCTTTCCACGTCGCGTTTTCAGTTCCCGCCATCCTTGTTTGGAACGTAAACGAACCAAGAGAAGTGGTGTATTTCAACTCAATTCCCGTATCCAGCGCAATGCCCATGTCGGGCGGTGTGTAGCCATCAAGTTTCATCATCTTAGAATTCCTTTGTAGGGTTTAGGTGGGGACTGCGCACCCCTACAGAGCGCAGCCCCCGATTTGACGCATCAAATTTCCGTAGGGGGTTCCTCGACAAGAGCCACAAGGCCCTTTTCCACCAGCTTTGCATCTGCCACATAATCGGCAGTCAAAACCACTGTGTCATTCTTTGCGAAATCCACGGGGACGCCTTTCGGATACCCCGTGAAACTCTTTTCAACTTTGACCTTCATTAGACAACGGCCCGCGTGATTTGCACGGTGCCACTGATGCCGCTGTCATACTGGCCCATGAAATCAACATCAAAGGCCACGTCATTGCCGTTGCCGCCGCTGGTCGGGTCGCCCGACATCAGCTTTGCAACAGGGATTGACAGCGTGTATTTTTCGCCAGTGACAGAGCCGAGAGGAACAGCAATCGCAATTGATGTGTGGTTTTTAATCGCGTTGTATTCATCGATGCTGTCGAAGTAGAGGCCGAGCGTTCCCGATACGGTGAACTGCCCAAGCGCAACGCCCGCCAAATCATCAGAACCAATCTGCAACTGTTCGCGGTTTTGGCTGTTGATTTGCAGGTTCATCGACTTGATGGCAGGCAACGTCAGGCCGCTTGCGGTGATTGTGCCGATGTAGGTGCCTGATGGCATCACTTCCTCGGTTGTCGCCGCTGTATAGGTCGCGCCCGAGATGATTGCCA
>Ga0208134_1001738_pt1 | contig 12231 bp, 9 predicted proteins | sample VirMetDEL_Mar_31_FD_184515 | JGI IMG/M metagenome (GOLD analysis project Ga0208134, IMG submission 184515) | Aqueous microbial communities from the Delaware River and Bay under freshwater to marine salinity gradient to study organic matter... | ecosystem: Environmental > Aquatic > Marine >... | reverse complement strand
AGAATCGGTTCCGCGAATCGCTATGTCAGCCGTTGGAGTTTTTAAAAATATATTTCTTTTGTTTAACTTTCCGCTTATAAATCTTGCAGTCCCTAAGCCAAACGTCAAAGCCATCTTAGACTTGTTGGGATCGGGGTCATAGATATACTTATCTATAGTCAATTGGCTGTGTTCAGTCAGCTTAACCGTTGAGTCATCTAAAAACTTAATTGCCATGCGACCATTAGCGGTCACGGCTTTATCGTTTGTCTGTACTGAAAACTTTAAGTCAGCGGCAAACGGCGCTTCTTCTCTTTTTATTTGTGCGTATCCAGATACTTCAGATACTCCACCAATCTCAACAACCGACGCTTGTGCCTTGGTCGTTTTGAATGATACACACAGTACCATTAGAGCCAGTAGAAAGTATTTTAATCCAATCATTATCCAGTGTACTCAGTTGCTGAACATTAAAGGTTCGGCTTCCACCTGTGTGGTCAAGATAGAAGTAGCCCTGCGCTGACGATGTAGTTCCTGTTCCTGTGTAGGTGAGGGTGTTATCAGAGCCGTCAATGTCTACGTAGTTTGTTGCACCATCAATATTAATGTTAGATGTAATGGTGTTGTTGCTACCTTGAATAAGCCAATCTAGGTTTAAGGTAGCCGCTAGAGCCGTAGTGCCTTGATTTAGCGTAAAGGTGTTGCTTGAGCCTGTCACATCTATTTGATGATCGGAACTGTCCGCGCCATAGGTATTGGTGGGGTCTACTTGAATGGTGAAGGAGTTTGTTGAGCCTGTAAAGTTATAATCACCTGTGAAGCTATCAGCCCATATATCGCCTAAAAACTTGTTGGTGCTTCCAATCATATTTATATCTAGCGTCATGCTAGAGCCATCAAGATCAAGAGTTGTCAAATTACCTGCCGTAGAGTTAAGACCGCCTATAATGTTACCTGATCCTAGCTGTTCTATATCTATGTTTGCTGTTGCGCCACTTTGAGTAATAAATATTTCGTTATCAGCCGCGTATAGCGGAGAGACACACATCATCACAATCAGGCTTAATAGTTTCTTCATGTTTCCAGAACTCCTTTGAGTAGCCTATATTAATTAATTCTAGGACAGCACCTTCGATAGCTTTCATTAGGGCTATAGTTGCCGACTCATTACTGGCATTGCCTAATTCAACTTCAACAAGCTCTGTTCCCATTTCGGTAAACCTGAAAACATCTTCTGATTGTCCATAGCTGAACACTGTTTTCTGGCTCATTACTTCTATAAGTATCTCGCCTGTAGCGACAGACACTAGCCTTAAAGATACTGTGATGTTGTCCTTCCGATACTGTGCGCTTTTACCTATTCCTAAATACCTAGCTCCCACACCACCAGTAGCTAGATTTGTATCGTAAGCAATTACTGCTCCTTCTAACAACACCCCCGCAAATAACAGAGGCGGCACACTTTTAGATTCTTTATTGTCAGCAAGCTGTTCTCTGGCTGATCGAATCAGTTGTCTTTCTTTTGTTAGATTGTCTAAGCCTACGCGTTCTACAACTCTAAAGAACTCGCCATTGCTTGCGTGTTTCAAAGCCCTAATTAGCAACGCGCTAGGTTGTTGCGTAACAGCCGTAGAAAACAACGCAAAAGAACTGTTGCTTTTTCTTTGTCCTGTCTGGTCTGTAAAAGAACTAGGGTACACTGCAACCACAGGACGTATTGTAGGCGCTTTTACACTTACTAAGTCTTTGGATTGTAGTTGACTAATTTTAACTACATCATTAGCACTAAACCGTTGGTCGTAAGTATCTTCAAACTGATCAAATATTGAACAGCTAGAAAGTAAAAGTACCAATGGGTAAAGTAATCTCTGTCGTATTTCCATTTGAGTCCGTTATTATCAGGGTTATAAAATCGCCATCTGTAAAATACTCGATGATGTTGCCTTCAAGTTCTATGATACCTTCAGTACTTGCGGTATCTCCGAATAGATTGTTTACTAGTTGGCGGCTAAGCTCCGCATAAATGCGTGACTCTAGGTTACGTATAAAACGAGCAAGGGTTGTGTTCTCTGCCTCGCGCTTTAGTTCTTCTTGATAGGCTTTTAGTTCTTCGGCAATGTCTTGTTTTCTGTTGAACTCTTGGTTCTCAATAGTCAAGTAGTGGCTTGAAGTATTAACGCCATTAAAGCTAGGGCTTTTGAAAGCGTGTGTTAGTTGGTCAGCTAACGTGTGTCCTGACCACAGCACTACAAAAAAACACCAAAACACCAAACAAAACCAACAGTTTCGCAATGTTTTGTGACTTCTAAATGTAGGTTTTAATTTCAATTTAATCTTTCCTCTGATCTTTTTTGCCATCTGATCTTGCTATCCTATCTACGTCTACTTGAATCCCCATAGCAGTTCTTACCATAGAGTCTATTCTTATCATGTCGTTATCCATTTGTCTTACTCTGTCTATTAATGCAACTATCATGCCGTGTTGTGTGTCTAGTTTTTTATGTACGTCTGCTATTAAATGTTGAAACAGTTTCCATACAAGGTATCCTAGTCCTACAGCAAACGCCGCAGGTATTCCTATTGTTTCTACCATGTCCATAGTTGTTGATGGATTCATTATTTTTTACTCACCAAGCTACCGCCAAAGTACATGCCTATAATTGCTGAAACTAAGTTGGTATCTAGCTGTGTTATTACTAAACCTTGGAAAGTTATCCATTCAAAGATTTCCCTACCTTCAGTAAGAAATAAAAATCCGGGCTGAAAATTTGTGTAGCCTACCGTAACATCTACATCAGGATAATATACGGCTACAAGCTTTGGCAGTATTACAATAGCAAACACTGAGGACAGCGCGATGATTCTGCGAGTCCATTGAAAGCCTTTATCTTTTACATTCCTTGCGGCTTTTATAGCTTTCATTTCAAACTCACCGCGAGTTATAAGAAGCTTTTGTTGCTCTTGTTTTGCCTTGCGACTTTCTGCCCACACACTCATAACCCCACCAAGAACTGTGGAGCCAAGCATAGTTATTATTTCAAAAGGAAAGCCCATTAAGACATTCCTGCTATTGTGTAAAGTATCATTGTATGAGTTGTTGTCGTAATAAAATTTCTTGTTCTTGTTTAGCTCTATCCCACTTATCTTCCATTACTTGTCTATCAGGCCCTTGATTCCAATGTTCCATCCAAGCTGTTTTACTATCTAACTCTCCTTTTGCTAACTTATCAAGTGGTAAATTCCCTCTCTCTGCATCTATATAAAATAAAGCATCTTGAGTTTTTTCTGATAAAGTTGAAAAATCTAAATCTTTTCCTCTTTGTGATAGAGCATATTCAATTTCTTTTGATTTAGGAGCATTAGGATATTCTCCATAAAAGTTTTTAGCTCTATTTAATATTGTTTCATTTCTACTACTACCTTCACTTCCTTCTACTTGATAACTTCCTTTTGCCGGCCCATTATTATTTTGAACTGTTGTAGGGCCTGCACCTCTAGATTCTTGCCACTTAACATCGTCAGCATATTCTTTTAAAAATGAAGGGTCTTTGTAACCTCTAGCTTGTGCAATAAAAGATAATATATCTTGACCTAGCCCCCCTTCAGATTTTTTAACTCTGCCGCCTGCGGCCATGTTCATTTTTTTAAGGGTGTCATTGTCACTTACTTTATTTTCGTTAGACTTCCTTAATTTATAAGCCAAGCTACTAAGCATAGGAGTAACTACAGAATCTATAGCACCTTCAGGGTCTACTTCTTCAGAAGATTTAGCAATTGTTTCTAAGGCTACTTGTTGTTTATTAGTAACTCCTAAATCTTTCCGAGCCTGTTCCCAAAGTTTTTCGTCATTAAAAACTTCTACTGCTTTTTTCCAAGAAGGTATTTTTTCTAAATCGTTTATGCTTTTAAACTCAGGAGCCTCTAAAGAATTTACAACTAAACTTTTAATATAACTTAAAGTTTTAGGATGGTTCAAATCCAACAGCCCTTGAACTTCTAAACTGCTTAATTGATTTTCTATTTTGCTTGAAAGTACACTAACTTCTTTTTCACTGGCTAAAGAACCTGCACTAAAAACTATAGCTTTAAAAATATCGCTCATCTGCGGCTTAGTTACGCCCCCCTTATTAAACTGTAGCCTGTCTTCTTGATCTGTGTAAGCTTCTCCTGCTTGCTCATTATATGGAAGACCTGTTAATTTATCTATGCGCTCGTCAGGTTCAGCAGGCGCATTAGGTACTTCAACCTCCCCGCCTGTAGCATATCCAAGAACAGGCGCAGACTTTTCAAATTTAGGAAGTACATTTTCAGACAGTCTTCTTTGAACATCTCTCAAAGTTTTTCTATACGTCCGCATTCTATCTTTTCCATCTAGTCCTGCTATGTCCATTGCAGGCGCAAAAGCAGTATAGAAAGGAAGTTTCTGCCCCACTACAGGAACTATGCCTTGTTGAAACAGATTTAAAGTGTCAGAAGCTATAGGGCCAAAAGGCATTGCCGCGTAAGCCGCAGGATTTTGAGAGTACATTGCGGTTTTCTGCGCTCTTGAAAACGTATCTAATAAAATACCGTTGCCGCCCCAACGAGCTATAGAACTGTATAAAATATCATCTAAGTCTTTGCCTCTTTCGCTTTCCCCGCCAGTTCTAACGTAGTTAGTCCAACGCGCCATGCCTGTCATAATTGTTGCGGCAGTCATTACTTTTGCTGTATTACGCACAGGGTCTTTAACAAGTTGTTTAGCGGCCCCTTTCAATACAGTGTTAGTAAATGCCACAGGGTATCCTAATAATTGAAAAGCAATAGCCGTCTTAGGATTAGAATGCAATAAAGGTTTTAAGCCTGACATAGATGTAGGTTGTAAGATAACTGAGTTAGTATAACGAGCCGCGCCCGCTAAAACTTGAGAGTCATAAAATTCTTCTGTTTGCTTAGCTCCGTTTTTAAACCATTTAACACCTTGCTTATAATCTATTCCTAGCTCAGCCAGTTCTCCTGCCATTGTTTCAAGTCTTTTATTTGAAAGTTTACCGGAGTTTGCGGCTAGAGCTTCTATGTTTTCTTTTATTAAAAGTTTACCACTAGCATAAGAAGTTGTTTGAACAAACTTAGTCCATTGATCTAGCATAGTTACGCGGAAGAACTTGTTGCTTGCATTTTGTAATGTCTCGTTAACAAGCTCAGCACCTGCAAGTCTATCACCTAGCTGAGCCATTGCTTGATCCATGTTAATGCTAAACTTAGTCATTTCTGAAAAAGCTTCTTTGGCTGTTAAGTTGTGATCAGTCTTTAATTTAGATTCAAGGTCTTTAGTTACTCCCTTAAAAGATATTTCTAAGGCTTCATTAAAACCTTTAATAGACTTCCGTACACCTGCCTTACTAATATTAAGAAAAACTTCTGTTAAACTAGAAACAGTTGCAAGAGGTAACATAGCTACACGATTAGTAAAACCATAAACATCGACAGCAGTTTGTGTGTTCTTTCCGTACCTCTCCATTCCTTCGCCTGTAGCGGTTTTGTAAAGCTGTAGGATAGTATTCTCTTCGGTTTGAGAAAGTTTTTCCCCCTTTTCGCCCAGTTCTTTACGGATTCTAGGAATGTAAAAATCTTTAAATTCTGACAATGAATTTACACCAAGCGTTCTATGCTTAGCTAAAGATTTACCTGCTTGAAAAGTATACATGTGTAACGAGCCTAAAACATCGTTATTTAAAAACTCTTGGAAGTCTGCATCGTTTTCAATTTCATTTAATCTACGCTTAGCAGAAAAGAAATGACCGCCTGTACCGCCACCATCAATTTGATCTTTAATCGCAAGCATATCATCAACAGCTTTTTGACCCTCTCCTTTAGCAAAGCCTCCTTTAGTTTCTAAAAGCCCTGCAAGTTTTGCTTGATTAGCTTCAATAGCTTTACGATCCCACATACGAGGTATGTAGTTATCAACTAATTTGTCAATGACTCCTATTTCCTGTAGCTGATTTCCCATATCATTATATAGTATTTTAATTTCTTTTGCCGCATTATTAATTGCTTTATTTGTAGCTACATCTAAACCGTTATTACCTAATGCTTTATTTCCTCTTAAAGACAACATTAAAACATTATTAACGTCTTCAGCCATAGTTCCTTTTGCCGCGTGTAAAGAAATACTTTCAACAATCCCACGAAATCTTTCATTAAACCGACCTGTAATTTCGCGTTGATTTTCAGACAAGTCCTTGCCTACAACCTTAGTACTTTTCTTCCAACCTGTACCAAATTCATAACTAAATTTAGTTTGTAGTACTTTAGCAGTTCCTGACAGCTTAGCCATTGGCGAAAGAATACCTGCCGCTTTGCCAAACAACTGACCTGAAACCATGCTTGATTTTTTATAAATGCCATGCATCACTTTGTGCTTGATTGCTTCAGCGGTGTCTTCCCCATCAGCGGCTAAACGTATAATATCTAAAATCTCTTCTTTTGTTTTTTCACCACCACCCATTTGTTTTGCAAGTTTATTTACATTTAAATGAATAGAACTTGATTTATTTTCTAAAAGACTTGACACAGTTGGGGGAAGTTTTTCTCCACCACCGCGTAATTTTTCTAAGTCTACAATAATATCATTAGCAGAAGAAGGTATTCTACCGTCTTTTATACTTTCATCAAAAATATTTACAGCGTTTTCTACAGAAATATCTTCATTATAATCTGTTCCTTTTTGAAAATATTTCTTTCCTATTTTAGTAGCGCCATAAATACCCGCACCAAAACCTGCGCCCAATATAGCCGTTCCAACTACTTCAGCGCCGCTATAATCTTCTCTATCGCCTATAGCTACATCCATGTTTTGCAGTCCTAAGCTTCCTGCCCCGCCATATACAGAACCCATAGCCATTGAAGATACTAAAGGATTTTTAGCTGTTGCGGCTGTAGACTTAGCCAGTGCTTCACCTATAACTTTTTTACCCGCTACCTTAGCGGCTTGTCCTGCACCTGCACGGCCTGCCACACTTGCGCCACCTGTAGGTACAGCCGTAGCTATAGACCCTAAAGTTAGCGCCATCTCAGGATTAAACACAGTATCAATTGTGTAGTCTTTAATTGCACTTGCCCACTCGCCCATTCCTGAAAGATCAGCGGCTTCAAAACGCTTATTTAATTCACGCTGAGCTTCTTTAACATGTTCAGGCGCGTCTTTAAATGCGGCGGCGCGTGAAAAATTAGCGCCTATACGACCTGTAAAATCTCTTTGATACTCTGTAACATCTTCTTGTTTTCCAATAGTAGACTGATCTATAAGAGCCGATCCAACACCCATGTTTTCAGCTAAGTAGTCTGAAACAATTTCAAAGTTCCTAATAACTACAGGGTCTTTTTCAAAATCTGTAACAGAGTAACTACCAGATTGAGGGACATATCCTTGATCATCAAAACTTATATTTCCCATAGTCCAAGCATTTTTAGTTGCATCAACCATCAATTAATCCTTTTTGTAATATTGATTTACTAAATCACCATAGTTTTCTTGAAGCTGAGTTAATTGTTTTCTATAACTTGCTCTACGGGTGTAGCTAACTTTAGGTATAATGTCTTGTAAATATTTAATCCTTTTATTTTTTTCTTCTTCAAATTGATTTTTTTGCTCTTCTGTCATGTTTTCTATAATAGCTATGTTAGCTTTATAAACTTTAGATGTTTTTCTTCGTGTAATACTAGGATCACTATTAATACTTGCAACTACATCTAAAGCTTTAAAAACATCATTTAGCTGTGTTTTCTTTTGTTGTTGGGCGCTTTCTACTTGAGCTTGCAAATTTGTTTCGCCAAACATATTTCTAGCGGCTGTATATGCGCTTTCATCTGTAGGGTAAACTTCAGGTTTTGTAAGTTGAAGCTCTTCTGCTTTTAAAATTAATTGTTGAATTACATTAAAGCCTGTAGATTCTCCTGTCTCTGGATTAGTTGTTCTTTCATGCAATGTTTGAAGTGCGCTTTGCATTGCAATCTTTTCATTTTTTGGAGCATTTTTATAAGAAGTAAATAAATTAATTCCGTTATCTCCTAATAATCTCCCTGTTGCATTTATGTTTTCTTTCATTTCTCCTGAACCTACAGCCTCTGAAATAGCTAATAAAGTAAATACAGGGTTTGACATTCCTGCGCCTTTAGACATAAGATTTAAATTAGGATTTTTAATATGTGTAGAAAGCATTCCTTTTGTAATAGAATCTATTTGATCTGTCCCCATGTCAGGAAAGGCTCTTGTTAATTGTATAGCCATAGCACCTGCTTGATTTTGAATTAATTTATTTTTAGATGCATGATACTTTATACGTTCTGGATCACTTGAATAAGTTCCAATTCCGGCTTCTGTGGCTTGATTATCATAGGTTTCTGTAAGTTGTTTTTGAAGGTCAGGCGAAATGCTCCCTGCAATGTTTTGACCACGAACTACATAAGAAGGACTAGATGTTTCAAGATTAGCAACCACAGCACTAAAAGCTTCTCTTTGCTTGTGATCAGTTACAGTAGTGACACTTCCACGAGTTAAATTACCAATCCACGATTGTTGAGTATTTGGATCAGTTACTAAGTGACCAAATTCTTCAATACCTTCTGGACTTTTTCCTAGCTTAACTACTGTTTTACCATGAATTAATTTAGCCGCGTTTAATTTTTCAGGAAGCTCTTCTGCAAAAATAACAGAAAGATCAGCGTTTTTAGTTTTATTGTAAGTGTCTTGATAAGTTTTAAACTTTTCTGAACTGTCAAAAATTTCTTTAGCTCTTGCATTTAAAGCATCATTCCCTGAAAGACCTGTAATACTACCTACAAAATTATTCACTAATCCTTTTAGATCAGTTGGTTTTTGTTTTTTAAGAACATTAACATACGCAGACATTCCGTCTTCGCCAGTAGTTGCTAAATAATCTTGGGCATGTTTATACCTATCTTTATGTGCTTGCTCAAGTTTTTTACCTAGTTCATAGCCCCCTGCTTTTACAAGCCCGTTTAATTGCACTTGGCTATAAACACCTTGATTAGCATATTTAGCAGTCAACGCTTGTTTAACTGTTTTTTCACCCATATCAGTAAAATAAGAACTATAACCTGTTTCATAATTCTGAGCATTTTTTTCTTCTTCAGTAGCTAAGTTTGCATTTCCATATACATTTTTAGTTTGTAAAATTTTAGATGCGTTTTGTTCAAGAGCTAAGAATTTAGCTTGTTCGTTCTCTTGATAATTATTAATAAGACCTATACCTACATTAGCGCCTATATTTGCCCAAGCTTCTCTTTTAGCATTTTTAGCGTTGCTCTTTCTAATTCTTGCGTTGCTTGCTGATAGCTCTGATAACAAGCTTTCGCCGTATTCTGTAGAGCTTTTGCCTTTGACTTTACTCATATCAATAGCCATAATTTATAATCCTTCAGGTTGAGCCATTAGACTCTGTTCGGGTGCAGGTTCTTGCATTTCTTCAGGAACCTCTTCAGTTTGTCTATCCATAAGGCTTGGAAGTTTTGGCAGTGTTTTTAATTCTTCTTTCATTTGATTTGAAAGAGCGCCTTCTGGAACCTTACCTGCCTTAGCGGCCTTTTTCATTTCTTCAATTCTAGACTCTTCAAACTTAACGCCTAATAATTCTTCATCAGCATCTTCGTCTTCTAATTCACCATTATAAATTACAACATCAATATCTAATCTTTCTGCTAAAGCAATAAACATATAGCTTAATGGCTCAACAAGCATTAACATTAAATCAGGATTCCAAGCTCCGCGCTGAAACTCACCAAATAACATAGTTTGTACAATGTCTAAAATAGGAGTACCGTCCTGTAATGTTTCCATGATAGGTAGATATATTTCTGGATCAGTAATTTCAGTCCATAAATAATATGTTGCTTCATGTATATTTGTAAAACGCGGTGCTTGTTCGTAAGGCGCAGGGTTTTCAGGATCGTTCGCAAACGATTGTCCCGGAGTCGGCGCTTTCATTTGCCCTTGAAATTGTAAAAACTCATCATTAGTCATTCTATTTTATCCTCCAGTTCCTACAAGTCTAGCCATTGTATTTGCATACGCTTGGTTTGCAGGGAAACCGTATACATTATTAGCTGTAAAGTTTCCGTAGTTAGTATTCATTTCGTAAATCCTAGCATTTATTTCAGGAGATTTGAATTGATCCATATCTACATAAGGTTCAAAAGCCGCCACTTGCGTAACATATTGTCTAACAGGTTGTGGTTTACCCATAATACCGCGCTGTGCTAACAAGCCTGTAACTTGCTCAGATGCTGTGTCATATGCTTTTCCAATAGGGTCTTCGCCTACTAAAGTGCCAACAGGGTCTGTTCTAAAGTCTTCAAAACCTTTAGAAACTTTAGTTACTGCGTTATCGTAAACATCTCCAACATAGTCTGTTGCCTTTTCAAAAAGCCCTCTTGAGTCAGGCTGTGGCCCAAAGTTAGGAGAAAACTGTTCTGTTCTTGGCCCAAAATTAGGAGCAAACTGTCCTGTTTTTGGAACTAAAGTATTAGCGGTTGTTGAAGCTGTTACAGGTTTTGACATTAAACTATTTTTAGCGTTAGGTATATCAATATAAGGTTTATCAACTCCTGTAACAGAAGGCGTTTCAGGCATAGCGTATCCTTCTTTCATAGGCCCAAAAGTTTCTGTAGCTGTAGACGCTGTAGTAGTAGCTGTAGGCGTTGTAGTGCTTGTTGTCGCCATTGTAGGAGTTGCTGTTGTCACAGGTGCGGGGGTGGGAGTATAGCCTATAGCTTCGTTAAAAGCATTTATAGTTTTACCCGCGTTAGTCATTATGTTTTCTTGCACGTTTGCCCAAGCCCCTGAAAAATCTGTAGCGGCGCTTGAAATATTAATTCCCGGAATTTTATTTAAAGCTGTTTTCCCCATTTCTCCTACAAAAGAAGTTATGCCCTGAGTAACAGTTTGGAACGCACTGTGTCCTACTTTAACAAAATTACCTGCGGCTTCTAAAACTTTACCCGCCCCTCGTATAAGCGCACTAGAGCTTCCTAACATTCCAGTACCCGCTGTAGTAGCGGCAGTAGTTGCGGCAGTGCTTGCGGCAGTAGTAGCGGCAGTAGTTGCGGCAGTGCTTGCGGCAGTAGTAGCGGCAGTAGCGCCCGCAGTAGTAGCGGCAGTAGCGCCCGCAGTGGCCGCTGTAGTTCCTGCTGTTCCTACTAATCCTGAAAAAGCAGAGCCAAGACCTTTCATTAAAGCCCCTCCGATTCCGGGCAAAATAAACATCATAGCTATCTGACCAAAAACTCCAATCTTGCCCATGAATTTTCCAAACTTTTTAAAGGCGCTTTTAATTCCCTTGCCAATTTTTTTAAATCCTTTTTTAACGCCTTTCCAAACTTTACTAAACAAACCCATTTTATTCCCCTTATGTTCCAAAATATTTAGTAGCTATTTTCTCTAATGTACTAACAGTTGTTTTATTTTTTTCAGCAGATGCTTCATTTCCAATTGCTGTAGCTAATAACTGCGCTTTACGTTGCTCGTTATTTTCATAAGCCTGTCTAATATAAGATGCTTCATCTCGCAATGTTTGCCACATCTGAGTTTGATCTAGTGCAGAGATGTTATAAGCATTCTGAACATTCATTTGATTGGCCGCATTAGCCGCCGCAGTATCTACAGTGTTAGCTTGTCTGCGCCAATTTACATTAGATTGTTCTACAGCCTGTGCGTTTGCGGCGTTCCAAGTATCTCGCTGATTGTCAATAGAAGCATTGAACTTATTAATATCTGCGGCAAGCTGTGCAGTGAGACTATCAGCTTGTAGTTGATTACCTGCTTCAATAGCCTCCATGCGATTAGCTTCAGTGACGTTAAAGGACTCCATAGCGTTTCGCGCACTTGTATTGAACTGCTTCATGCTATTAGACTGACTAATCATAAACTGATCTATTTGGTTTTGAGATGTTGCGCCAAATTGCTTTGCGGCATTTGTAGCGGCCTGATCAGATAACAGTCTTTGTTGAGCTAGTTGCTGATCCATAACAATTGCTTGTTGATCGTTGTTAAGATTAGCCATGTCCATAGTTAAGAAGTTCTTAGCATTTTCTACAGACACACGAGTTCTTGCATCTGCATTAGCTAAGTCTACTTGTGTAAGGGCTGTAGCGTTTTGCAGGGCTGTCTGCTGATCGGCACTAAACTTTGTAGCTGTCATGCTCTGCATAAACTTACTGTTAGCCAGTTCCATTTGTTGCTCGTTGCTCATT
>Ga0208134_1001736_pt1 | contig 12232 bp, 20 predicted proteins | sample VirMetDEL_Mar_31_FD_184515 | JGI IMG/M metagenome (GOLD analysis project Ga0208134, IMG submission 184515) | Aqueous microbial communities from the Delaware River and Bay under freshwater to marine salinity gradient to study organic matter... | ecosystem: Environmental > Aquatic > Marine >... | reverse complement strand
TTTCAATCATTCTGCCCAATAGTTCTTTTTCTTCTGGGTCAGATGTCATACCCATCTGTTGTTGTAATACTTCAATAGCTTGTCGTAGTTCCATCATTTTTTCATTAGAAACAGCACTATTGTCATTACCGAACATGGCTTCTTGTAACCTTTGACCCTCTTTCTCTGTAAATTGACCACCTAGAGTTTGCATTTTTGACTGAAGTTTGCCCATTTTCAACCTTTCACCTTCTGCCTGAGTCATCTGTCCTGTCTTTGGCATCTGTCCTGTGACAACCACTTCGTCTATGACTTGTATAGGTTGTGACAGTTGTATGGCATCATCAAATGACATGTTGCCCATGGCATAATTATTCACCACTTCTTCAGGTGCGGTTCTGTCTGTTGTGTTTAAGTAAGAAGTAAAAGCCATAGCTCTTTGTTCTACAGGGCTAATACCTTGTCTAGCACCTTGGTTAGCCATCATCATGTTCATTTCTTGGTCAGACATAACACCAGCTTCCTGTACATCAGTCATACCAGCATTAGGAGTCATAGCAGACATCAACCTTTCACCTTCTGCTTCAGTCATCTGTGCTCCAGTTTCACCTGTCAGACTGTTTATTCTTCTTTGTAGTTCTTCGCTTATAGCCATATTCTTAACCTATTGTAACCTATACTATCACTAGCTTATTGTAGCACCAACTTTACTAATGTCATGTGTACCATTGTTCCAAATCCCATCCATAGACAGGACCTGTTATGTTTACTGTAACATTGCCATCTAAAGTTACTGTCACAGCTCCTACAGAAGCTTTCGCTTCTAAACCAAATTGTGGACCTATTGTTAGATTTACCCACTCGTCACCATCATATACTTGCAACTCTTCTGTTGTGGTATTCCATATAACGTCACCAGCTGTAAAAGAACTAGAGTTACGTTCAACGTCTGTATATTGAGGAGTAGCAGTAGTGTCAAAACGACCTAGATTTAACTCCATAATACGAACCAAGCGATTAAATGTGTCTATAGATACCATTTCGCCTTGTGCTATAGGCAGTCTGGTTTCTAATAGCTTGCCCACTATCTACGACCTGAAGTTTGTACGTCTAAACGTGTAGCACCAAGCCTCCATCTGTAATCTTTACGACTAGCAGTATTGTCATCATCTGACTCAAACCTGAGTACCAACTGCCTACTTCTGGTTCGCAAACTAGAGAAAGTAGATGTAGTTGTTATTTGATTAGTGGAGTCTGTCGTCAAGCTGTCACCATTAAAGTTTCTGCTTTTAACTACTATATTCATGGCTGGTGATGGCACTGTACCTGTTTGTGTATCAAACTTGATATCAGGTATAAGCTTTTTAACAAAAGCAAAGTTCTCGCCATCAGCTATGTCTATGTCTGCTGATTCTATAAAGACACCATCCATAGCGTTTTTATCATCATTAAATCCTGTTTCATGTAAGAACAAACAACTAGTAGAAGAACTTGTGCCTGACGCTATAGGTTTGTTTTCAATACCAGCATCTAGCCAAGCATATCTAACCAAAGAACCTATGCTCCAAGAATTTTCTTCGTAGTTGTAAATAACATAACGTGAAATTTCATTAGTTCCATCTTCTAAGGATGGATAGAAAAACCACACTTCTGAAAATTCAGTATTGGTAGCAACATGACATTTGTAAGCTTGAGATACATCTAAATCAGAGAATACATAGTCTTGCACTGAACAAGGTAATTTTTGTACAGAACCATTGTAAAAATAGAAAGCATTTTTAGACATAAAGAATACACCTGTAGGTGAGTTACCAAATGCTTTAGGTCCTATCAAACCAGCACCTTCGTTAATTAAATTAACTGAAAATACAAGAGGTGGTCCTATAAAGGTCATGCTATACAAACTAGTATCTGTCCACACCAACACTTCTTGTCTTGATTTAAGACCGCCAACTATAAGAGAACCACTAGACAATCTAACATCACCAGCACTGTTTGTGCTCAATGGCTCAAACTCTAAAGCATTTTCAGAGTCACTAAAGGCTATAAGCATAGGGTCTACAGCACCAGTTCTAGCACTACCACTTATAGGGTCAGCTCCTAATACTATTAAATGTCTGTCTGTTTCTGAAGTAATAACCTGTAAACCTACAGTGGGTACTAGATTAGCACCAGATGTGCCTGACAGGCTAACAGCTCTTGTAGACAGGCCATCGTTCTCTACCCATCTGTAAATACTGCCACCTCTAGGATTAATAATTAAATCTTCACCAAAGTTATCATGTGTCCACAGTCTTAATTGCCCAGTATCAGACAACGCATTTGTAGAGCCAAATGTACTAGCAGACCATGTTCCAGAACCCCAACCAGCGGCTTGTACATAAACATCTAAGCCTGAGTTTATTTGGTAGACACCATCAACTCCAGAACCACCATTACCACTGTCACTACTATTCGCTGTTACTGTGTCTCCGCTAGTGTCCTTGGCTGTAAAAGTAAAGGTGTTGGCATTAGCCACACCTGTAATTTGATATTCTTGGTTTAAAACAGCAGCTGTTATTAGACCACCTAGTGAAACAGAACCAGCTATAGTTACAAAGTCACCCACTACTGCTCCATGACTTGAATCAGTTGCTGTAATTAGAGATGAACCATCAGTAGCAGCGAAAGTTATGCCATTGGTAGTTGTAGCTCTTATAGGAGTTATATCGTTGTAACTACCACCATTATCTATGTAGTATTTAGATGTAGTACCAAAACCAAGATAGCGTGAACCACCGAGTGAAATCCAACTGTGTAGTGCTCTAGCTGTGTCAAAAAATACGTTGGAACTTTTCTTAGCCCAACCGCCAATTTTTTCTACACCGCCTTTTCTGAAACGTACTAAATTACCATCGACCCAACCATTTTCATTAGAATAGTTAGTTTCTTCTTTGTTGATTCCCGGCTTAAAATTAAATTTTGTGAGTGGCATCTCTTAACTCTACCATTACTAAAATAAATTTAAGCTATTCTTATGATGGCAGCAGTCGCACTAGCTGCTGGAAAAACGACTGTAAAGTCTCCAGCTGTGCTTGTCTTGTCTCCTCCAAAATCAATAGTAGCCAAAGCTTTGTTTGAGTTTGTTGAGTTGTAAATTAGACAACCTCTAGCAGTCACTGTAGCTGTACCAAATGTCAGGTCAGCAAAATCTACAATAGCTGTAGTACCAGATATTGCCGGTGTCACGTTAGTTAACGCTGCTCCAGCTGCTGTGTAATTTGTACCAGTTACTTCATTGGTGGTTGCGTAGGCTGTTGTGCCAGCTCCCATCGTTGCTGAAGATGTGTATAAAGCTAACTTAATAGAGTCAGCTCCGTTAGTGAGATTGTGTCCTTCAACAAGAATTTCTTGTTTAAAACTTGTGCATATTGCTGATGTTATAGCCATTTCTTAAAGCTCCTTTATTATCCTAGCCATGTCTTCATGACCTTGTTGCCTTAATAAATTCACATATGTCACGTTTTTAGAATTTATTGCGTTCTTAATACTATGTAAGATTACAGTATAAACTTGATTTTGAAAAGCCATAGCCTGTTGTTTTACATGCTCTGGTGCATCCATAGAAATCTCACATATTTTCTTAGTAGCCTGTTCTGCCCAAAACTCAGGGTCGTGACCTTTGTTCTGTGTGGTATGAACATCGACTTTTCCTAATTGTATAAAACTATCTGTCATCCTTTATATGGTTCTGGTGGCTCTTCATCTTTATGTAAAACCAATCCATGTTCTGCTAATTTTTTATCAATATCTTCAAATGGTTCTATTATCCATTTGCCCTCATGTGGAACTGCTACTAATGGTTTATCTAATCTATGAAAACCATACAGTCTGTCTGTTGCTACTACATTAGAATCTAAGATTGTAGATCGTGAGCTTATTCCTACTATTATATCTGCTTCCATACACTTACATATCCAAAATTCTACACAAGCTCTGCCAGCTTCTGCAAAGTGCATGTTTTCTTTGTAAGAAAAATCTATGCCATATAGATCAATAGCACCCACCTTGTTAAATAGAGCAAAAGCAATAGCATAAGCGACTGTATTGTTTAAGTAAGCACAACGAGTAGCGTTACAAACAGCTTCTATAGGATAAACCACAGCACTAGGTACTCTTTCATCTAGTTCACAGGTATATATAGGATAATCTGCTTTTGGTAGTATTCTAGTCAGAGCACTAGTTTGTTTACCAGCGTCATTACTGTCAAAAAATCGACTTGCTGGGTCTAACATAAACATTCTGTCTGTTTGATAAACAGCAGCAGCTGAGTTTATTGTCCAAACTTCATCCCAAGTTTTGCCATTTTCTAAACCTACAGCAAAGTCTACTTGCGATATACCAAGTCCAACTAAGGCAACTCTCTTACCTTCTAATGATTCAATGGGTTGCACTAAGATATGCCAGTGCGTAACTGATCATATCTATATTCATCTCGTGTGCCACGACCTTCTGATAGAGTTTTCATTCTGCCAACTGCCTCCTTAAATCTAGCCTCAAATTGGCCAATGACTTCAGGGGGTTCTTTCAGAAAGATAGCTCCTTCTACTAAACTTCCGTACAACAAAGCATCTGGATAATCAGAACTTAACACTGTTGTACCGCTGTCACTACCACTCGTTAACGAGGCTGGTTTATACAAATAATGTAATTCAATAGTATATGCTGAGTCTGGAACTGGAGCAAGTTCAAAAGAAGTATCATCAAACTGTGAATAATACTTAGGTTGCCCTGTAGCAGATGAAGAAGGTGCATACTCTTTAATAAAAGAAGCATGTTTAAAATCTAAGTAATCGTATGTATTACTGCTAGTGATTGCCAAACTAAAAGGTGCATAGAAATCTGTGGGTGTAGCTAGAAACCTATTACTAGCAGTAAGAGTAGCTGAAACATTTTTTCTTTGATAGGGCAGTTGAACCATATTAAATATGCGATCTTCTGCTTCCTGTATAAATCTAGGCAGTTGTGTTGTAAAAGTAGTTTCAGAGACTTGTAAGTAGTCTTGTACTGCTGTTTTAAGTGTTGCTAGTGTAAAACTCATATGGTTATCGTGACTGTTCCTAAGCTTGCTGTCAATTCAAAAGAAGTCAAGCTAGTGCCTAACTTTCCATCTCCAACATTAGTATAGAGTGTAAAAAAATTGTTTGTGTCACTGCTTTCAATTCTTGCATCTTTTATGGCTTCTGGGTCAACTGGTGAAGGCTTAGGCATAAGTTGTGGATGTTTAGCATCCCATTGATCTTTACCAACCAATAAACCATCCCAAGTCTTTCTTAAATCTTTATGTCTGTATCTAAAACCTGTCAAATCACAGATTCCATAAGCGTTTTTGTTTGATGCAAAAGCCATTATGCGTTGTTATAACTTCTTAAATTAGGCGAGATATGGAATGAGCTTCTTTCTTCGTCTGTGGATAAAGCTCTATCAAACTCTTCTTCATAGATAGCTTTTAGCTGTCCTGTAAGTTGTGGTGCTCTCTTCATAGACATGTAGTACGCAAGACCAGCTGTTAGGCATGGATAAAACCTAAAAGGTAAATCCATTGTATTGGTAGCAGAGTCTGCGTCATCCATTCTAGTCAACACATTCATGTGCAAAGTGTATTTGCTAGATAAATCAGGCACTGGATATACTGTGACTGTAGGAGATAACTGTTTGTTTACAAAATACTGATTAGGTTTACCAGTTGTTGATTTGTTGGTTACATGTGAATACTCAGCTCTGCTTAGTCTACTTAAAGGTATGTCAATCGTTTCAGAACCAGTTGTTTCTCTGATAAAGACATCTAGTACATCTATAGGAGCTGTAGAATTAGTGCTATCTATGTTGTAAGTGGATGTTGACGCTACCATGTCTACTGTCTTTTCTATAACAGTCCATTGGTTTAACCCTCTGTTAGCCCACTCAGCCAACATAATATTTAAGCTTCTAGTTGCACTCTTTAGGTCATAACCAGTGCGTAGCTCTATGCCACATCTTTCAAAAGCTTCTTCTATGTATTCAGCTACATCAGGCTCAAAATTCTTACTGCTACTTGTTGCCATTCTTCTTATCCTCTGGAGCGTATAGATTATCAAATGTTATGTTTGGGTCCATATAACTCTCATGTTGTTCTGCTGAATGTGTCCACTGTGAAGGCATAAAATCAGGAGCTCCTTCACCAACACGCCACAAGGCTGGGTTTGTTGCTCTTACTCTATTGTTGGGTAGAGCCACAAAGTTACCAGTCCAAGCACCAGCTTCTGTTAAATATAACACATGTGACTGTTTATGTTGAGCTGGGTCATCAGCTATCGAGTTATCTGTGTAGTCAACTGTAAACATATACTTACCTGTTACGAACTCTCCTCCTATCTTACATATCCATGGAGATGAGCTTACCCTGTCCATAATAACCACAGAATGGTCATGACTCAAGCAATCCCAAGGTTGAGCTAAGTGATCTTCCATTGGTTCTGGAGAGTTTTCTAATGGAATGTCAGCAACGAGTGCTTGTATAGGCATCCTAGCCCACATAGCACCACCATGTACATTAGGTGCATCTTCCATGTCATCTATCTCACAACCTGTAAAAACCACCTGAAATGACAACGATCTGTCTGGTAATGTGTTAACAGCTATAGCCAAAGCGTGTAGATACTCGCCATGATAGTCTGTATGGTTTGCTGTAAATTCTTTTCTTACCCAGCATTTAAACTGGGGAATGTTTGATATTAAATACGCCACAATATTTAATCCTTATAATTTAGTTAAATCGTATAATCGCCACCTCTAGTAGCTGCACCCATGCCTCTAGCTACACCTTTTCTCTTAACAGGTCCGCCTTTTGCCATGTATTTAGTACCTTTACCTTTAGCCATACCACCTTTTGCCATGTACTTAGTGCCTTTACCTTTGCCTTTAGCAGAACCACCTTTAGCCATATACTTAGTGCCCTTGCCTTTAGCCATGCCACCTTTTTTCATACCTTTAGTACCTTTCATAATTTCTCCTATCTTCTGCCAAACAATCCCATGTTGCCTGTCTTTGATTTACTTATCTTACCACCCCTTGAGGCGAATGTTGAAACATTAGTTGGTTTACCACCAACACCTTGTTTTTTTGATCTTTTTCTAGTCACAGCTGATGCTATTTGTGATTTTGACATACTTGAAGCTTTTGCTGCTGGTACACATTTAGGATATTTTCTCTTAGCATCTGCTTTTTGTTTGGTACGACCACATTTTTTATAGCCACCACCTTTTTTTGGTGAGCCTATATCAACCCAGTCTTCTTTAAACCACTTCGTCAAACTCATACTAGCTTCTCGGCATTTTAGTTTTTTTACGCCTGTCGTTCATCATGGCTCCACAGCCTCTGCCTTGTACCATTACTGAACCACCTTGGTTTAATCTTATAGCTCCACCTGTAGCTTTCTTCTTACCTTTATACTTGCCACCCATTTTTTTATACTCTTTAACCATGTAAGCATTAGCATAAGCTGATGGGTAAACATCGAACTTAGCTTTAGCCTTACTTTTAGCTTTTCTGTATAAACTTGGGTTTGATACGCTTTTAGGTACTTGTGATCTTGATATTGCCATTAGCACTTCCACCTTTTTCTTGCTTGCCTAATTCGTGAGTTAGGGTCATTTTTTGTTTTAGCAGAGCTTTTCTTTAATTGTCCAAGCGACCTTGCACAATAAGACTTACGCCTTTTAGCTGCCTTGCTACCTTTCTTTACTTTGCCTGTTACAGCAGTTTTTAACTTAGAACCGGGATTAGCCTTACGATAAGCAGCAACACCCTTTTTGGTCATTCCAGCACCTTTACCAGTAGGGCGGTAATTACCGCCCTTCCCAGTAGTTTTTTTTATAGGTTCTGCCTTTTTTCTAGGTTTTTTTACAGCCATTCATTAATAATTCTTATTCAAGACCAATATGATCGAATAAGTATCACCACTTGAATGTCCTACAGTTGTTAAATCTATATCACCTGTTACACCACTACCAGCATTATTTGGTATGCCTGTGAACAAGTCATAGTATTCATCTCCTGTACTATCTGCTGGTAAACCAGTTAAAAGAACATTTGTACTAGCGTCAAATTCTAGGTTTACGCCCATGCCTCTTGTAGCCCAATAAATACGAGCTACAGAAACAGAGGTGCAAGCGTCACCACTATTATTTGCTTGTAAAGCTGATACATCAACCTTTTTGACAGCACTTTCTCCTGTGCCATCAGATACATTTGTAAACTTCACGACAGCAATTCTTTGCCCATCCTGAATAGTTTGTGAGGTTACTGCGTCTGCCATTATTTACTCCTAGCTTAAATTCATGTTAATGAGTGAGTATTCAGTATTCGCTGATACGGCCATTACATCACCAATTTCCATTAACACGTTATCTGTTGCTGGAGCAACTCCACCAGCTGTTCCACCTGAACGTACTGCTGCGTTACCTACAACTAAAGTTCCTACAGTTAGCAAAGCTGCTGGTCCTGACATTACTGCCCAACCAAAATAGTCTGCTGTTAAATCAACTACTGTAGCTCCCATAATCGCACCTGTTTCTGTTGCTGGAGCAACAATAAGGTCGTTATTTGGGTCAGCCAATAATGATAGTTGCGAGCTAGTTGTTAAAGCAGTTTTAAGTGCATCGTAACAAGTTATTACTACTGATGGGTCTGATGAATGATCGTGAGCTGGATTAGATTTTACTCTAAGCATTTGCCCTTCACCATTTACGTCATTTACCCAAAGATAACCATTTGCATATTGATTTAAGGTTAAATCAGTTCCACCTGTTTCTACAGAAATAGCTGTTTCACCAGCTGCTACTGCTGCTGTTGCTGTCATGTTTGCGTGGTCAGAAACTATTGCTGGTTGTTGTAAGAGTTTACCAGCTGTTACTGCTGTGCCACCTATTCCAACATAACGATAAACATTATTTCCATAAACCAACTTAGCTCCTAATGGAAATAGTTGTGTTGCACTTTCTGCGTAAGGGTTAGCTGTACCATATTGACTACCGCCTTTACCTACGATTAAATCAGCTGGTCCAAAACCAGTTGCTGCAACATATTGAATATGTCCACCATCATCAGTAAAAATATTACCATCAGCGTTTATTACTAAACCATCAGTAACTGTACCTGTCGATGCAGCTACGTCTATAGTTTTAAAACCACCTTGGGACCTGACTGGTCCACTAAATGTCGAATTTGCCATAATTTCCTCCTTCGGAAATAAGTCTTATCATCTCGGCTTGTCTGCTAGGTCAGTTGATAAAACAATATAAAAAAATCCTAGTAGTAAAATCATACTACTAGGACCTTAAATTAGCAAACTATAGAAGTGTCTTTAGCTCATCGATGCAGCTCTCAGCATCTTTAAAAAGTATGCCTATGCCTCCAGCACCTTTCCATGCGTCTATGTTTTTTTCAGTATCATCTATGAGTATGTAACCTTCTTTTGCAAAAGCAGCTTTCTGCACACCCTTGAAAGTACAAGTTATAACCACATCTTTATCGACATGCTCTCTTATCCATTCTATTTTATCGTTGGCCACTATCTGTCTGTTTTGCATGCCTGTACAGGTGAGTATTTCCCAATAGATCCCTTTGGCCTCACACTCTGTTTTTATGTGTTCCATAAGCTGGTGCATACCGTCAAGCACCGGCAAGTTTCTAAATAAACCATTGTTGCTAAGTTCTATCTTTCTTGAGTCGTAGTCGTGCACATTTACAAACGGCCCGTTTAGATAATTGGGTCCTTCGACCCCTTTTATGAAATCAGCTAGTACACCGTCCATGTCTACAAATATTTTTTTTATCATCCCATCTCCTTTTCAAATTCTGTTTCTTCTAGTTCCCAAGGTCCATAAGTTCCGTTTGTCGTTACCCAATGCCCGATTTCTTTTTTATCGTAAAGATACACGTCTTCTGGATTTATTTTGCCAATCTCGTAATATTCTTCTTTAGGAAATGTAATGTTTGTTTCTGTGTCCAGACACACTTGGTCATTTATCTCTACCCAAGCATGTCCATATTTTTTATCTTTTACATAACCAGTTTTACCTGTTACTAAACCGTGAGCAATTTTTATGTCTTTGCCACCTTTATAAAAAAGCTCTAACCACTTTTTTAAAGATGTTTCAAAACAAGTTCCAGCCACTATGCTGCCTCCTTAATTACGTTCTCAACCTCTTCCCAAGCGATAAAATCGTCTCTTCCATAAAGCAAGTCGCCCGCTAATCTTTTGTATTCGTAGTCGGGGTTATTAGAGACGCCTAAGTTGACCTTGCCTCTAACAAACTCTTCAAGTTTTTCTAACGCCTCGTCTTGTAATCTCCAGTCGTATTTAATAAACAAGAACTTAGTCTGAGGTATGTCCTCTCTCAAGTTGCTGTTTTCGTAAATATCATACATGCCATCGAAGTGACCATATTTATATTTGGCCAACTCCTCTTTCAAGGTTTTGTAAACCTCTGGATCAATTATCTCTTTGATCTCGACATCTACATTGTTACCCATGCTGTATTGTTTGCTTCTTACGCTGGCCTTAATATTTTTCTCTTTTAAGATCTTTCTTATCTCAGCCGCGCATCTTACTACTTCACTTTTATATGCCATCTTTACACCCCCAACATTTTAATTACAGCTTCGATCACAAAGACTAAAGCAAACATGTTAAACAACCCAGCAAGCATGCTCCATTGTTCCAAGAAATTAAGCACTCTTATCATTTTTTTTCTCCTTTATTTATTAATCTCACATATACATAATACACTATTTACACAAATGTGCAACTATATATACAAATAAATATTAATTAATTAAGGCCAAAAAAAAAGGCCCCGAAGGGCCTTTTCTTGAAATACTTGAGTTATAAACGGTATTTCTAATCGTTCTAGTTATGCACCTTGCGATCCATAAATTCCTCTCCAATCAGAGAAACCAAAAGAATAACGCTCACGCGCTTTATATCTAATGTTTCCTGTAGCGAAGTCAGGCTCCATAGAAGTTTCCATACCACTTCTTTGGAACATTTTTAGACCATCGCCTTGATCGGTGACAGAAGTTAAGAGAAAGAAAGCATCTGGATCAGTCAGATAATGATTAACTGAATAACCACCGGGTAGTACCCCTGTGCTTCTTATAGCATTCAGATCATTGTCTGATGTGCCAGTTCTTAAATTAGAATTTAAAATTCTCTCAGCAACGAAAACGAGTTCACTAGGAACAATCATTTTTGTAGCTTGAACAGAAATTGTCAATCCTCTGTCATCTGTGAAACCACTAATGTCGATCAACGCATCTTCTAAAGAAGTTTCGTTAAGATCAGCCATTGATGTCGCTCTGTTAGCAGCTGAACCACCACCTGAAAGTGGGTGATCTGTTGCTATGAGTGATTTACCATCTCCACCAGTAAAACTGGATGAGAAGGCATTGTTTAACACATCAGCACCTTTTACTTCTTTGGTATTAGCCATAGACATTGCTAGTGCTTTTGTATACCTTTTTCCTAAAGAATCATAAAGGTTATCTTCAATCGCTTCTTCTGTTAAAGCAAACGCTAAAGCCACTGTATCGTGGGTGTAACGTGCGCTGTAACTTTCTGATGCGTTGTCGAAGCTAACGCCTTGACCTTCAGTCTTAGTTGGTGCGGAACCGAAACCAGTGATTAACACTTCCTCTTCAAAAGCACGGTTAGAATCTTCTATAGAGAAGATGTCTTCGTACTCTCTGTCGTACTCATCGTAAGATAAGCCAAAGAGGCTGTTTAATCCGGGTTCTAACTCTTTAGCGAGTTGAGCTCTTGATATTGCCATTTTTTACCTACCTTATGCTAGACCAGCACCTTTCTGTCCCATGATGTGGTTTTGAATCACACATAGTACATTGGTGTTAGCTGACGCTACGTCATCGTTATCAGGATCCTGTGAAATATCTAAAGCTTTTAGAGGTAGAGTAGCGGTGGTAGCACCAGTACCTACATCCAATTCAACATTAGATCTTCCAGAGGCTGTGTCGCCAACAGGAGAGTTTTCAACAATGTCAAAGTTTCCAAACAAGTCAGCAACAGGCATTGCTGCGTCTGCTTGTACTTCAAAAACAACATTACTGTCATCAATCACGTTAGCTACTATGTCAGAAGCACTAATGCTTCCGGGATAGTAATTTTTAAATACTTGTTCGCCAGTAGTTGGGTCAGTATAACTGACTCCATTAA
>Ga0208134_1001735_pt1 | contig 12246 bp, 12 predicted proteins | sample VirMetDEL_Mar_31_FD_184515 | JGI IMG/M metagenome (GOLD analysis project Ga0208134, IMG submission 184515) | Aqueous microbial communities from the Delaware River and Bay under freshwater to marine salinity gradient to study organic matter... | ecosystem: Environmental > Aquatic > Marine >... | reverse complement strand
GGCTGGCGGCTGACATGCGCATCATGCGTCAGGCAGCTATGGACCCTGCTTTCCAAAGTGGTGTCATCGAAGAGAAGTTCATGTTACCGCTGACTAACTTAGCTAACACCTTTGGTGTTGACCTTGGTCTGCTAACTGAGGAAGGTGGCCCACTTCGGGTTGTCCAGTCAATCGCTAAGAAGTCTGTCGGGACATTTCCGTGTGTTGGTTCTGGTTCGTCGTCTGACTTTGACGCCAAGATGTACTTGCTGTCAGGAGCTAACGCTAGTGACACCCGTACTAACCTTCTCATGGTCTCACAGTACCACCTGCGCGGCGCTGAAATGCTTAAAGAACAGTCGCAGTTGCGCGACCAGTATCTTAATGAGCACCAGAATGACGCTAGCTACTATGACAAGGCAGCTATGGAGAAATTCGTTACTGACAATCAACAGCGGTCAGACATTTTCCCTGTGATAAACCTGCCTAACGGTCCCGCTGACTTAGCTACTGTCAGAGAAATGACTGATGTACTGGCAGCAGACGGTAAGATTGCAGAAGGCGACTTCTTTATAGCAATTTATCCAGATGGAAGTCGAGAGTACATGACTTACGGCATTCCAGGATTTACATTCGCAGGAGGTGAGTAATCATGGCTGACATCGAAATCGGTACTGCTGGAAAACAAACTGCGCAAGAGTTCGCTAGACAGTCTGCGCAAGACGACGACGGTCAAGTGTCTATTGGTACTATGGAACAACCTGCACCAGTCGGTCCCGTTGCTAACGCAGAAAATAGTGTCCCCACTGGTGGGGGCAACGGTGGAGCCATTGCTGAGTTTATGCAAAATGCAGGCGAGGCGGCGGGCGGTGCCCCTGTGATGTCTGCGCTGGCTAACAAGTTTGGTTTGCCTGTCAACGAAGCACCACCAGAAGCGCCCGTGCTAGAGACTGCTCCAGCGTTAGGCGCTATTGCTGACTACATGGTAGAAATTGGCGGGACGGTTAAGGACAACATAGCAGGCGGCGCATACATCGCTGCCTCAACCATGCTACCAGTTGACCGGACTTTGGACCTACTGTCTAGGAGCGCCGAAAGTGCTAGCGAAGCTGGCGCTCAAACAATGGCTGACCGCACACTAGGCGGTCTTGCCGACACCTTGGCTGGCGGCAAAGCTAGCGTCAATACTCTACTTGCAGGCGGTAACCAAGAACAAGCTAACGCTGCTGGTGAAGAAGCCAAGAACAACGTCAACTTAAACCTTGCTTCCGCTAGAGAAGAATACAAAATGGCGTCGCTAGCTGGCGACGTTGCTGGCTCAATTATGCTGGGCATTGGTCCGTCGATGGCTATATCGTCAACAATGAAGGCAGGTAGCATTGTCTTGCCTGCTATGATGTCTGCATTTGGTGAAGAAGTGTTCTACGAACTCAACTCAGACTCATCTTTGCGTGAGTCTGTAGGTGCTGGTCTAGGTGCTGCTGCTCTTGCTGGCGTAGGCGCGGCAGTATTTAAAGGTCTAGGCGGTGCTTATCGCATCGTAAAAGGTCGCGGCACTAACGAAATTCAGCGAGAGATTGGCGACCAGTTGTACGCATCTATGCGAGCGTCCGCAGCACAGAACGGGCAAGACCTACCGCTTAAGCAGGCAATCGGGATTGTCGATGACATGGGTGCAGATAAAATCATTTCAGATTTGTATCCAAACTTAACACCGCGCTTGCAAAACTTGATGACGTCACCTGATCCAGCTATCCAGCGGCAAGGCGCAGCGCTGTTGTCTACTCGTCGCGCTATGGAGTTTGACTACCGAGACGCTATGTTGACCGCAATCAGATCGCCCGATGTACGCACACCGACCCAGTTTGACTCATTTATCAATCAGTCTCAGAAGGCTCTTAGACCTAAGTACGACGACTTGTTTAACGCTATGGACAATGCACGATACTCTGAGGCAGTCCCCACTCTTCGGGACAGCATCACACGACTGGTTGACGATACTACCACAACAGCTAGCGATGACCTAACCCGCATCATGGAGATTGTGCAAGGGCCTGCTGGCCGTGAGAACGTGACTATGCGCGAAGTCAACGAAATCCGCAAAGAACTAGGTAACGAAGTGTATCGGCGCATCCGCGCCAACGCCTCTAACGCTAACACAACAGCACTGCCAACACGTAACTTGCAAGCTGCGCAGAACTACTTGAACACACTACTGCGCCGCAACAGCACGTTCGCTACGTTGCAGAACACCTACGGTGACTTGGAAGCTGCGCGCAATGCGTATGAGTTCGGACAAAGTATCATATCTAAAACCGGTCTCGACGGTGCAGACGCTGAAATCTTTTTGCAGGGCAACCACTCTGCGCTATCAACGCAAGCCTTTGGTGAGGGCGGTAGGTTCAGAATGTACTCACTAGCTAAGAGTGCTAGTGATCCTGCAAGCGCTCTACGCGACGGTAGACTAGATGATCTAGCTGCGGTAATAGGCGACGACGCAGTAAATGTCATGCGTCAGCGCACTACTGAGCTTGTCAACATGAACAGATCAGAAGAGGCTATTGCCGCTGGTATGGAAAATCTAAGCGGTGTTACTAAAACCCGCGTTGGTAGTGACTTGGCAATCGACACGCGCATGGCGCTCGACAGTAGTGGTGGTATGGGTGCGCCCTTTGCACTTCGCCGCTTGCTGCAACGTGCTACAGGACAACAGATGACTCCTACTGCAAGTGAGGTAGGGCGCTCTAACTTAGCTGAGGGTGCTGCGTACTTAACGCGCGGTGGGGATAGCTCAGCCCTTAACGCTGTGCAGGCAGGGCAAGAAATGTCTAAGGCTGTTCCTATAGCTGGTGGTACTGGTGCTGGTCTAATGGGCGGGCCTACTGACACAGACCCTAACGCACCGCCTTCCGTAGGTTCGCAAATCCTTGGTAAAGGTGCTGACGGTGGGCAGTGGTTACTGGACCTTATGCGCCAGCGGCTCTAGACACCGCGTATTTGGATACCCTTAATACTCTCGTCGGCGTTACGGAGCAAGGTCATATGTGCCTCTCCAAACGCCCACGAGAACTTCTTACCAAACATTTCTTTGAGCGGCGTCTGCACTGCTGCTGTGAAATAGTTAGGCCGCTTGCCTACTGGTGCTGCGACGTACTCGTGAAGCACGCGGACTACTTGCGAGACATCATGTTCACCATTTCCAAGAGTAACGAGTGCTTTGCAAATTGCCGCCCAGCGCACATTATCACGGGCATTGTTCTCCCCACCAGTGGGGGCTTCTGCTCCTTGGAGGACCATGACCGGTGCAGATAGCTTGTGTCCTTGGACGGTCTCTCCCAGATCGACGTTTTTGAAAGCCCAGCGGTAACTTGTGTCGTCGTCAATAGAGCGCGCGCGGCGGATGTTGAGCCATACGTCGCTGCTGTCTTTAATCTTAGCCACTCCGAGGACGACATCGACTTCGGCTTCGATGTTTGTAGACCCTCGAACATTGCCTGATTTAGATAAGTGGTGGATAAATACGATGGTTGCATCAACTCCAAACTCCCTGAGCTTGCCGATCATTTCAAACATTTGCGACGTGTCTTCAACGCTGTTCTGATCGCCACCAGCCATTGCCTTAGTCAGTGTGTCGATGACGATCAGACCTAAGTCTACTCCCCACTCTTGTTGACACTTCGCACTGTGCAGCGCTATGTTAGCGCAGTTCGCTGTCTGCTTGTCCGCTTCCAAGAAGTTGTGCGGGCGGTCAATAACAAATAGCTTGTCTAGCTCTGGCTCTGGCTTGTTGTCGTTCTCGCAGTCAACGCGCATCGCCTCTAGACGTAGCTCTACTGCCCGTGCGCCCTCTAGTGTGAAGTACAGGACAGGACGTGGCTCAGCGATCTGGATTGCGTTACCAAAGCCAGTACCGCTTGCTACGGCTGCTGCAATGGTCAGAGCGATTGCAGTCTTACCTGCCTTCGGTTCCGCTGCAATCAGGACGCTCTCCCGCTCTGCGAAGAATGGGTACGCGATATACTTTTGGCTACTAATATCTCGTCTCGTTGAAGCACTGTAACCAGACGCCGCGAAAGGCCAGTCTCCAACCACGTCATCTTCTTCATCAGGTTCGCTAGAGCCAGCCTCGTCTTCACTCTCGTCACTCGATCCCCTGTCATTGAAGAACGAGCTAGTGTCTCTAGCAAGTCCATTAAAAGTATCACTTCCGACCTTTGCTTTCGCTCTTTCTGTCTTTGCGTTGGAATTAAACTTCTCATTTCCAGTCCCCACTATTCGGGATAGCTCTTCGCCTCTATCCTCAATCAGAATTAACCAGCGCTCGTGACGCGGGTGGCTTGGTGCGCTAGCTGCACTAGCACCTAGTACGTCCAGCAACTCGCGCTGAACTTTCTCTACTGACCAACCAGACGCTGAGCGCCGTGCGGCGATCTGCGCCAGTGGGTCATGGAATGCTTTGCCGGATAAAACTTGGCGCTTTAGGTGGTCAACGGTCGAGGTTGAACTCTGCTTTTGTGAGCGCAGCAACTCAGCAATTAGCGCGGGGTCGGCCTGCGCGATGCCAGTGGACTCAATGGTGTACCCGTTGGAAGGCGGTACTATAACGTACCCACCCTCACCCTTAATCTCAACGCCTATAGCAGGCTTGACGTTGGGCTGCTGGTCACTACGGTAGATCATGTGCAGACCGCCAGACATCGTAAGGTGTGTCTGTGTCTCTGTTAGCAGACCCTTGTCGATGAGATACCGCATGTAGTCTTCTGCGCCTGCTTTATACAGGTCGAAGTCACACGCAAATAGCCCGCTGGTCTTGCCCATCTGGGCACCAATCATCGTGTCTTCCGGCATTTCTTCAAACATGAATGCTACTTGAGCGGGGTCAGTGCTGGCGTCTAAGTGCCCGTTAGTGGTAAGCGGTGCCTTATTAGGCCCGCAAGGGAACACTGGTACGCCATCCTTAGCCCATTTAAGCGCGGCCTTTATAAGTTTTCCGTTGGTCATTGTGTGCTGCTTTCAGTGTGTAGAGTGCTTGCTCAACCTCTTGTGATGACAGTCCGATAGGTTGGATCATCACATGGATATTGCTTTTTGTTCCGTATGTGCGTACCGCTATAATGCGGTTTATCTGCACGTCGTCTAAGTAGGCGACCCCGTTCAGGCCATCTGTTATTGCTTTGATCTGGTTGTCTAAATCCCCACGAGTGGGGAGTAGTAGCCCACGCAGAGCCAGCAAACGCTTAGTTGAATGCCAGCTTTCTGGGATGACGGTCTTGATGTTGATCGTGACCTCAAGCGCGTGTGTGAAAATCTTGTTGCCAGACTTCTTATACCAGCTAGCGATAGCCCGCTCAAAGTCTTGCGTCTTCTTTGGCGTATACATGTGGCCTGACTTGCCTGTCCTTGGGCGCTCTTTCGAGACAGCTACAAGCGGTGCATCAAACCAAGCGTTAGGCGTATCTTTGACGCGGGCTTCCCACTTGTCCAACGCAATGATCTGGGCAGTAGTTGGTTTATAAGGTGTGCTCATGCTGTATCCGCCATGTCTTCTGCTTCATCAGGGTCTGTTACTATATAAACCCACATACACTCGCCAGCGTTATCTACTGTGTACTTGTACTCGTGGTAGTCTATGCTAATCATGGCACCCACGTTGTCTGATACTTTTGTAAAGTTTTCTAAGTCACGCACTCGCGGGATACGATAGATCATTCCGGAGAACACTATTAGGTCTCCATGAGCAGGACCACCAACAGCAAGCCCCCAATTATTACTCTTACCGCTGTATCTCATAACGCGCTCCATTTTTAAGGCTTCGCCGACCAATCAGTTCCTATCGCAAAGTCAAGCAAGTTGTCAGTTGAGGTGTTAGGGAAGATGTCAAGCCAGCCTTCTTCCATGCCTTTGATCTGCTGGGTCATAGCTTCCTCAGCGTCTTCTTTCGCCGCATAGCATAGCAATTCGTCGTGTACTGACGCAGCTAGGTAGGCGTTCAGCCCGCGCTCTACAAAGCGGTTACGCACACGGTACATGGCACGATACATGACTGACGCAGCCGCGCCTTGGATCGGGTAGTTAGCTGCAACAGGCATTGACCTATCATTCTTGCGCACGTAGATTGTGCGCCCATCGACAACAGGAATGAAACCGTCGCGGTTCATTTCTTCGAACATAATGTCACGGTAACCATATGCTTTGGGGTAGCGCTCTGCCCACTTTTGCACCGCTTCCACGGCTTCGTCGTAAGTGCAACGCAGAACGTCTGACAAGGCTCCAGCGCCTGCCCCGTATGTAAGCCTAAACGTAAAGACCTTAGCCAGACTTCGCTGTTCTTTAAAGATTGGGAATACGTTGCTGTGATGCCCAACCCCTTTGGACGCCAAGACTTCTGTGAAGTAATCAAGGTCGTGGCCGTGTATCTGTGCAGCACCCGCAGCGTGAACGTCCCCGTAGATTGCGTCGTGCAGTAAATTCTCATCGCCACTCACCTCTGCTAGCACTCTGACTTCTACACCAGCGTAGTCTGCTAGTGTCATTAGCTTATTCCCCACCAGTGGGGAGTTCTCTGGAATAGTGCGTGACAGCATAGGCTTAGCAATGCTAAAGCCGCGACGTACTACGCCCTTGCGTGGAATGTTCTGTAGGTTTTGGGCGCTGCTGCTGTAGCGTCCTGTGGCTGCTTGACCGATGTTGAAGCGAGATGTGATCTTACCCATGTCACGCTGTAGGAACGTAAGCTTCTCGCCGTAGGTCGAGATATACTTGTTGTAATAGCGGTAACCTACAAGAGCGGCAACCCAGCGGTTCATAGGGTAATTCAGACGCCGCCCTAGCGAACGTAGATAGGAGTTCTCCATCTGCATCCGCTTAGTTTTGCCAGTGCGAGGCCACACGTCAATTATGCTTTTTGGTAGCTCTGCTGCAAAGAACTTGCCTAGCTGAATGTCACTGTTGAGGTTGTCGATCACGCTCTTCGGGGTCCACTTCCTGAGATACCGCTCAAAGACTGCATGTTTGCGCTTCCATAGCTCGACAAGCTGCTCGTGGTATATGTCGTCAAGCACTAGGCCAGTCTTCTCACACTCGACTGTAGCCCGCACCGCGTCATTGAACACATGGAAGCCGCGCTTGTTGTCATCGCTTAGCTCGTTGTCCCACCAATGCTTTTTAAGCTCCCAAGTAACGTGACCGTCAAAGCCTGCGTACTGTATCTGTCCGGTGGTCAAGACAGGGCTGCCCCAGTTGGAGTTCTGCTCGTCCTTGACCATGACTACGCCAATGTCTTTAGCCATCCACATCAGCTTGTTAGGCATACCGCCCATTTTAGCTTTCTTGGCAAAGTCTACATCGTAGGTGGTAATCTCTTCATCAGGGTCATGGTAGTCTAGCCAGTTCTGCTCGAACTTACCGTTGAAGACCCACCAGATTTTATCGCCTTTGAAGTGGTGGACATAATCCTCAAACGGACCTAGGAAATAATGGTCAATAATAAAATGGCAGTCGTCGTTGCAAATGGTTGTCAGTCTAATCTCCCCATCGGTGGGGTCTAGTGCTGTGGTCTCGAAGTCCAGCGCGGCCTCAGTAATTGACGCAAGTGTGGCGTGGGCCTGCTCTGCTGTAGATACCAAGATGCACCGCTTTACTGACGTAGCGAAGTGCTCTTCTGTTTTGTCGTCAAAATGATACGCCATGCTAGTCTACCTACGATGCTGGGGAAGGGCGGTGAGGGCCATTACAGTCCCCACCAGTGATGACTAGCCGAATTAAGCGCGGGCGCGCTTACGAGGTGCCTTAGCTTTTGGCTCTTCCTCTTCTTCAATCTCATCTTCGTCTTCGTCCTCGTCTTCCTCGTCTTGACCAAGTGTCGCCAAGTCCTCAGTAGACATCCACTCTTGGACCTCGAAAGTAGGCTTGAAGTTGGTGAAGCCCTGAGCGTCAAACTCTTCTGGGACCAAGCAGACAACAGGCCAGCAAGGCTGATCCTGCGCAGCGCGCTCAGAAAACTCTTCCATCAGGTCAGCAATCTCACCAACGCCACTGACAGAGTTGTTCTTGAAGTAACCCTGCTCACCGCCGTCAAGAGACTTGACCACCAGCGCCTTAGCTGCATGCCAACCTTCACCTTTGTTGTGATCGAACGGACCACGCTCTTCTGGGTCAGGCTGCGCAACTGGTGCGCCAGTGTAGATGTTGGACAGGCGCGATGCTTCTGGCTTACGCGCCTTCCAGCAAACCCAACCCTCTTCAAACGAAGTCACGTCAACGACCCAGCGCTCGTCACTGGAGATTTGACGCTTGTCCTTACCGATGGTAAAGATACCGCGCTTGCCTGAGAAGTTAAGGTAGTCGGAACCATTAGGGGCACCGCCGCCTCGTGGGTTGTTTTGTGCTGCCACTTGTGCTTTCTGCGCTAGTGACTTCATGTCTGCAACAGCTACTTTGCCGCCGAAGGTTGACTTTGGTACTACTACGTCATTTGACATTTCGTATTTTCCTTTTGTTAAAAAACGCCTTGTTGGCGTGACTTGTTCTGAGGTCTTTTACCACGATGGTAGCGCGCCTCGTTTTACGCTCCTTAAGCCTGTAGGCATCTGCCTTTAGACTTAATCTGTTGCAATGGGCGATCACTGCCGCCCATGCAGTCCCTACTGGTGGGGACATTAGCTTGGTTCGGCTGTGAACAGTACAGCCAACGCAGCGTTCAACTCAGCCCTGCTGATAGTAATGACATTTGGCGAGCCGTAGTCTTTACCCAATGTGATGTCTACGTCGCCGTCAGGGCTTACTGCCACCTCAAGCTCCTTGGTGCTGCCCTCGTTCACTGATGATAATACAATCTTCATTATATTGTGCTCACTTCTTTGACTGTGAAACGGCTGGACGGCTTACCGACCTTGGTATATTCAGCCATGTCGATGTTGTAATCGTCGGCCATCTTTTTGTAATCGACAGTTTTCCGGCCAGCGGTGATGTCGCACTTGAAGCTATAGCCTTGGCTAACAACTTCGCCACGACCCTCAAGGGCTGGACGTAGGTCACCGTCAATTACTTTGATCCGGTCTTCGATACGCTGCTTCTCCAGATACAGGTCACCGCGCTCTTTGAGCAGACCCTTGTAGTTATCTAAAGAGCTTTGAACTTGCGTTGCTGAGGGCATTGTCTATTCCTTTTTCATTTCTCTGTTGTGATACGATTGCGCTGCATTGTGCACCGAAGTCGCAGTATTGACAGCCACCGTTGAACAAGCCTTCTGGCTTAACGTCCGCAGGAGTAGCTGCATTCATAATCATTGAGGCGCGAGTCTCTAGCCGCGAGGCATGTTCGACATCCCAAGGAAAATGAAACGGGTAACGCTGCTTATAATTAGAAGCGTCTATGTAAATGATGTCCCCACCGATGGGGTCTAGGCCCGTTGCCTGCGACACTAGGTCGAGGTTTTGCATGACCTGATCCTTGTGGGCCATCTTTGGAATGTTGCGCTTGACATTGGTGCGCGGGTCAATCGACTTAATCTCTAAGATACCGATAGCGCCAGCGTCTTCCATGACGTACACGCCGTCAGGTGTCCCGCTCTGGTGCCCATCTTTGAATGACACTTGGTTCTTGCCAGTGTGGATCAAGTCAATGCCGGAGATTTCTACAGGCGGTAACCCTGCATGGATCATCTGCACCGCCCACTCTTCCATAGTATGACCGCGTTCAAAGAAGCCCCACCCGTCGCTGCTCTTGTTCTTCGTGCCCACTTCGGGACGATACCCGCCAGCAACCATAGCTTCTTTGTTGAACTTGACCATACGAGCGCACGTACCAATCTCAGAAGCGGTAACGCAGTCAGTCCGGTCGAGCGGTAAACCTGTGTCCCACAACGGCCATTCCTGAGCGGGCTTGGCGTCGTATCCACGGTTCATAATTTCGATCAGATCAACTATCATTTCTCATATCTCATTTCTTTTTAAAGAGGTGTCCCCAGCGGTGGGGAGTGGGATCGCCACATAGGGACACAGTTTACACTCAGTCTGAAAGACTATACTTAATATAGCACATGACAAAGAGCTTGTCAAGAGCTAATTTTTGTCAAGATCACTTATTAATTTTGGCGTCGCTTGCTTCTTTTCGCATACGCACCGCATCTAGAGCCTCGTCCACTGGTGTAGTAGACAAAACGATATCGACGTTTACTTCTTTCTTCTGCCCGAAGCGGTACACCCGCTTGTAGAACTGCTCAATAATCGACGGCGCGGGGTACGTCTCCGCAATCACGACATAGCTACAGGACTCTTGGATATTCCAGCTAACGCCCATCGCCCGCATCTGCCCCAGCAGTATGTCAATGCGTCCTGCGTTGAAGTCCAGCCGTATCTTGTCGCGCTTCTTGTCTGGCGTACTACCATCGACTATCTCTACCACCTTTCCCATTTTTACAAACTCTGCCTTGTACGCTTTCATCACGTCCTTGTGCCAGCAACCGATCAGCACAGGGCCTTCCTTCGACAAGTCCCCACAGTAGGGGACTAGCTCTGGAACTTTGGCGAGGCCAATAATTTTCCAGATTTTTGCTAGGATTTCGTCTTCGTTGTCCCCCGTAATTTTCTTAACAATCTCTTCGGCGCTAAGTCCCGCCATAGCGCTTCTAACTTCCCGCGTAAGTCGGACGGGGACATGCAGCTTTCGCATACGAAGACGCGGAAGCCCTTTCGCAGTTTGCCGCCTGATCGCCCCAATCTCTTCATAGACAATTCGATGTAGTAGCCCTTCGTTTGTGTTCCCAGAGATTTTCCACACTGGCTGCATCTGGGGATGGAACTGCTTTTTCGTTTTGTACGTGAAAGCGGTGCAGAATTGCTCATAGGTTTGTATCCCATATTTGTCCCAGATTTCTGGGTGCAGTGTTCCAACTTGTGTCCACATGTCGTTTGCGTATGCCTCAATCGGCGTACCAGACATAGGCCACACTGTATCAAACTTCTCAACAAACCCACCGAACCCGTCAGCTAGGTTGCCGAACACCGCTTGTGTGCGCTTCGCCTCTGGATTGCGGACATAGTGGCTCTCGTCTAGTGTCAACGTCCCGCCCTTGAAGGTCTCATAGATGCGTGATCGTGCGTTGCGGGCAATGTCGAACGTCGTAATTGTAATGTCACCGCCTATCTTGCTGTCCCCACTGGTGAGGACATTGGTTTCTGCGCCTAAGAACTCACGCGCTTGTTCTTCCCACCATGCGACCGCAATCTTCGGGCACAGGATTAGGTTCTGCTTTGTGTCCATTATTTCAATGGCGCGCAGGGCAGTGTGCGTCTTGCCTGTCCCTGCCTTAGAGAAGTTTGGCAGGTCAGGTGTGGACGCCATTTTAATAGCGTCCTCCACTTGTTCCTTAGTTAATTTCATTGCGTGGCATCCTTAAGTTTTTCTTGTAGACAGTGGTCGTCACGTTACGATTATTTTCCTTTAGCAAAGCAAACTGCGTACCAAAGAACCCAACTAGCTCACCAGCAACCAGCACTTTTTGCCAATTGTAGTATTCTACCGCTTCCACCCACGAACCCTTATCCATTGTCTTTCTCCATATCATACTTGTCAACGTAACGCATGTTTGGTCCTGATTCGAACGGTGCTTCGTGCCTGTCCATGACCATAACAGCGGTGCGGGCATACCCTGCTACGTCTACCCAACTGTCCAAGTGGTACGGGCTATGGGACAGCCGCACAAGTTTGTCCACCACCATTTCCATTGCATGTTTCATAGCAATGTCGCCAGTATAGTTGCGGAACAGTACCTCCTTCATCGCCGCACTCTTGGCGAAGTGGTCCGCTGGGTGTCCGTAGTCTTTCATGCGGTCTGTGTTGACAAGTCCTTGGACCTGCTCGTCAAATTTGTCTAGCTTATTCATTTCTCAACGCCTTCTTTATCTGTTCTAAGTGCCCGAAGCCACAGTTGAAAGTCTGGTCCGTAATGATCGTCGCTCTCCATAAGATCATCGAACATGAAGTGGTCCATAATCTCGTCCATCATTAGCGGGTCTACGTCTGGAACGTCTGGTGCTGGGTAGTTGTATCCTTCCTTGGTAAAAACTCTGGCGTAGTCCCAAAGCCGCAAGTCCCCATCAGTGGGGAGACCTCGCCACTGCGCCTTGCACATTGAATGTTCGTTCGCGCAGTTGTTCCACACGTCAGACATAAACGTACCGACAGGAACACCAGCCGTTAGGCAAGCTACGACTAGGTGCTCAATCGGGTTGCGAATAATCGCTTCGCCTACAAAGTTGTCACTCA
>Ga0208134_1001733_pt1 | contig 12251 bp, 14 predicted proteins | sample VirMetDEL_Mar_31_FD_184515 | JGI IMG/M metagenome (GOLD analysis project Ga0208134, IMG submission 184515) | Aqueous microbial communities from the Delaware River and Bay under freshwater to marine salinity gradient to study organic matter... | ecosystem: Environmental > Aquatic > Marine >... | reverse complement strand
AGGCATCCAGTGATCCACTCCAGTACCACTCAGTCATGGTTGACTGTGGCAGTACTATACGTGCTTGCTCAGGTGCTACTCCTAGCTTGATCATTTCTTGGTAAGCCTCAAGCGCTACACTGTTCGCATCAGTAGGCCAGTCGTTATAACCATCGTCACGATCATAGTAGGCTACGTCAACTTCCTCGTCAGAAGACCCCTGCTTTTTGTCAGCACTACGGCCACGCCATACGTCAGGCACATAGAACTCAGGTTCATCATCTACGTATCGACGACTAACTTCGTTCCAACGGAGATAGGAGTGCTTCACAAGTTGTCGTGCTACGAAGATCGGAGCCTTGACGTGGAAGGATGCGAAGGCATGACCGAAAGGACTGATGTGCTTGTGCTTGGCTAGGTATTTGATGAGCTTCTCATCCCTAGTGGCTAGAACTGGGGTAACGGAAGGGTGTCCGTCTTTGTGACCCTCCACCCATTCACTCTTCTTACCAAAGGATACCCGTGCTGCGTTGACTACTGATAGGTCACTGCCCATGTGGTCGATCAGTGTTGCAGTGATCTGTGGCATTATTTGCCTCCTTGTAAACGTCTTAGTTCAGCAGCAGCAGCCTCAGCAGCATAAGCAGCAAAAGTATAAGCAGCAGCATAACCAGCAGCATAAGCATCAGCATAAACAGCCTCAGCATAAGCATCATCAGCAGCATAAGCATCAGCATAAGCATAAGCAGCAGCAGCCTTTAGTTCTTCAAGTTTACTTGTCATTATTTGTCTCCTTGTAAAAGTTTCAGTTTAGCAGCATCATAAGCATCAGCAGCAGCATCAGCAGCCGCATCACGAGCAGTATAAGCACTATTAGTAGCATCACGTGCAGCAGCATAAGAAGCCTTACGAGCAGCAGCCTCAGCAGCCTTTAGTTCTTCAAGTTCACTTGCATTAATCTGTGTCATTTGGCCTCTCCTTTGGTTGGAACGAAAAAGGCCCCGTGAGGGAGCCTTGGTTGTCTTGTGTATCTGTCGGCTCTGTCAGCCGCTCTGTCAGCCGCTCTGGTGGGCCTTGAGCATCAGGGCGATGCAGTAGGCGGCAATGGGGTTCACTGGTATGCCACCACCAGCCTCCCAGCGGCGGATCGTCCTGCCACCGTTTGCACCCATCGACCACTCCTTGGCTAAACCAGCCGCAGAGTAGCCAAGGGCGTGACGGGCGTCTTTGAACTCTTGAGGTGTCATTGGCTGTCTTTTCATTGAAAGCTGGCTGCATAAATTTCAGCAACCTTACTGGCAATATTTTTGCGAGAATTGCTGGACACAACTGTGCCAGTGGCCATCGCATGGTGAATGTTGTTTGTTCTGTTGTTATAATCGGCAAAGCCGTTCTTAATGTTGAAAATGTACCCCACAAATTTAGAGCCATCTTTGCGAATAAAGCCAACTGGCTCATAGCTCTTGTTAGACTTCATTGCGATGATGCCATCACGTCCAAATGATACTGTTTTTGTCATTGGTCGTTCTCCTGATTGGCGGGCTTCATTGCCCTACCCACTAGATAGGGCGTAGTGCCCTAACATGCAATACCCCTAATGAAGAAAATTAACTAAAGCCCAACCTGCAGTTAACTTTTTGCAAGTTGGGCTTTTGGCACTCTTATCGGATCGGGCAGGCACCCGTTGAACAGCCCTCGTCTTGGAGTTCTTCAAGAGTGTTGGCACCATCGAGATCCACAGCAGACAGGCCCGAGACGTACTCGTCGTAGGCTTCCTTGGTTACAACCTCCTGTGGCAGGTAGGCATAGCCGAGGTCTTCTGCTGTCTTCGTTGGGTCGTTGCGGTAGATGAACGACACGCCGACATAGTGATCCCAGTTGTCCAAGATCCACTCGATGATTGCTGGCACTTCCGAAGGGTCATAGGAGATCGTCACAGAGCAGTTGTGATCGACGTAGTTGTCCATCAGTAGCTTGTAGCGATCCAACTGCTTCACAGCGGTCTCGATGTTGACCTCTTTCCCATCAACCACGTCGAACTTCACGTCCTCATAAGACACTGGGAACGTGATCAGGACACTCTCACTCTCGAAGGGTTTCTGGATCACTTTGTAACCAGTCGCCAGCATCACAGGTACGATTGGGTCATACTTTGAGAATGTGACGTTGTTGAAGATGTACTTGCCGAGTGGCTTGTGTACCCCTTCTGTCGTGTCCATGATCTTCGAGAGTGTCCCGCTCGGCTTTACCGTCGTGACAGCCTTTGGATGTGGTAGGCCCAGTTCGTCTGCCATTGACACAGCACCCTGCCAAGCCGCTGCCCTGAGGCCACGTAGGACGGTTGCAGGGTCCATATGACCTTCGATACCATCGATCAGCTTGACGATCCCTGTAGCACCTACACCACACAGACGCAGGAACTGATTGAGTTCGTGCCACGTGTCCTGCAAGACGCCATCCCTGAGGTTCACACAGGTCTGACGGTAGTTGGCTCGAGCAGCAATGTAGATGGCCCGACGTAGACCCTCTAGATCATCAATGTACTTCCCCCAGTCTACTTCAACTAGGTTACAGAAACTCTTGTCACCTAACAGGATTTCGGCGCAGGGGTTCACACCCTTGAACCATGGTGCACGACGTTTGGCCGACACTTCGTTGATGAATGCTGGTTCAGATCCACCAGCTGACATCATGGCTGTGAAGATGTACGACAGTTCCCACTTGGATGGCTTACGACTAAACAAGATCGAGTTGTTGGACTGCTGACGGTGCTCGTTACCGTGCAACCAGAAGTCCTTCTTGGCGAAGATAAACTCATCGATCTCAGGATCATCCACAGGCATCACAGCGATCTCTGCAGACCGACGTGAACTCAGGGTGGTCCCGAGGTGGTTGAGTACGTCTAGGATGTTCATGCGGGTCAGTAGTTTGCCAGCACGTTCACTCAGGATACCGCAGATCGACACCAAGGCCTTGCTGATGGTCTCATCGCCAGACGAGATCCAGCCGTAACCCTTGAGGCGTATACCAGCTGCACGGACCTCTTCGAAGTTCAGTTGCACCACTTGCACAGGATCTTTGAGAGCAAGTAGTTTGCCTACAGTTTTTGCCCAAGCCTCGGCGCTGTCACCCACCCGAAGTTCAAACACACGACGCCCATCAGCATCTGTGTACGTACGTGATACGTTCTGCTCAAAACCCTTTGGATCACCTTTGACCTTCGTGGAGCGGATCACCTCGACCTCTACAGGCTTGGAGAACCCAGACAGTGTACCAACGACAGGCTCGAAGCCAACACCGCAGCCCTGCAGTAGGTTCCAGAAGCTGTCTACTACGTCGTGGATGGTGGACTGTCTGCCAAAGCTACAGTTGAACATAGAGGCTTCACGGGTCTTTGCCACCTCGGTCCCACCAAGCCACAAGGTGCGGCCTGAGGGGGTTGCCTTACGGTCTAGGATGAGTGCATTGAGTTCGCCCAGTTCTGCCTGTTGTGCGTTTGTCAGTACAGAACCCGTGGCCCGTTCCCAGAGCCACTGCTGGTGGCCAGTGACGCGGTCTGTTGTCTGTTCCCATGTTTCAAACACAGTACCCTCGTCATTCAGGGGTCGATTGTAGGTGCGACGGGTGACGACCCGTGCACGCGTGCTTGGCTGCTTCATGCGTCTTCTTTCATGTCATTTTCAATTGTTGTGATTAGGCGGTCTAAGTACCAGCGGCACTTCTTGAGATCCTCTAGGGGGCGGGCCTTGTAGGGCCACCGCCAGAGGTACTTGAACGAGTTCTGCCAGAGGTAGGCAGGGTGACCACAGACACCACTACCGTCGGCCATTGCAGCCATTGCGTCGATGCACTCGATCTGACCGTTGTTGTAGTGTGGTGGACTGTTGACTGGGTCAGGCTGTTGCATTGGGTGGTGTCCATAGCTTGAGGGTTGATGTGGTTTGGTCCCAGTCCTCACAGCGGAGGATGCGCGCCAGACGTGCTTGGGTCAGAGCCTCATCATGGGACATACCCTTGTCTGCATATGCCTTGGCCACGGTCTCCCAAGTGGGGCGACTGCCCAAGATCTTCTCAGCAGTCTTAGGGCCGACACCAGACAGGCCAGCGTAACCATCAGTGGTATCCCCCGTGAGGGACTGTAGTAGCCACTGGTAGTCTGCTTGCTCTTTGGTGATGGTCAGGCGTTCATCACTGACAGGACGATAGAGCCGACACGGGAGTGTCTTCATGTCCTTGTCGTCACTGATGATGATCGAGTTGTTGTCGGGTGCAGTCCCGAGGATACCCATGACGTCATCAGCCTCTAGGAAGGCCTCTGTGTGGGTCTCATAGGTGTCTCTGGCCCACTGGACCAAGGCCTTGTAGCCCACAGGCTTGCGCACGTTCTTGCGGTTACCTTTGTAGGCTGGGTAGATCTCTTTCCTGAAGTTGTCTCGGTCAGAGATACAGAGGATGAAGTCTACAGTCTCAAACTCTTCACACCAGTTCTGGATGTTGGCTTGGAAGATGCTCTTGGCGACCTTCAGATCACTTGACAGAGACCAGACGTCATCACCCCAGTAGACCTCTTCTTCAGCCACTGAACAGGCACGGTAGAGATACAGGTCTGCATCAATTAGTAGGGTTGGGTTCAAAGACGTCTCTAAGGACATTGTCGAGTTCTCCTTTCATTTCAATTCCAAGTTCTGTGATTAACCACTTGTCGCCCCACTCATCAGAACCAAGACTGGTCGTGATGAAGCCTTCTGAGGCAGCAATCGCAATCAAGACTGCACCTTCCCGAGAGAAACGGGAGCCAACCTTGAAGGGTTGACGCCACGCCCTGTCGAGAGTGATGTAGAGGCCAATTGCAGTGGCGATAGATGGGTCGAGGTCAGTGAGTGTCAGACCAAGTTCTTCCCAGTTTATACTCGGCGGCGATGGGGATCTTTGTGTTGAAAGAAACGCCGCTTTGCTCCGCCATTCGTCCAGCGATATTACCGACATTGTGTCCTACCTCTTCAGTTCTACAGGCGATCTGGATCTCGTCGTGAATCCAGCCAACGATGTAGGCATCGCCTTGGTGTTGCTTTGTGATTTCGTGATCTACTAACTCGACCCACTTCTTACAGAGAACCGCACCACTGCCTTGGAGCAGCTGTGAGAGACCATTGTGAGCAGAGCGTAGGTAGAGGTGTCGGCCATCAAGACCCTTGAGGAAGCCACGCTTGGCGGCTCTCTCGATGTTTGACCTGAGCACCCCAAAGGCTGGGATACCCGTCTCAAACGCCTTCTTCAGTTTTGCACCCTCGGCGGAACTACCACCAGCGATCTGCCCGATGAGAGCAGCGCCAGCACCGTACATGGTCGCATAGATGAAGGTCTTGGCTTGGTTACGTGTAGCCAAACCAGCGGCCTTTTGGTTGTACGTGTGGATGTCACCCTCGAGGATCTGACGAGCATACTCACCGCCATCATCGAGGTAGTGAGCAAGGCATCGCAACTCTAGACCACTCAAGTCAGAGCCGCAGAGATACCAACCGTCTGGAACCCCAAACAGGCTGCGGCACTCCTTGCCATATGGTGAACCCACTGAGGGCACCTGCGCTAGGTTGGGGCCTCGGTGTGACGCACGACCACTGATAGTAGATCCAGAGATGATCGTGTGTCTGATACGTCCGTCGTGACCATCAACCTTCTTGAGCCAAGCGCCAGAACCTTCAGCCAACATCCCGATGCGCTTGTTGATCAAGAACAGTTCTGCAAGTCGCTTGGCTTCTGGGTAGTCTAAGGCTGATAGCACCTCGTCATCGATCTGAGCCTGACCATTGGCAGTCCAGACCTTAGGCTTCCAAGCGTACTTCTCAACGAGGCACTTTTGGATGTGCTGTCGGGATGACGGGTTGAAGGCCACAGTGCGCTTCTTGATGAACACCTCGCCCTTCACGTAGCCTCTGGTCTTGTTGTTGACCTTTGGTATGAACTCTTCTTCCAAGTCCCAAGGTGGGAACAGTTCGTTGAGTTCTTCAGTGAGTGACGCCCTGCGCTGGGCCAAGGTGCTATAGAGAGACGCAGCACCCTTGTTGTCGAAGGTCCATCCATTGTTACCAATACGGAAACAGATCTCGGCAAGTGAATGCTCGAGGTCGATACTCTCCTGAGAGAAACCCGCGGCCATGAACTTCTTGTAGATCGTCAGGGTCACATTGGTATCTTGGATGCAGTAGTCCAACATCTCTTGGCTGAAGTTCTCCCAGCCGCCTGTGTAGTCACCCTTGAGGTTGCCGACACGCAGACCCCATGCCGCCAGAGAGTGAGACCCCCAGAGGCGCTTGGGGAATGCACCAGTAGCACTACGGAAGGCCCCGTCAGCATCCTCTTGCATGATGTTTGCTTTGATCAGGCGACTTAGAACGAGAGTGTCGGTGATCTTTGCTGAGGTGCTGAACTCTGGGTAGAGCAAGGCAACTGCTGGGAAGTCATAGGCAATCACGTTGTGCCCTATGATTTCGTCAGCGACTGAGAGTAACTCGAGACCCTGATCGATCTGATCTGGGCCAAACGAGCGGACCTCATTGGTCTCGACATTACGGAACACCATGCAGTGGATGGTGCTGATGGTGTCTAGTAGGCCGTTACTCTCGAGATCCCAAATCCAACGGCCACCCGTCAACGGTTGTCACCAGAGCCACCGAGGGTTCCACGCTCCTGACGCGACAGTAGCTTCTCTAGGTTCATCGCTGCGATGTCGTTGAGTGTCAGGCCGAGGTCACGGGACAGGTTCGAGATGTACCAGAGGACATCACCGAGTTCAGCCCCGAGGTCAGCACGTTGCTGGTCTGTGATCTTGCTGTTGCCATCGAACCGCACGTCATTGTCACGGATCAACTTCTTCAGCTTACCGAGGACTTCCCCAGCCTCATTAGCTAGGCCCAGCGCAGGGTAGATGACCTTCCACTTGTAGATAGCTGTGGTGGCTGCATCTGCTTGGTATTCGTTCATAGTAAAGTTATGCATGGGGCTTTTCCTTTGGGAGTGATGTCGCTCGGTAGACACGCTGAGAGCGGCCTGAGAGGCCACGACGGGTGCCAATGATTTCCACTTGGTTCATGTCCACCAAACGCTTGTAGCGGGCGGTCACTGATGAGTATCCGAGGTGTGGGAGGGCCATCCGTATCTGGTCTGAGATGCAGCCTTTGTGGCCAAATGCAGTGATGATACTGAGGACCACTTCTTCCAGCGCTGTGATGTCGATGGAGGCGTAGGCATCCCCACTAGTCTGTGCAAAAGCCAAGTTCATTTGTTCACCCATGGGTGTTCTCCTTGTTTTCGATTTGTTGATGTTTTTAGAAAGGTGATACGTCGTCGGCATCGATGAGCCGACCTGTGTCCCTGTTGTACTGGAGTGACCCAGCAAACCCGACTTCACCTGTGAAGCGGTTCTTGAGCACGACCAGTTCTCTACGGCCTGACGTTGGCTCCTCAGCGTCCACCTGTAGGCCCAGACAGAAGTCACTCAGCTGTGCTATAGAGTGGGACGATCTCAGTTGAGACAGCTGGACCTTGGCACCACCTTCGTGACCTGCGTCAGACTGTGGACGTTTGAGGTGGCTCACGATGAACAGGCTGATGCCCAACTCTTGGACAACACTGGTCCTGAGATGTGTGACGATGTCATCGACTAGGCGTCTCTCATCAGTCACTTTCCCCGTGAGGCCAGAGACTAGGATCGAGATGTGGTCTAGGAATATGATGTCACAGCCCAGCGCTTTGTTCATGTACCTGATACGGTTGCTGATGACATCCATGGCTGTCGAACCAAAGTGGTCAAACAGATAGAAGCGACCATAGTCAGGCCCCATCAGATCGTCATATGCTGCCTCAACTTCTTCTTGAGTAGCTGCATCAGGATCGATGGTGATGTTCTTGGACATGTGGAGACCCACGATACCCTGAGCAGACCTCTTGGGTGTCTCCTCGAGCATCAGCATGCCCACGTTCTGACCCTGCTTGAGGAAGCCATAGGCCAACTCACGAACTAGAGTGGACTTGCCCACCCCAGATCCCGCAGCGATTGTCGTCAGTGTAGACTTCTGGACGCCCTTGGTGATCTCGTTCAGACGCTTGAACGGGTAGGTGATAGCCGACATGGCATCTACCTCAGAGATCACCCCACGCATATCTACAGCACTGATGATCCCGTCAGGCCTATAGGGTGCAGCTTGGAAGATAGCAGTGATGATGTCACCAGAGGCACCATTGAGTAGGCACTCGTTGGCATCCTTGTAGGGCAGACTGGCGATCTTCACCTTGCCAATAGGTAGCACCTCAGCAGCTGCTATGGCATTCTCACGGCCAGCGTCATCCATGTCGAACATTAGGATGATCTCTTCGAAGTTGCTCAGGTATTCCCAAGCATCAAGTAGAGCCTTGGTAGCACTCTGGGCACCATTCTGTAGGGATACTGTGGGCCACCTGTGCCCTTGGATCTGACTGACAGTCATACAGTCGATCTCACCCTCGGTGATCACGATCTTCTTACCGTTGGACCACAGGTGAGACCCAAACAGGGTGGCCTTCTTTGGCTCACCTGCCCAAGGGAACTTCTTGTCCTTGGTCCGTAGCTTCTGGGCTACAGCATTGCCCTTGGCATCCCTGTAGGAGGCAACATGAACAGGCTGACCATTACTTCTGGACAACATGTAGCCAAACTTCCTGCAGGTCTCCTCAGTCAGCTTGCGGCTGGGGATGGCGTGGTATTCGCCTGTAAGTAGACCAGATGGGGCCTTGGTGACTTTGGTTGGTGGGCCAGAGGCCTCCTCGTCACCGTGTGTGTACGCTTGGCATCCGAAGCAATACTTATGACCGTCTGTGTAGACTGCAGCGTTGTCTTTCGATCCGCAGGCGTCACATGGTTCATGTGCGACGAACTCACTGTCGTCTTGAACCTTTTGGACCGATAGTTGCATCATGCTCTCTCCTTCATGATTGAAAACGAAAAAGGGCCACCCCTAAGGATGACCCTGTGACTTACTTGAGTGATGCTAGGGACTCAGCAATCCACGCTTCTGGAATCCACTTGTTTGCGTAGGTCAGACCATGCTTGTCGCAATACTTTGCGTAGGTCGTGGGAGACCCTTTGTACAAGCGCTGGTTCTGGTTGCTGAACACGTAGCGGATATCGATGTCTGGGTGCTGGTGGTGCAAGAGCAAAGCCTTGGCACGATCAGAAACGACCCAGCGGCCCTTGGTCTCAACATAGTAAAACCCACCAGCCTTGGGCAGTCGGAAGTCAGGTGTGTACTTGGCCTTCCGCTCGGGGACTGTGTATTGGATACGATCAGTCTCATACATGAGGTCCAAGCCAGCATTGGTAATCTGCTGGGCGACTTTCTCTTCTAAGCCTGATCGATAGCCATACTTCAGTCCTCGATCAGAAGTCGAAGTCATCGTCGGCTGAACCGTCGTCGTCAGTTCCTACTTTTGGTAGATCCATTGACGCTGGAGCAACAAAGCCACCTTCCACAGCATCAAATGGGCTAGAACCACCAGAAGAGCCAACAGGTTCAATGATCTGGACGTAGCCAAGGCGCATGCTGACGCCCTTCTTACCCTGCACGGTGTAAGGCTTGATCACACCACCGACACGCAGGACAGACCCACTGTAGAGGGCTGGTAGGCTTGCTGGTGGGATAGGTTGACCAGAACTATCTACGAACTTCGGCTGGTAGTTGCTCTTGCACTTCAGTTCGAGTTCACCAGTCTCTTCGTTGATCTCGAGTGGGACTGAATACTTGGCTTTCTCACCAAACTCGGCCTCAGCTGTTTTCTTAATAAGCTGCTTGAGTTCTACAGCTTCTTTCGGGTCCATGATCAAGTAGGTGGAATAGACACCCTCAGCACTGAACTGTGTGTCAGCCTTGTTGAGCCATGGGTATTTGGCACGGCCTTTAGGTGTTACGAATTGTATGTTTGCCATCTGATGGCTCTCCTTTGTTTGTCGCGATGTCGTCGTTAGGAATCAAAACACCCCAGCGCTTCGCAGCGACTAGGGTGTCTGGTGGAATTGGTTCGTTTCGTAGTTGGTGGTACTTGATCTCTCCCAAGATCCTTTCTCTTGGGTGCATCTGTGCTCCTATGAAATTTCAGTTGTCCATAGGGTGTATAAAAGGTCTAGCTGAAGCAGTACTCACTCTCGAGAACACCTCTGATGTCCAAGACACCCTTTGATGGCACAGGTGGTAGATCCATCATTGGGTCAGAAACCCGCTGCTGAACCTGCTCACGGATCTCCTCAAAGAAGCACCCACTCTCATACTGATCGACAAACGCATGACGGATGCAGTGGTACATGGTCCAAGTGTCAGCACAGGTAGTCGCAAAGCTGTCGTGGATCATGAAGAAGTCTTCCACACCATTATCCAAGGCCATCAGGATCGTGTTGATCATGTGGGCACTGTCTAAGGAGTGCACAGCATTAGCAGCCACTGCAGACCTCATCTTCTTTGTGTCGATCTTAGCAGGATTTGGATCTCTCAGAGTAATCTGCTGCCACCGCTCACATTGAGCCTCACGGTCCCACAGGTAGATCCGTGCCTTCTTGATCATCAGCTTGGTGTAGCTTTGGACTACTGGGAAGCCACAGGGGGTCTGCCAGCGCAGCGTCTTACCTTCCTTAGACACAGCATCTGTCAACTGCTGTAGGAACTGCATGCCCTCAGCCACTGATTTCACTACCTCCTGCACTGCCTGATAGTTGACCTTTGCCAACAGGGCAGCATGCTTGACCTGAGACCTACTGTCACCAAACGGGTGCGTCTTGATGCGACCATGGGCAACCTCACGACGTAGAGGGGCCATGAGGTCTTCTAGGATCTGATCACAGAAGCCACGCTCGACACTAGAGTAGCCGTAGGTCATCGTGTTGCGCTTGACCTCCTTACGGCCGACACCATGAGCCAACCAAGCGTCTGCAACAGGATCACCAGCCATCTCTTCAAGTAGACGAGTGGAGACCTTAGCCACGCTGGCATAGACATCCTGACAGCTGTCTGAGGGTACTAGGTTGACCAAGAAGCCATCCTCTTCATTCCTCAGGGCACCAGAGTAGTGCTGGACGCCACTGTTGGTCCCATCCATTGCTGGCGGGAGATAGCAGATGTAGGCTTCACCCTCAGTCTGCATCTTGGCGTACTCATAGACAGCAGCCAAGAACTGGAAAGGCTTGTCAGCAGTAGACCACCAGTCAAAGGTAGACTTGAAGTCAGCTGCAGTAGCTATGATCTGGTCGTGGTGATCAGAGACCCAGTCGATACGGGCTTCATAAGACTTCTTGGAGACCTTACCAAAGTCACCACAGTTGGCGAGATGCACCGACAACCAGCCACGACTGTCATCATCTACAGGCTTACCATTTGCCAGAGTGAAAAGGCTTTTGACGTGGTCATCACGGTGGTAGTTGAAGGTAGACACAGGATACATGCGACCACGGAAGTCGAAGTTCCATGGCAAGAAAAACCTGTCAAACTCAGACATCTCATTAGCAGTCTTCAAGACAGCCGAGATGTTACCGAGGTTTGAGTCAGCTTCTCGAACCTTAGCATGCCATGCCTTCTGCTCACGCTTCAGTTCAGAACGAATGTCATCAGGTAGTTCCTCGAAGTTCTCTGGTGTCTTAGGAAACGCAGGTGCGATGACCTCTGGGAACTTACCAAAGACAATACGCTCCTCATGTACCCACTTGAGTGCCTCCAAGACATCCGTGTTGATCTTCAGAGGGGTCGCTTGAAGGGCATTGAGAGCCTTGACGTAGTCTGGTGTACCAAACTTCTCGAAGTGATGCTGGATGGCCTTACGTTGCTCTCTGTTGGCACCTCTGACCAGAGGGACTGAAGACGACAAAGCGAAGTCATAGTAGCAACCCGTGTGAAAAGACGTCCATGGCTGCGGAGGTACAATCATTGGGCCATACATAGGTTCTGCCCAAGCAGCATCGCTCTGCATCTGGAAGAGGTTTGCTCTAGCTTCCTCTGTCAGACCAATGACCATCTTGGTGTTAGTAGTGCCATGGTTTACATCAAAAGTCGTGAAGAGGTCTGACACCTTCAGCACTGCACTCAGGATAGGACCACCAGCTGTGACACAATCTTTACTAGTCCACTTAGGTGGCTTGTAGCCTTCCTTAGCAGCAATGATCCGTGCTGCCTTTATCCTATAGACTTGGCTTGTGTGGTCTTTAGTAACTTGCTTCGTGATACGATTGTGAAGCGTCTTGTCAAACTTAGACAGACCCA
>Ga0208134_1001724_pt1 | contig 12290 bp, 7 predicted proteins | sample VirMetDEL_Mar_31_FD_184515 | JGI IMG/M metagenome (GOLD analysis project Ga0208134, IMG submission 184515) | Aqueous microbial communities from the Delaware River and Bay under freshwater to marine salinity gradient to study organic matter... | ecosystem: Environmental > Aquatic > Marine >... | reverse complement strand
TAGGGATTTGCTGGTTGCTAGGTACAAGGAATTTTTATAAGATAAAGAAGAAGTTTGTTAAGGATTCACAGATGTGGATAGATGATTTGATGGGAGACTTTGACTACTTAACAAACTACATTATGGAAGCTAACACGCTGAGTATGAGATGGTTAAAATGGTTGGGTGCTAGTTTTGAGGATTGCAATATCCCTGGTTATAAGTCATTTAAGATAGAGAGGAAGTAATTTTATATGTGTTTTTTTGCAGCGTTAGGAGCAGGTTTGGGAGCTACAGCAGCTTCAGCTACGGCTACAGGTATTGCAGCTACAAGTGCAGCGATAGGTGCAGCTTCGGCAGGTATGCAGTTTGCAGGTGCTAGGCAACAAGCTAAACAACAAGCATCTTTTCAAGCACAGTCAGCAGCAGCGGAGCGTCAAAGAGCTTTACAAGAGCAGTCCTCTATCCGTATGCAACAAGCTCAACAACAAGAAGCTACTGCTAGGGAACTACAACAAGTTAGTAAGAAGTCCCAAGAAGCTTTAGCTAGAGCGAGAGTTTCAGCAGGGGAAGCAGGTGTATCTGGTGTTAGTGTACAGGCTTTAATGGATGACTATACTAGACAGGAAGCAGGGTATAGAGCAGCAACTTTAAGACAACAAGAGTTAACAGGAGTAGGCACACAGCTAGGATTAGAACAAGCTGGACTAGCTTCTCAACAAAGACTTATAGGGATTCAACAACCTATCAGTAGACCTAGCCTTCTTACAGCAGGTCTTGAAGCGACTAGTAGAGGGCTTAGCGGTTACGCTACAGGACTTGATATTGGTAGTAGGATGAAGACACCTAAAACAACAGTAAGCTAATGGCAGAACGAGTACAAGTACAAGGGTTAGGTGACGCAGTTCCAGGTATTCAACCTACTATTCAAAGAGCAGGTCAATACAGTGTAGGTCAGCGTAGAGCTGGTAGGAATAAGTTGATGGACCTTGCTGATGCTTTGTCACAGGTTAATCCTATCTTACAGCAATACACACAGGTAGCTGATATAGAAGTAGAACAATTTAAAGATGAGTTATCAAAGCAGAGTCCTGAAGAGATTCAAGCGATGCTCCAAAAGACAGAGGGAGAGTTTGATAAGCTATCTAGAAAAGGGGCAATGAGTTGGCTTACTTCTCCTATTAATCGTAAGAGGAAACTAGAAGCAGTAGGTAACTTATCAAGTCGAAATTTAATATCTCAGATAACTACTAGGTTAGAGAATCCTGAAGCAGGAGATGAAGATGCGGATCAAATCATAGCAGAACTTAGAGATGAGTATATAAACAAAAACCCTTTATTAAGAGATTCGGTGTTATCTCAAGGAGGTTTGCAAGAGTCTCTTAATAGAGTAACACCTAGTTTAAAAACAAACTTTGACAGGAAGATGTCAGCAGAGGAGAGAAGAGAACAAGGTTTTGCTACTACTGCTGGATTGTATGATTTCATTGACAGCTTAAAAGACACAAACACTCTTGTTACTGGTGGTATAGCAGATGGTGCTTACACTGATGATTTTAAAAAGATATGGGAAGGATCAAATGCTCACAACGCTACAGAACAAAGAGCAATACTTAAAGGAGCGTTAGGTTCTTTAGCTCGTAACGGAATGCAAGATGAAGCAGAGGAGCTTAGGATATGGGCTGCTTCTAATTTAAAGTTTGGTACAGCTAAGATGACCGAGATGGAACAAGATGAATTAGATGATTTCATTGATGATGTAGCAGAACAAGCTGAAGATAGAAATGATAGGGAAGAGAAAGAATCAGTAGAGCAAAGAGGAGCAGAGGCTTATAAGGCTTTACTGGGTATAAATAACCCCAATATAGGTTACGGTCGTTTTAACGGTGAGGAATATAAGACAGTAAGAGAATTAACAGAAGCTGTTGATAATTATAGAGGGGATGTTGATGGTGGTTTTATTTCGCCAACTGCGATGAGAACGTTAAGTCAGTCTTTTAGATCAGACAGAGATAGGTACAGAGACCCTTTAGATTATTTAACAAACGAAGTATCAAGAAACACACAAAGAAGTTATCAAGATACTTTTGCAAGCGTAGAGGACATCATCAGGGATAGATACGATAAAGCTTTTTTACAAAATCCTGAACTTCTTTATGAGTTTGATAGAGAATTACAACAAGAGATATATGACTATACCAAACAAGTTGTATCAGAAAGCGAAGATAACGAAGTATTTCCTATGTCTAATAAGGTTGAAGCTTTTATTAGGAAGAGAGGAAACGATAAGCTACAAGGATTAGAAAAGAAATATAAAGAATTAAACAAGGTACAAGAAGAAAAGGTAAAGAATTTACCAACTAGTACAGCTGGGTTAGAACCATCTGAAAAGAATATGTTAATGCCAGACACCCTCGAAGAGAAAGTGATTAAAGGTACTAATGATATAGCTGTAGTTTTAAATAAAGAAGGAGACCCTAATAAAAGAGGACAATCTTATAGAAACTTAGTTTTACAAGACGAAGAAGAACTCTTAAACATAGCTACAGGTAAGTCTAAAAAAATGCCTCTAAGTCTAATTACAAAACTTCCTATTCTAGGTGGTTATCCATCAATGAACATACTGCAAGGTTTTGTAGCAAATAAATTGGCTGATCCTTTTTCTCAAGAAGAAAGAGACGAAGCAAGTAAACAGTTAATGATGAAGTTTAACTTGAGTGGAGGTTTCCTTAAAAAAGAAGTTATAAGTAGTGGACGGTTTCCTGAAGCTCAAGGAGGAGGGACTTTAGATTTTAGGACTTTATCACCAGCTGTGCATATTGTTCTAAGTAAGCAAGAAGTTAATAAAGTAAAAGACATGGATTTAAATGAGATTACAATAAGCACTGATCCTCTTGTTATTTCTGTAAGAGAAACAGCGGAAAGAATGGGACAGACAAATGATTTGCTTGCTTTAATATCCAGTCAAAAAGCTTTACTAGACGATTATTCTAAAATACAAGGTTATACTTATCCTATAAAAAGATTTTAATAGTTATGGCATTACCAGCAAAACAAAGAGAACAAGATTTAACAGCAGATTTAACTCCGTCTGTACAAGTACCGCAAGAAGAACCTCAGATAGTAGAAGAAGATTTAGGTTTCCTGGAAACTGCTGGTGATGTTCTCATTGCTCCTTTTAGAGGTATAGAGGGAATGCTTAACGGTGCATACAACTTAGCTGACATGATTGCGTTTGATGTGTTGCCTGACTTGGACACTCGTTTCTTAGGTACTTCTAAAACCACAGCAGGTTCTCTAGTAGAGGGTGTAGCTCAGTTTGCTTCAGGGTTTGTTCCTATCTTTGGTGCAGCTGGTAAAATAGGAGCGTTAGCTAAAGCAGGTACTGTTGCTAGAGGTGTAGCTGCTGGTGCTGTTACTGACTTTGTAGCGTTTAAAGGACAAGAAGACAGATTATCTAATCTCATACAACAATTTCCAGAGTTACAAAACCCAGTTACAGAGTTCTTGGCACACGATGCAAACGAGTCTGAGGTAGAAGGAAGGTTGAAGAATGTACTAGAAGGTTTAATACTAGAAGGTGCTATCGGAGGAACTGTTACTTTGTTTATGAAGTCTCTTAGGGCTTTAAAGGCAGGTAAGAAAGTAAGAGATGTAGACGGTGGTGGTGCTGATGAAGTTAATAAAGCTACTTCAGATTCATTAGAAGGTGGTAAAGCTTTTGCTGATATGCCTCGTTTTACAGATGAATCAACAGATATACAAAAAGAACTAGACCTAGATAAAACTAGGCTTGATGAACTGTTAAAGAAGAAAGAAGAAGGTAAAGCTACAGGTGCTGATGAGACTAGAATCTCTATGCTTGAAAACCGTATAGAAGGTAAGGAAGCCGATCTTCGTGTGTTAGGTGATGTGAGGAATGCTGATGTTAAGGATAGGGTAAGAGTAGCAGAAGAAAGAGAACTACAGGAAAGAGTAGAAGAACTAGACGAAACTTTAGAAGACTTTGACGCTACTGTAGAAAGAACACCTAGACCGTTTAAGACCTACGAAGAAGAAGCCATGATGGATATTATTCCTAAAGGTGCTGACACTCTAAAGAATAGGTTAATGAAGAAGTTCCCTATAAAGGGAGCAGACCCACAAGACGTAGCAGATGTAGAGAAGTTTATCGATGTGATGGGTAAGCGTTTGTTTGGTGATGTATCGTTATCCGTCACTAACAAGATACCATCTGCTGGTCGTTATAACTTTGGTAACAATCTACTACAAATAAGACAATCTGTTATAGATGAGGGCGGTATTAAACGTACTATGGTCCACGAGCTTTGGCATGGACTTAGTCGTTATCTTCCTAAAACAGATGTTACTTCGTTAACTAAACAATTTGATAAAGCTAGAAGAGATTACATTAGAAGTTTTGGTGTTGATTTAGATGACACTGTTGATCCTTCTTCCTTACTTAAAAAAACAATACCTAAAGAACTAGAAAAATTCCTAAAAGGTAAGCACACATCTGAGAACTATAGGTTTAAAGATGTAGACGAATACTTTGCAGAGGAAATGACTGATGCTTTCTTAAAGAAGTTAGACGAGAAAGATTTAGCTCCTTCAGGTACACTTAAAAGAATAGCACAAGAAGTAGCGATCATGTTCAAGGATATGTTTGCTTCTTTAAAATCTAAATTAGGTGTAGACCAAAGGCAGAAGATATTTAACGACTTCCTTAAACAGCGTAATGTAACTAAGAGAGCAGAAGCACCTTTAGATTTTGGTAAGACCTTTGCTGAGATGCCTGACTTCAAACCTAAGATAAAGACAGACCCTGAGTGGCAACAATGGACAAACGCTGTGTTAAAAGGAGAAAGTCCTACTCTACCTCGCTTAGAAGTTGTAGGTGATATTGACTCAGCTCATAAGATTCTAACAGAAAAGTATTCTAATAATCCTGAGTTATTAAAGAAGTTTGATGAAGCACCTGCTGATTTCTTAGATGAAGATTTAACAGCTTTGTTTGAAATGGGTGCTCAGTCCATTAAAGATCGTAGGAAGATTCGTATAGAAAGTGAAATCTTTAAAGACTTGTTAAAAGGTTCTAACGAACGCTTAATGAAAGTTGTTAAAGAATTTGAAGATACAGAAAGCTTACAATCAGAAGCAGCATTGAGAAATCAGTTGAGCGAGTTTGTAGAGATATACGATTACTACAGGCAGATGGGTTCTGAGGATTCTAAGAATCTTGCTATGCGTAGACAGAAGAAACCTATATCTAGAAAGATAGGGTTAGAGAAAAGCGAGCTACAGAACACTGCTCTTGTAAGAGAATTTATTAATAACCAGGCAGGTGGTATGTCTCCTAAGAAAGCTGTTAAGCTTATAAAAGAAATGTACGATCCTAACAATGCTGAAGCTACTATACAGAAAGTATTAGGGATAGCTAAGAAGGCACAAGGGAAAAGCATGTTAGACATGACCACTGAATATTGGATTAACTCCATCCTTAGTGGACCTAGAACACAAGCTGTCAACTTACTAGGTAATACTTTAACTCAGTTATTAGGTACAGCAGAGATGGTAGCAGGTGCGGTGCTTAGTGGAAACATGCCGTTAGCTAAAGCTGCTCTAGCTTCTTGGGCTGATAGTGCGTTATGGCGAGAAGCTCTTTCGGCTACTGGAAAAACACTAGTAACAGGAAGAGAAGTATTAGATGTAGGTAGTAGATCAATGGTGGAATCATCTAGCCAAGCTATAGGAGATGTCCTCAATTTAAAAGCAGGTTTAGATCAAAGTAAAAGCATTAATCAAACCTCAGTAGATATATTAGGTAATGTTGTTAACCTACCTGCTAGAGGTTTGTTGACTGGAGATGAATTATTCAAACAACTCGCTTTTAGAAGAGCTGCTCGATTGAAAGCAGGTATGGAAGCAATTAACTCAGGTATCTCTGACTCTAAAGGAATAGCTAAATATGTTGAAGATAAACTAAGTAAAGTAGTGACTGTTGGTGGACAGGTTATGTCTGAAGAAGCTCTGATAAGAGAAGCTACAAAACAAGCAGATAAGTTAGGTTTAATAGGTCAGCAATTCGCTAAGAAAAGAGCTGCTCACATTAAGAAGTATGTTGATGACAACTTTGATGAAGATGCTTCTAACCTTGCTGCTTATGCTTTAGAAGAAGCTAAATACTTCACACACACTAGAGAGTTAGAAGAAGGGACTTTAGGGAAAAGTATACAAAACCTAACTAAGAACTTTGCGTTCGCTAGATTTGTTTTACCTTTTGTTCGTACTCCTTCAAACCTTTTGAGTTTTGCTTTAGAGAGGTCTCCTTTGGGATTGCCTTACAGGATTCCAGGCACGAATAAAAAATTGAATGTACCAGGATTGAGGGCAGAAGCTGAAGCTATGAGAGAGGGTTTGAAGTCTAGTGATCCTGTAATCCAAGCAGCAGCTAGAGGCAAGATTGTAACAGCGTTTGCAGGTGTAGGTTTGTTTTACGAGATGGTGTTTAATAATAATAACACCTTACCTCTTATTACAGGAGGTGGACCTAAAGATGAAAAACAAAAGAAGATACTACAAGAGACTGGTTGGAGACCCTATAGTATAAAAATAGGTGATACATATTACGATTACAAGAAGTTAGACCCTATAGCGACTATACTAGGAATCGTTGCTGATATGAGCGAGATGATGAAGGAAAATGAAGAAGCTAACGAAGAAGGAGTAGAGCAAGTAGGGATTGCGTTAGCAACAGCTCTATCTAGAAATGTAGCTAATAAATCATACCTAGCTGGTATTCAACTTTGGGCAGAAGCTTTACAAGACCCTGACAGGTTTGGAGAAAGATTAGGTAGAAACTATGTTGGTTCTTTTGTTCCTAATGTACTTTCTCAAATGCAAGACTATGATAAGCAATCCATGAGGGAAGTAAGGGATGTTGCTGATGCTGTACTTAAAAAGCTTCCTGGAGGTAGAGATATGCTTGACCCTAAACGTAATATATTAGGAGAAGAGAAAACAATTGATTACGGTACAATGGGCTTCATTAATCCTGTCGGAACTTCAAAAGAAAAAGACGATGCAATATTACAGGAAATGGCAGATTTACAATACGCGTTCAGGCAGCCTAGTTCTAAAATATTAAACGGTAATGTTGATTTATTAAACTTTACTAACAATAAGGGTAGGACAGCTTACGATAGAAGTATTGATCTATTACAAACGGTAACAGTAGGTGGACGCACTTTAAGGCAAACTTTAAAAAGGTTGATTAACTCTGCTCAATATCAACGTCTTCCAGGTTATTCTGCTGAAGTAGGAGTTGATAGTCCTAGAGTACAACAGATAACTAAAGTGTTAAAGCGTTTCAGAAAAACAGCTAAAAGAGATATGTTAAAAGAATTTCCTGATGTAGCATCACAAATAAACACTGTAAATCGTGCTTTAAAACTTAATAGGCAAGGTGTTAACAGACAGGAAGTGCTTGAACTTTTACAACAAACAAATTAATAATAGATTACCATGCCTAATACATACGTAGACTACACTGGGGATAATACTACTACCTCCTTTGCTTTTCCTTTTCCTTATCTCGATGACACACACGTTGTAGTACAACTTGATACAGTTGCTTTAACTGGTGGTAAATTTGTAGATCAAACAGTTACTACTCACTACACAATCCAAACTTCTCCTTCTGCTGCTATAATATTTGTTACTGCTCCAGCAACTGGAGACAGGATAAGGATCAAAAGAGATAGTGCTTCTGATATAGCTCTTGTAGACTTTGAGAATGGAAGTGTACTTACTGAGGTAGAACTAGATCGTGCTTACCTTCACAACCTTTATCTTAACGAAGAGATTGAAGAGGGTAGTGGTAAGAACACGATGACTAAAGACCCTGTTGATGGACACTACGATGCCGATTTAGCCAAGATTAAAAACCTAGCTGATCCTACAAACCCACAAGATGCAGTAACTAAGAACTACGCAGATACTACTTTTGTTGATGTAGCAGGGGATACGATGACTGGTAACTTGGACATGGGTTCTAATAAAGTTACTTCCTCTGCTGTTCCTGGTGCTGGTAACGATCTTACTAATAAGACTTATGTAGACGGTCAAGACGCACTACAAGTTACCAAAGCAGGTGACAATATGACAGGTGACTTGGCTATGGGTGGTAACATGGTCAGTGGTTTAGGTGCTCCTATTAGTAGTGACCACTCTGCTCGTAAAGGCTATGTAGACCAACAAGACGCTCTTCAAGTTACCAAGGCAGGAGATTCGATGTCAGGTAACTTGGATATGCAAACAAATGATATTCAAAACGTTGATAAAGTTACAGGGTTAATTTCCCCTGCTAGTGGTAGTCACGCTACAAACAAAACTTATGTAGATGCTCAGATTGCTACAACTTTAGCAACAGGTACAGCAGGTGGTCCTATTAATACAGTTAACATCTCTGATGCTGCTATCACTACAAACAAGATCAATGATGACGCTATAACTGCTGACAAGCTTGCTGACACTGCTGTTACTCCAGGTTCTTACACTGCTACTAATCTAACAGTAGATGCACAAGGAAGGATTACAGCTGCTGCTAACGGTAGTGCTTCTCCTTCTGCTGCTGATGTTAAAACTCTTTACGAGAGTAACGCTAACACTAATGAGTATGCTGATGCTGAACAAACTAAGCTTGCAGGTATTGCAGCAGGTGCAACAGCTAACTCTAGTGACGCTACTTTATTAGGAAGAGCTAACCACACAGGTACTCAAACTGCTGCTACTATATCTGACTTTGACGCTGAGGTTTCTAATAACACAGACGTGGCAGCTAATACAGCTAAAGTATCTAACGCTACTCATACAGGTGATGTTACAGGTTCTACTGCACTTACAATAGCTGATAACGCTGTCACAGCTGCTAAGATAAATTCTACGGATACTACTTTTAATATCAACGCAACCACGGGTCATGTAGGTATGGGAGTGTTGGCAGACTCAGCGAATGTTTTAAGCACATCGGGAGGGACAGCTAACTTTGCAGCTGACGCTCCTGGAGGTACACAAGCGATATATGTTAGAAATACTAGCTCAACAGGTATCTCTGCTATTCTTCAGTTAACAGCACGGACAGGAGGAACAGGTTATACTAACTCTTTAAATATTGATCTATCAGCTCCCCAAAATTACTTACAAATAACCCATAACCAAGGGGATCAGATCGGTGTTAGGTTAGATAATTCTAACGGTGGAACAGGTAGTGAAACTGGTGCTTTTTATCCAAGCTTAAATAATAAAACAAGTTTAGGTAAATCAGGAGTCGGGTGGTCAGTAGTGTACGCTGGAACAGGTTCTATTAATACTTCTGATAGAAACTTAAAAGAAGACATACAAGACTTATCTGATGCGGAGTTAAGGGTCGCACAAGCGTGTAAAGGATTAGTTAAAAGATTTAAATTCAAAGGTGGCACAAGAAAACATATCGGAGTCATTGCCCAGGATGTAAGAGAAGCATTTACTGCTGAAGGACTAGATGCACATGAATATGGCTTGTTCTGCTCTGATACCTGGACAGACGAGGACACAGGAGAAGAAGTGACTCAATTAGGTATCAGGTACGAAGAACTCTTAGCCTTCATAATCTCAGCTTTATAATACTAATGACTGAATCAGTATCACACTTTCTCGACACTGCTCTAGCTGTTATCCTAGGTGCTATCGGATGGGTTATAAAGAAACTATCAGATCGCTTAGACACAGACGAGAAACGATTAACAAAGATTGAAGTAGAGTTAGCTACGCAACGAGAACGAGATACTGCTGTTGAGAACCGTATGAGTGGTCTTGAAACAACGGTTAAAGAGATTAACGGTAAACTAGATAGAATGATGGAGATATTAATTAAACGATGAAAAAAGGATTATACGCAAACATTAACAGAAGAAGAAAGCTAGGCATTAGTCGTAGCAAGAAGAAGTCTACTATATCACCTAAGTCATACGCAAATATGAAGCGTGGGTTTAAAAAGTGAGAAGTGTTAGATGCCTAGAAGACCTAAAGTTGATCCGTTATCTGCACAATCACGAACATTAGCAGTAACCTCATCAGGTGACTTACAAAATTTAAAAAGTGACTTTCAATCAGATAAATCAATTAAAGATATTAAGATAGCAGCTTTAGAAACAGATAAGACAAGCAAAGACACACGAATGAATAACGCTGAAACAAAACTTACAACCCTTGAAACTACTGCCGTAGGTATTGTAGATGGAGGTCGTGCAGGTCTTAACCATGTGGAAGCAAACCCTATAAATGGAGGTAGTGCATCATTATGAGTATTAGAAGAATATTTTTAAGGCGAGATACAGCAGCTAACTTTACTAGTGCTAACCCTGTACTTTCTGAAGGTGAACCTGCGTTCGATACGACAAATCAGATACTGAAGGTTGGTGACGGTGTGACTGCGTGGAACTCGCTTAGTCAGTTTCAAGGACCGCAAGGAGTGGCAGGTAATGACGGAAATGACGGAAGTGATGGACAAGACGGTGTACAAATTAGTAGCTACGCTAAAGCAAACCTTCCGTTGAATGCTAATGCTGGAACAAATGCTTTAGTAACAGATGGTACGATAGGTGGAACACCAACGATGTCTTACTTTTACAACGGAGTATGGTATCGGACATTTGATAACTCTGTAATAATTGATAAAACACTTGATCTATATATTTTTGCGGGACAGTCTAATATGGACGGACAAGCCTCAACAACTGGAGTATCAACCGTAGATAGAACAGATACACTATTTTACTTAGAAACAGCGAGTTCTTCATCTAGTGTAATGGATGAAACGTGGGGCGGTTTAACATTAGGTACAACCTCTAATCAAGCGGTAAATTTATTCGGTCCTGAAATTGGATTCCGTGACAGAGCTAAACAACTCCCAACACATTACCCTCAACCAATCGCAATATTAAAATTTGCAAGAGGAGCTACGGATTTAGCCAGAGATTGGAATACGACACACTCCAACAATTACATGTTTGATAAATTCAAAGAAGCCTTAGATGACGGTAGAAACAAACTTACGTCTACAGGACATTCATACAACATAAAGGGTTTAGTTTGGTTGCAAGGCGAAGGTGATACTCTTAACTCAACAGATGCTAATAATTATCAAACAAATTTAACAAACTTTATAAGTGCAATTAGAACTCATTTAGTCGAACCAAATCTACCAGTTGCTATATGTTCTATCGATAGGGCTTCGGAGGCAACGAATAGTTTAACAGTGAGGACAGCACAACAATCAGTTGCTAATAGTGATATTAATACATATTATGTCCCAACTGAAAATTATTCCCGTAAAGCGGATGGAGTTCACTTGGACACCCAAGGTATGTTGGATACGGGAGAAGCCGTAGTAAATGCTCTCGCTGGAATAAGTGGAGTATTCAATATCGCAAATTATTCACCATTAGCATGGTTTGATGCCTTAAATGGTACAGATATGACAGTTAATGCTGGTAAAGTATCACAATGGAATGATAAAGCCAATGGGAATCATATAACTCAATCTAATACAAATAATCAACCTACCTACTCTAATAATGAGGTTCAATTAAACGGTTCTCAGTATCTCTTCAATACCTCACCGATTATGTATGCTAATGGTTCTATGGAGGTTTTTATAGTTGCATCGGGGTCGGCTCAATCTGATACCCGTCTTATAGGCGAGGGAAGTTCTACTAATAATAACCCATTTTACGGAATACAGACAGGGAGAAACAGCGACACGGATAAACAAGCCATATTCATCCGTAATGATACTGGGGTGGCTGTAGTAAGTAGCACAGTTGATGCTGGGACTGGATTTGATGGAACATTTAAAATATTATATTGGACGGATACAGGGTCAGCAATCTTAACAAGAGTTAATGGTGGTACAGCTGGAGTAGTTTCATATACAAGGTCTGGAACTTTTACTGTAAATAGATTTTGTATAGGTGGAGTTTTACGGTCCACTTTCGCAGCAGGCTTCACTGGGAATATCAAAGAGATTATTATCACATCCGTAAATACAGACACTGATAGAGAAAAGATCGAAGGTTACCTAGCACATAAGTGGGGACTAACATCAGACCTACCTTCCATCCATCCGTATAAAACAACCGCACCATAACAATATGAAGACTTTTGAAGAACTAGGTAAATTACAAGGTTATGTAGCAGATACCTACAAATCAGCTATCGATCAGATGCACGAGACTGGTGAGTACAATCCATCACTACTGAACGGTGCTAGG